>Ga0181570_10000553_pt1 | contig 34920 bp, 29 predicted proteins | sample 101ome_18_FD_148667 | JGI IMG/M metagenome (GOLD analysis project Ga0181570, IMG submission 148667) | Coastal salt marsh microbial communities from the Groves Creek Marsh, Skidaway Island, Georgia - 101406AT metaG (spades assembly) | ecosystem: Environmental > Aquatic > Marine > Intertidal zone...
TTAATCTTGTATCTGTTAATTAAAAGTTCTGAGTAAGTTCTCATTTCAGGACTTTCGCAAAACATTTCGAAACTTGTAACTGTTTGCAACCCAGGCGGACTTTGCCAAAGCTCGGCATGATGTTCTGTATTGTAATTAATATTACTTTTATAAATGTCTTCGATTAGATTTAAAAGTTTAATCTTAGTTTGTTCGTGGTTGTGTATTAGTAATCTGTCAACTTCACACGAAACAATTGGACTTGATGTAATATTTGTTTGCATGAAAGTATTTACAAATACCAATATCTGTAGATCTTAGTCCTGGCACCTATAAATACTGCATGAAGTGTCCAAAATCTATATGTGTTGTTGGCGGTGGTACTGCTGGCTTTGTTACTGCACTTATTTTAAAAAAGAGTTTTCCTAATTTCAACATCGATCTTATCGAATCAAGTAAGTTAGGTATCATCGGTGTGGGTGAAGGTTCAACTGAACACTGGCATGAGTTTGCAAAGTTTATGGATATAGACAAACCCGAGATGTTAAAGGCATGCGATGCAACATTTAAAGCTGGCATCATGTTTGAAAATTGGTCGGAACGCCCTTATATGCAAACAGTTGAAGGTGCGTATTCAAAAACTTATCATGAATATCCTGCACAGTATGCAGAACTATATCTAAAAGATCTTCCGATGACATCACCAGAAGCATGGAATAGCGAAGTTCTATTTGATGACAACATTGAAGAAGCATTAAAAGAGTTTCCAGTAGTACAGTTTCACTTTAACACTCATAAGTTAAACGAATACTTGCATAATCTTGCCGATAGATTTGATATTACAGTGTTCGATGATACTATTATAGATGTAGAAATTGAAGATGGCGAGATTGCAACAATAAAAAGCAGTCTTAGAGAATACAAATATGATTTTTATATTGATTCAACTGGCTTTAAAAAAGTACTAATTGGAAAACTTGGAGCTAAATGGCAAAGTTACTCAGACTATCTAAAAATGAACTCAGCTATAGTATTTCCTACAGGAGATGAGGAAGAGTATCCTATGTGGACTCTTGCTAGAGCAATGGATGCAGGGTGGATGTTCCGTATACCTGTCTGGGGGAGAAAAGGAAACGGATATATCTTTGACAAAAATTATATTACTGTCGAAGAAGCTAAAGCAGAAGTTGAAAACTATCTCGGACACGATATTGAAATAAGCAAACATATTGAATTTGATCCCGGATGCTTGGATCGTGTGTGGATTGGAAATTGTGTTGCTGTTGGACTAAGTGCAAGTTTTGTAGAGCCACTAGAAGCCACATCAATTGGCACAAGTATACAACAAGCCTTTATGCTAGTAAACAGGATTGTAAATTACAATGATGGTGTAATTGATGTTTACAATAAAGAAGTTGAGGAAATACTTTTAGACATTCGAGACTTTATTGCATTACATTACGTTACAGAAAGAGAAGATACAGAATTTTGGAAGGCAGTGAAAAATTTACCATTACCACCTAATTTAGAACGCTGGCTTCCTATTTGGAAAAATAGAATGCCTATCGAAGCAGACTTTGGCGGCGAAGGTTATAAGTTATTTGGTGCAAACAACTATGTTTTAGTACTTGCAGGATTAGGACTTTTAAACAAGGAATCAATAAAGCAACAATATGATTTAATACCAGATGACATTAAAAACTTATGTAAACTAACTAGAGAAGCAATCAGTGATGATTACAACAAGTTTCCAAAGATTCCCCATAAAGAATTTATTAGTTTGGTAAGAAAAATAAGATGAGATTGTTTACATTTGGTTGCAGTTTAACACAATTCTTTTACCCTACTTGGGCAGATCTTCTTATAAAACAAACCGGCACCGGACAAAATTGGGGTCGTCTTGGTGCAGGCAATCAATACATCTTTACACGGATCTGGGAGGCAGATTCGATCTATCATTTTAATAAAGATGACATAGTTATAGTTCAATTCACAGGAATGTTTAGAGATGATCGATTCATTGAAGGACACGGCTGGCACTTGGCTGGAGGAATATACAGAGGCCAGTTACACGATCAGCCATTAGATCTAAATGCATTCCAATACAAGAGTCAGTATCAATGGGCAGATGCAATACATATGACAATGCGTGACTGTGCAATGATTAGTAGTGTTAAAACAATGCTAAAAGAAAGAGGATGCAAGACAATTTACTTTGCTTTTTCTGATTTTATAAAAGAAGATAAAATTTTAAATCATGATACTCCGTTAGAATATGATGATATTCCGGGCATACTTAACCAATATAAAGATTATTTAAAACTGGACAAGCCAGCAATAATGCCCTGGATTGGCTGGGCAGAAGGCGATGAAGAATACATACACAGTCGTCCGTTAGTTACAGATTTTGCTAGTAGAGCTCGTCCAGAGATGCACCCATTGCCTTTTGAACATGCACATTATCTAGAAGAACATATTTTAAGTGATCTAGGCATAGACAAATTAAGTAATGATGTAGTTGAACTTGCAGAAGAATATCAAGAAAAATTAGTAACCGCTGAGCCTACAGACTTACAAACACTAGGCTGGATAGAACAGAATACAACAAAAATAGGATGGTCAGATGATTAAAACTCCAGTAGTTGGATTAGATAGAGATGGAACAATTAATATTGATAAAGGAACCTATGTAACTAATAAGGCAGACTTTGAACCAATTCCAGGAAGTTTAGAAGCAATTAAAATGATGAGAGAAAAGGGATACGATGTTGTCATCCTTACAAATCAAGCAGGTATTATGAAAGGATTAATGGATCCTGCAGATGTAGATATTATACATAATTATATGTTAGAGTTATTAGGAAAAGCCGGCTGCAAAAACATCAACGGTCTTTATTACGCAACAACAAATTTAAAAGAAGATATCTACGCCAAACCTAACATAGGAATGTTTAAAAGAGCCGCCGACGAAATTGGAGTGGATTGGAAAAACGGGGTATATGTAGGTGACAAGATATCCGATCTTAAGGCGGCTGTAAAGGCGAAAGCACGACCCGTATTAGTCAAAACAGGGCATGGACAGGAAACAGTAGAAAAATTAAAGTCATTTGCTAACAAAGATTTGAAAAAACAAACTGAGGTTTACGACACACTGTTAGATTTTGCAAACACATTAAATCCGTTGCGTTGATAAATACAGTATAGGAGTCAAAGCATGTCAAAAACTGTAACAAATCTATTTAAGAAAGGACGCAATAATAGTATTCATTTACCTGATCGCGGCAACTTTTCTTTTAGAGGAAATTGGATTGGTGTACACAACAACACTATTATGGACCAATGGCATGTAGGCGAAGTAAGTAGTGCTAACTACATGATTACAGTTGAATATGATTCTAACCAAAAAGAAACAATTCAAATGAATGTTATAGCAAGACCTGATCGTGCATCATATAATGTATACGGTCGTGCTTCACTTCATGACGATCTTATTACTTTAAGTGTAGAAGTAGATAAAAGTATTTGTAAAGTTATTGTTAATCCAGCAGACGTAAGTTACACCGGAGCAAAGTTGATTTTTCATGCAACATATGCAGAGACAATTCATCCGCTAACTCCGCCTAGTTTAATTATTGATGTCAGCACAGATGATAGCGGTATAAATACATACGACACAATTAACGGAACCTTTGATAATTCAACGGTGACTTTCGACAGGGTATAAAAGAATGGCAAAAAGTATTATTAATATTGGTACAGCGGCAAATGACGGTACAGGTGATAGTATCAGAGCTGGTGCTACCAAGATCAACTCAAACAGTGACGAATTATATAACGCATTAGGCGACGGAGTTAATGTAAAAACTCTCGTCAATTCGGATTTAGAAATTGATGTTCCTCCAGTAGACGGAAAAATTAATAAGATCAGTTTACTATGTCCGTCAACAGCAGAACGTGATGCAATTGAACCAGGTGACTATCATGGTACTATTCTTCATGTACACCAAACAGGCGGTGTATATGTTGCACACAGTAATGCATGGAGATCTTTACTATTAGATGCTAGTGAAGGAGCAATTCCAAACTACACAGATCCGCTATCAGAAGTTGCATACGGTGGAACACTTAATAACTTGACAGATGTTGATACAGAATCGGTAACGCCATTCACTGGTGCTGTATTAAAATATGACGGCAACAAGTGGGCACCAGGTACTGACGTAACAACAGGCGGTGCTGGACTAGATGCTGATACCCTTGACGGACAAGATGGTTCATATTACTTAAATTGGAACAACTTTTCAAACAAGCCTACTATTCCGAGTGCATTAACTGATTTAAGCATTGACGACGGTACTAATGGACAGGTACTAGGAACAGACGGTGCAGGTAACTTTGCGTTTGTTGATCAAAGCGGCGGAGGCGGCAGCCAAAACTTGTTTGCTACTTTTACAGCAGATACTGGTTCTACTACTGCTAACTCACAAACAGATACATTAACTGTTGCCGGCGGAACAAATATTGCAACAGTTATACAAGGTGATACTTTAACAATTAACTATGTAGGTGATGCACTTTCAGGTGAAGCTAACCAAGATGCATTTAGTTTTGTAAATGGTGATTCGGGTATTGCGGCAGCAGATAATGCTACAGATACATTAACTATTGCCGGCGGCACAGACATTGAAACATCAGTAAGTGGTGATACAATTACTATTAGTTACACTGGTGGCGGAGTAACATTTGCTAACTTAACAGATACTAATATTACATCACCAGTTGACGGTGCTGTACTTGTGTACGATGGAACAAACTGGGCCAATGCACCACAGACAATTGATCAGATTGCATACCCTGCAATTACTACATTAAAGGTTGAAGCATCGGGATCAACAGGTTACTTATTTGATCAATATGGTACAAGTCAAGACCCAACAATTTATGCAATTAGTGGAACGACTATTGCATTTGATTTAAATGACGCTACACTAAGCAGTCATCCGTTTCAAATTGAAACAAGTGGTGGTTTAGCGTATAACACAGGTCTTGTACACGTTTCTAACACTGGAGCAGTTAGCGAAGGTGCCGACGCACAAGGACAAACAAGCGGCACACTTTATTGGAAGATTCCACACAATATTAGCGGAAACTATGCATACCAATGTACTGTTCATAGTGCAATGCGTGGAAACATTACAATTAAAGACATTAGTGCTTTATAAGGAATAGATAATGGCGGCAATAACAAAAGCGTTTAAATCAGAATATGGCTTTGAAAGCGGCACTTTTACAGTCAATGCATTAGGACAGATTACTGCTCCAAGGATTGACGTAAAAAGTATTTTGATTAATGGCGTGCCTTTTGTCGGTCAGGAAGACGACGACGGTGGTGATACAGGTGGCGGCGGCGAAACTGCTAACCCGTTTGATAATGTTGCAAGTCTAACAGTAACGTCAAATCTTCTTGTAAACTATAACAATAATCAACAACTTCGTGTAGCAAATGGAACAATTACAATTGATCCTGACACCACTGGTGAACTTAATAATGTTAACGTTGGTTTAGAAACGCCCGGACAGGCAAAATTTTATCATTTGGAAATGGTGAGTGCTCCAGACTCGACAGCAAGTATAATTAATGCAGATGGAGCAACACTAGAAGGAATAGTAACAATAGATGGAAGTCTAAGAATCACAGGTACGCCGACTAATGCAGGTGACATTACACCTAAGTCATATGTTGATTCAACAGCACTTGCATTGTCGATAGCACTTGGAGCATAATAGGTAATGGCAAAGAAAAAGATTAATAATTACGTTTTTAGACCAGGAATTGGACTAGACGATAACAGATATCCTGACGCATGGAGTTTAATAAATCAAAACCAAGCATTTATTAAACGCGAGGTTGCAGCCTGGATCCAAGCACAACTAGATAACAATAATCCAGACTTTTTGTTTAACAGAGCAAAATGTATTAGAGACTTAGGATATATCGTTGAGGGCGTACAATACGATATGGCTCTTGGTACAAACTATAATGCTGTTTTCCAAGGCTTAGCTGAATATAATTCACTAGAAATTAACAACACTGTTATTAATACTATTGTAAACGCAAAAGCTCGTCTTGCAGATTTAAGTGGTGTTCGTGCATCTACTTTAGCAGTAGAAAGAGTAAATGCGGCGTTTGACGAAGTTATTGATATTGCACAAAACGGAAGATTAAATGCAGATGCTAGAACGTTTACTATTCCGTCAAATGTAGATGCGGCCGACGAAGCGGCACACAATCAAATTATGAATAACATCGACTTTATGGCAGCCGATGTTAATGCTTGGGTAGATACAAACTATCCAGATCATGACCATGACGAAGATAAATGTACACGTGATGTAAAGTATGCATTATACTCTTTAGCTTATGATGTACTTTATGGCGGCAATAGTGCAACTTATGATAATGCTAGATTCTTTTACTACTTTGATGCGGCAAACAACCCAGGCATTGATCCTACGCACAAAGCACAAACTGTTGCGGCTTATAATCATTTATCGTTAATTGTTGCAGAAATTGTACAAGGTAACGCAGTTACTCCACAAACTGGCAACACAGAAACACAAGATACAAGTGCGGCAAATTCAAATGCAACTGTTGGAGCAGAGCTACAAGGATTGCTACAAATCATTGAAGATGTTGTTAACACTGGTACAAGCACACTAACTGGTGTAACTAGAACTACTCCAAATATTGGTTGGGCAAGTGCGGCACTAAACAGTGCATACACAGCAATTCAAAATAACAAAACGACAATTATTGCAGAAGTTGTTCCAGACGCAGAGTATACTTATAATCAAGAAAAGTGTGAACGTGACACAGGCTTTAACTTAACAGCATGGTTGCATGACTTACGTTATGGCGGTAACGAAGAAACACAAAGAATTGCTAGAACATATTGGGAAGGCGAAGTAGCACAAGTTGACGGCGACAGACTTCCTGAGATTAGAGCAAAAGAATTTACAAGAGATTTGATCAACAACAATGTACTAAACAATGTTGCTCAGTCATCTCCAAATCAAACAGAGATTGCTCAAGTTATTGACTCTAGTAAAACTGCTGAAGGTAATGCTCCTAGCATTATTAGCACCTTAAGCGGACAAGTAATTGACACTATAACTAGCGGTACTTCGGCATTACCTGAACTAGAAAATAAAGGCCTAGGACATATTAGATTTATCGGTAACTATGACCTAAGCGACATTCTATTAATTACTAACAGCACTCGAAACGAAATTTTGTTTAACTTTAGTGACCCTGCCAGAGGTGCAACTTTAAGTTTAAAAACAGAAGACATTGCAAGAGACTCAAGCGGCTACATTGTAAAGTATGATTATACAAATGCAAACTATGATGCTGACGACGACTTTAAAAAGTACACACAAACTACCGACGGTGTCGTAACAATTAATTTAAAGTACAACACAGAAAATCATGACACAGATGACGATATACAAATTTATGTAGAAACAGCAGAACAAAAAATTAGACCATACGACTTTGGTACAGATGCTATTGAACGTATGCGTATGGCACCTCCACTATCAATGCTTGACGCTGACTTTGAGTATGGACTACAGCCTACTAAATGGTCTGCTATTGGTATGCAACGCGGATATCCTTCAATTTATGAAATACCAGGAACAGACACAGAAGTTAAAACTGTTGTAACAGATGCTTCAGCAGGATCAGATGGTGTTGGTGCAAGTTTAATTACTGTAACTACACAAGGTGCTCACGGATTTACACCGGGTACTCCGATTACAATTAAAGCACTAGAAGACAGTGTAGTAGGTGCATCACGTGCAGAAGGTTCGTTTGTTATTACAACAGTTCCAACTAACAGCACATTTACATTCTATGCAAAAGCAAAAGTTGGAACTGTAGACGGTCAAGTTCTTTCAACAACATATACACAGTTAAGAAAAGCAGACTTTTACACAGGAGCGGCAGTTGGCAACCCTGATATTGCTGTATTATCAAACGGTACAGCAGGTGATATGACACTAACACTTGCGGCAGGCACCGGCGAAAATAGACTTGCATTTACAGGTGATGTACCAGACATTGGTGCACCAATTGATTATCCTGACATTCCTACAGGTTCGCAGGTTACTGCGGTTTCAAGCACACCAGACGGTAACGCACTAGTTCCAGTTACAACTGCTGATATTAACATTGGCGATACAAGTTTTGAAGTAGATGATATTACAGGAATTGTTGTAGGCTTAGCGGCAGATAACGGAGACGGTGATGCTATTTTCGTAACAAACATTGCAGGTAGCACTATTACAATGAGTGGTGAGTTTACAACCACATTGACTAGATCGCAGGAAACATATACTAATATTAGCGGTACTGTAAATTCAGCATCAGGCGTTAACGCAGAATTTACAATTAGTAAAACTGGAACTGTCTACAGTATTAATGCTATTTCACAAGCAGGTAGTGACTATCAAGCAGGTGATCAAATTCTAGTAACTGGTGATAATATTGGCGGTACTACTCCTGCAAACGATGCTACAATTACAATTACAACAGTAGATGGTACAGGTGGTATTACAGCGGCAACTATTAGTGGTACTGCACTTGATGGTGCGATTACATACGCGGCTCCTACTACAACAAATAACAATGACGGTGGTAGTTCTTTACCACAATTTGACATTACATATTTAGACGGTGCATACGACACAGTAACACTAGGTTCTCCTAACTCAACAACAGGTTATGCAGTAGGTGACAGAATTAGAATTTTAGGTAGTCAAGTTTTACCAGGAACTGGCATTGACGGATCTGTTGAAACCGGCGGCAACGACTGTATTATTAAAGTAGACACTGTAGACGGCAGTGGTTCAATTACAGGTGCAAGTATTGCAACAGGCGATTGGAGTATTGGTGTTCCACCTTCAGAAGATAGACTCTACAACTTCGACGGCACAGAATTAACATATACAGGCGGTTCAGGCACCGGATTCCAATTTACTGTAACAGTAAGTGGCGGTAATTACAGTGTAAATATTGGCCAGGCAGGTACAGGATATACTACCGCTGATAGTATTACTTGTAGTGGTTCAGACATGGGAGGTGTTTCGCCTGCTAATGATTTGGTATTAAGAATTAATGATATTGGTGCTAGTGGCGAAATTGAAGGATTTAGACTAGAAGGCACTGACGTATCTTCTCTTCCAGTAGCGGCTGATGCTGGATCGTTTGTTGGCAAATCAGGTAGCGACTTAGTTGGTTCAGGTGCTGTGTTTGATATTGCAAACGATGGTGTTAGTTATAGTGTAACAATTGATACAGCAGGTCAAGATTATCATGCAGGACAAACTTTTACAGTAGAAGGTACAGAATTAGGAGGAACTACTCCTACAAACGATGCTACAATTACAATTACAACTGTAGGAACTACAGGCAATATTACAGCGGCAAGTGTTGCAGGTACAGCACCTACATTGGCTAATTCGTTTACCGCAGTAGCAGGAACAAACGTAGCAAACGCTGGTGCAAATGCTCAATTTAATATTACTAGAAGCGGAAGTTCATATAGCACTATTGAAGTAGGCGGCGGCGGCACAGGCTACAATGTTGGTAACACTATTCTAGTTTTAGGTACTGATTTAGGTGGTGCAACGCCTGCTAATGATGCAACTGTTACAGTAACAGCAGTGTCAAGTGGTGTAATTACCGGAGTAAGTGTTGCAGGTACAAGTATTACAGGCGACAGTCTAAATCTTGTAAACGCAATTACAATGTCAGAATTTACTACTGCTCCAATTTCGGCAGGAGAAACCATTCCATTCGAAGCACTAGCAACACTAGAAGCAACATTTAGCTCTGCACACGGTATTGTTCCAGGTGCTACATTTATTGTTACAGTCAGCTCGGATGACGGCGGAACTAACAATCACGCATTGGCGGCAGGTGCATTTATTGCTACACAGGTACCTAGCAATAACACTATTAGATTCCCTGCTAGAGCTCCGGGATTTATTGACGACTCAGGAAATGATTCAATTCTAGCTAGTTTGTATCTAAGACCGGATTCATTCTTTATTCACAGACCGTATGACGGCGGTGTGCAATTAGGTACAGGTGGACCACAACACGGTGCACAGGCAATTCGTCAAAGTAAAAAGTATATTCGTTATCAATCAGGTAAAGGTATTATGTATACCACAGGTGCGTTGTTTGCACCAAGTTATGACATTGCAACAGTAACAGCAAATGGCACAGAAGTAGGTTCAACTATCACAGTTACTACAGATGATAACGACCACGGCATGCAAGTTGGAGGTAAGGTAAGACTTATTGGTGTCGAAACTGAAGGTTACAATGGACTATACACTGTTACACAAATTGTTAACGAAAGAACATTTAAAACAACAAGCACACGTAGATTAGGTGCAATTGAAGCAACAATTGGGTTTGCGGCACAAGTTGCTGTTGTTAATTGGCATGGTGCAACAGTGCGTTCAGGTATTTTTGATGACCAAAACGGCATCTATTGGGAATACGACGGAACAAATATTCAAGTTGCACAGCGTACAAGTACTAAACAGATTGCAGGCACAATAGCAATCAACCCAGACAGTAACCTAATTACAGGTACAGGAACTAGATTTAGAGATCAGCTAACAGCAGGTGATAGGATTGTTATTAAAGGTATGACACATGTTGTATCGCACGTTGATAGTCAAACTAGCATGACAGTAACGCCAGACTTTAGAGGTGTAACACCAGTACAGGCCGCCAAAACATGTTTGGTAACAGATAAAAAAGTTAAACAAGATGAATTCAATCTTGATAAACTAGATGGTTCAGGACCGAGCGGTTACAATATTGATATTAGTTATATGCAGATGATCGGTATTCAATACAGCTGGTATGGTGCTGGTTTTATCGACTGGATGCTACGTGGATCAGATGGTAACTTTGTGTTTGCACACAGAATGCGTAACTCAAACGTAAACACAGAAGCATTTATGCGTTCAGGTAACTTGCCTGTACGTTATGAAGTTACTAACGAAGGACCAAACGGTAAACTACGTGAGAATATGACTGCAAGTCAAACTACTGTTCCACTAGTAGATGCACGTTTCTTCCCAAGTAGCGGCACAGTATATATTGATAACGAATTAATTCAGTTTACCAGCGTAGATTACGCAAATAATAATCTAACTGGATTAAACAGAGGAGTAAGTATGCAAAACTTCCAGGCAGGTGCATTAAGACAGTATACAGCAGGAAGTGCGGCAGATCACCTTAAGAATACTGGTGTAGTTCTTGTAAGTAATACAATTACTCCATTAATTAGTCACTGGGGTTCTGCGTTTATTACAGATGGTAACTTTGATGAAGATAGAGGTTACATTTTCTCATACACAGAAACAGGACTAGAAATTTCAACTACAAGACAAACTGCATTCTTGCTACGTCTAGCACCAAGTGTATCAAACGCTATTGTAGGTGACTTAGGTGAACGTGAACTACTAAACAGAGCCCAGTTGCTTATGCAAGAAATGGAAATCACATCAGACGGAGAAGATGGCAGTGGAAGTACTATCTTGGGCGGCATCGTTGTTGAAGGTATTCTTAATCCACAAAACTATCCAATCAACCCAAGTGATGTTGGCTGGCAGGGACTAAGCGGCCTAGCACAAGGTGGTCAGCCTAGCTTTGCTCAAGTTGCATCAGGTGGTTCTGTAGTATGGAGTTCAGGAGATACATCAACTACTGCAACAGCAACAGTTATTCCAAGAACTACTGTTAATGCACAAATGGACACTAGACAAAGTAACAGACGTAGAAACTATGCTTACTTCTATCCAACGTTCTTAGATAAGAACTTACAAGTAGGCGACGAAGTTGACGATCCAAAATTCCCAGGCGGAACTACAATTACACAGATTACAAACCAGGGAAGTTATGTGTTTGTTAGATTTAGTAACACATCAACTAGCAACTTGATTGACAATCAAAATGTTACATTTGCATTTGGCGGCGACCAAGATAACAGAGCATTTGCTTACTTTACATCAGCAAGTTGGGAGGCGGCAGGAGCCAAAGCAGGTACAGAACTAGCTGATCCGCCAACTGATCAAGGTGATATTAATTTCCCAGCTGGTACTGCGGTATCAAGTGTTGAAGGTCCGTTAGAATTTGGTGATCCGGATATTCCATCAGAGTATGTTGAATATTATAGAGTTGCATTTAACAATGCGGCTAGCGGTACTGTAAGTGCGGGTGATGTGTTTAACTTTGTATTTAGACAGCCACCATATGCACAGCCAGGAGAAACAGTATTTTCATTCATTGCTACACCAGGTGAACGTTCAGTGCTTAACTTGGACACATTGAAAGAACTTACAAATACTACACTAGGTGGTAGAGGTACATTCCCGAACGGTCCGGACGTACTAGCAATTAACGTATATAAAACATCAGGTGCGGCAGTCAACGCTAATATTATTATTAAATGGGGTGAAGCTCAAGCGTAATATTACGCTTGAGTATTTTCTTCGGTATCTTCAGGAAGATCAGGTTGGCTATCGCCTCTAATAATTCTAAAATTATCTTCAACTGAGTCAGGAGTGCTTACTTCTGTAATGCTTGAATTATCTTCTAGTGCAACTAATTGATGAGGCTGTAACGGAGGATTACGCCATACTTCTCCTTCTTTTAGTTCTTGACTATGTAAGGTAGCGTCTTTAGTATCGATCCATTTTAGCAAAAATCTGCCATTATTAACAAACCAAGTTTCATCTTTTTCTTTATGAAAATGCATACTAAACTTGTTTCCTGCTTTAGTAAAAACTAAGATTTTGCCAGCATACTTGTCGTTTGTTGCCCAGATAATTTCGTATCCCCAACCTTTATCTACTTTACCTTCTAAACGTGTTTGTTCCATCATTGTTCCTTTTTAAAAAATATTGTCATACACTTTGATCATTTAGGTATTCCTCTACTGTCCAAAACTTATGATCACCTATCTGCTCTAAAAGTTTTTCTGTGTCTGCTTGTGTAAACGGTTGATATTGACCCTGTAAATGATGAGGCATTTTGATTGTTTCTACTTCTGCATTATATTTTTTTGCAATAGTATTAGCAACTTCTTCTAGATTGTTTGCTTCTCCGGTTCCAACATTAAAAATGCCACTTACATCTTTGTTCATCATTAAATGATGTATTCTACAAACATCATATACACAAATTAAATCTCTATGAAAAGTATCGCTGTTTTCAAAAACCTTTACTTTTCCTTCATGAGATGCTTGTTTCTGCCACTTACTAACCATACTCATTTGATCGCCTTTGTGACCTTCACCCGGACCATAAACATTGAAGTATCTGAATGACTGTACAAGAGAAGTAAAGTTTTCAAAACTTACATCACGCAAACTTTTATCAATTAGATACTTGCTCCAAGCATATGGGGTTTGCGGTAAACATTTACTATTTTCTTTAAAACCGTCATACCCGGGACCATATACTGCACTGGTACTAGCAAGTTGTAAGTTAACTCCAAACTGATCACAAACTTGAATAAGTCTACTAGTGAATTCAAAGTTTTGTTCCCAAACTTTGTCAACATCTTGTTCTGTTGTGTCTGAGATAGCACCTAAGTGTATTACCCAATCATAACGAGTTACGTCTGGAATAATGTTAGGAACCCATTCAAAACCGTCAACATCATAATCTTTTGCAAGAAAATATTGTACCATGTTTTGGCCAATAAATCCTCGAGCTCCTGTAATTAAAATCTTTCCGTTATACTTCTTTTCACTCATGCATATTCTCTAATGTCTTTGTTGTGCTATATCCTTCTACTGTTGGAAATATAACAACATTTGCTAAATCGTTGCCTACAACCGTGTCAAATGTATAATCGCCGCCCTTAACAATTATACTAGGCTGAATCTTTTTAATTAGTTCGTAAGGCGTATTATCATCATATAATAACACATCATCAACAAAAGGTAAAGACAAAAGATTGTTATAACGTGTATTTTCATCGTTATAAGGTCTATTGTTACCTTTTAGTTTTTTCACGCTTAAATCGCTATTTAGACCTACTACAAGACGTTTTCCAAGGCCTTTTGCGTATTGTAATAATTCTAAATGTCCTTTGTGTAAAATATCAAAGCAACCATTGGTAAACACAATGTCTTGCTTCAAATCTTCATGTGTTACCACATGAACACCTCTGTGTTCAACTGCTCTTGCGGCGGCATAGCAAGCATGTTTAGCCGCTTCAAATACGTCTAATCCTTGTTCTATATAGTATGCAAGCACAGCAAGCACAGTGTCTCCTGCACCAGTAACATCTGCAACTTCGTGTGCTGGCTCTTGGTAATGTTCGTACTTCATATCATCGCTGATTACGTGTAACCCATTAGCACCGTCAGTAACTATAAGATATTTCCAGCCGTACTCTTTTAATTTTACAAGTGCAATTTCTTTTCTAAATTCGCCAAACCATTCAGTATATTCCTTCATATTTGGTTTAACAAGAAATGCATTTCTATAAACTTCTGGACCTTGTTTTGGATCAACTAAAACTTTACAATTACGTTTTAGAATTTTTTCTATAGTATTATTACGCACTGTGCCTTTAGCATAATCACTTACGCAAACTAAATCATCAGAAGATAAATTGTTTAAAAGTCTATGTAATGCTTCTACACCCTTGTATTTTTCTTCACGATCCCAACGCATAATATGTTGACCACCTTGGCCAACTAATCTATTTTTAGTTGTTGTCATTGTAGAATCTAATGATGCTTGAAAGTCAATTTTTTCATAATCTTTAAAACAATCAATTATGCTATAACCTTCTTTATCAGATGCAATAGATCCAAACACTCCTATATTTCCGTTTAAACTAGCAATATTGAGTGCAAGATTGGCTGCACCTCCTGGTGCTATTTCTTGGCTGTTTTCTTTTAGCACAGGAACAGGTGCCTCTGGACTAATTCTAGACGCATTACCGATAATCCATCTGTCGAGCATTATGTCGCCGTATACTTTAATCATAGTAAGTCTATTACTTCAAATACTGTTTTAAGTTTTTGTTGGTTTGCTTTGTTTTGTAATGTGTTCTTTAATCCGTTGTGTAAAGGCTTTGGCCATTTACCAAAACTTACCCATGCATACCCGTCATGCTCATCGTTGAGGGCAGGAATAAATTCTTTTGAAGTTACTATAAGGTAAGTGTAGAATAAAAACTTTTCATCATTGGATACAAACGTTTCGAGCGGTATAGTCTTTTTAATGTCAGGCAAAGGACCAATTTCCTCCTCAATTTCACGTTGAAGAGTAGTCCAGGGTGTTTCGTCTTGATTACCTGTGCCGCCTACTAGTCCCCAAACCGGTGTCCGAGGATTTGTTCTATGTAGTAGCAAAAATCTTTTAGTTTCGATGCAGTAGAATAACCCACCGCTACAAGAAATAGTATCTGTCATGCAAATACTTATTTTAGAATACTATTCTCCAGGTGCCGTTTCGGTATTCGCCTTCAAATGAAAGTATCCAACTACCGTTTACAAACTTATATTGTATTCCTGTATTGAGGTTAGTTACATATGTTGTGCTAGAATCATCTGCCGCACTAGCATCAAAGATGATTTGCCACTCGGTTCCGTCCCATTCAATGATATCATTTTCGTCTGCATGGAAGTCTATATTGCTTGGTCCCTTCCAAGCATCTGGTCCATCAGCATTACCTTCGTCACCAATTGGCCCTAATAGCAATAACCTAAAGCCTGGCGTTTTATCGTCGGTGGGATTGTATTTTAACGGATCAATAATCTTATCAATATTGCCACTAGTTGTTTCTGGACCTACTATTACTGTGCTAGTAGGAATAGTATCTTGGTCGTAATTTAATACTAGTTTTGTGTCATCTAACTCATTTATTGCTACTGTTGCATTTACGCTCGAGTCTAAATCATTTCTTTTAAGCTGAATTTGGGTAACGCCTGCTTGATACGTACCTGGCATTGCATCAAACAAATCTATCCATCTATCGACACCAACCCTGCCTTGTGCGGCAAGTTGAGCAGAACCATTTAACACAATTAAGTCGTAACTTTCGTATCCTGTACTTACATCACTAGATCCATTGCCCATGCTAACTTGCAAGTTAAGACTGTCAGTGCCCATACCCCAATCTCCGTCTGTTCCAGGTATCTCAGAAGCATAAGTGTTTAACTGTGGGAATGCCTTTCCGAGGTCAATATTGCCTCTTGACTCGTCGAATATGCTCATTACAACATTTGTAATAACACCAAGTTTTTTAACTTTAACTGGCGGTGAAATATAAATTGGTGTTGAAAATACTAAGTTAGCAACATCAATATCACTGTCAACACCTACAGGTATGCTTCTTGAACTAAATGTTACATCGTCCAAGTTAACTACAGTTAAACTGGTCCAATCAATGTAGTTGTCTGTTGTTTGTATTTCTAAACTTGGATTAAACAACATTAGTATCTGTTCTAGTATTTGTAGTTTTTGCTCAGTATTTGTTGACCAAATATCAGCCTGCACTTTTAAAATATAAGGTGTAGGCATAAGTCTTTCGACTGTGTAATTTTTACCTTGTGTGTTTAAATATTCTTGGTTATCGTCATCGTAGGCACGTTCTCTAATAAACATTTTGTCGACAAATGTAGCATCACTTGTTCTACTTCTATCCATTTCTAGTCCTGTAATGAACACAGATATTCTAGGAGCACTTGGTATTTTGTTTTCCGAGTTGTCACGAATAATATTAGCAACTTGTCGAGTCATGTCGCCATACATTACTGGAACTTGTTTTAAATCACCATCACCGTCTTTGTAAGAGAAGTTACTCATTAACCGAATAACTTGAGTAATGTAGCGTCTAATTTGTCCGTCGTAAAAGTGTTGCATTAGTTATCCGCCTTAGGTTTCAATGCATCTGATAAGCTCTGTCTTTCTTCAACAGTGTCTCCGCCAATGTCGCTAGAGTTTGTGTTATTAATAAATGTACCTTTCAAGTTGCTTCTTGTATTAGTGTTAGATAACGTATGACGCACACTATCTTCCATCTTAATCCAACTTTCACCGTTGTATCTAAACAATCTATTTGGCATAAAATCTGTCCTTAAGAAATAATCACCTTCTTCATTTTGAGTAGGAAATGTTATTCCATGTCCAAACGCATTTCCATTTGGAGGTATACCATCACCTAACAAGTAACCACTATAACCAGTCCTTTCTGGTGGTGCCATTGTATCACCAACACCGTCTGCATCTGTATCTACAAGCTCGGTTTTGCCATTGTCGTCTACTTGTAATGTAAAGTAGTGCGATGTGTCGTATCCACTCTTAGGAGCATCTGCTTCTGCTTGATCGAGAACAGCATCATTAATTTGCATTTCTTGTTCGTATGTTGAAAGCACATCACGCAATGTTTGACTGCTTCCTTCTTCTGCCGGCAAGTCTAAAATATCTTTAAATTCTTGCGAGTCTACTATTTGTTTTAATTTTAATCTATAAAGATGCGGCCACCATGTTTGACTGAAACCTTCTGCGGCTCTGTTTACATCTTCGACTACATAAAATCTTTTAAGTGCTACACTATAATCATTAAGTGCATGTTCGTCTACAAGGTGTGGCAATTCAATTACATCGCCTGGCATAATTTTTCTACCGATTGTTTTTACAGTATAATTGATAGGAACTGTCATAAACAGTGTATCATTTTGTAAAAATAAACCAAATTGACTAAGATCAAAATCTATATCTTGTACATTATAGATGCCTCTAATTTGATAAATGTCAGGATCATATTTTCTATCTCTATTTTCTAAAAATAGCATGTCCTGAATGTTTGTTTCTTTAACAGCATCATACTGAGGCGTAGCGGCAGTAGCATCTGCATCACTTGGATTGGTAGGACCAAGATACTTGTGTAGAAATACATCTGTACCTCCTACAGTAAACATCTCGGTTATCTGCTTGTCTAGGAAATTATAGTCATTTCCTTTTTCTGGTTTATATAAACTTATTCTCGGCATAACACATGTATTTATTCGTATGATAAATACTATGGAGACTTCATATGGCTGACTTACAAACACAGAAAAAAGAAATAACAGATTACATCTACGCAATGCTCGGCGGCGGCATGGTTGATGTTGAATTAGATCCAATACACTATGAAACTGCTATCGATAATGCACTAAACAAGTTCCGTCAAAGATCAGATAACTCTGTTGAAGAAAGTTATTTGTTTATGCCAACTATTATTGACCAAAATGAATATATTTTGCCAAATGAAGTTATCGAAGTAAGAAAGATTTTTAGACGCTCAATTGGATCACGCACAGGCGGCGGCGATGGCGGCACTGTGTTTGAACCATTTAATATGGCATACACTAATACATATTTGCTGTCAAGTTCAAACATGGGCGGACTTGCAACTTATAATGCGTTTGCAAGTTATCAAGAACTAGTAGGACGCATGTTTGGTTCATTTATTGAATTTAACTGGAATACTACTACTAAAAAACTAACAATATTACAACGTCCAAGAGCAGAAGAAGAACTGCTTTTATATGTTTACAATTATCGTCCTGACTCTCAGTTGTTTGATGACTATCTTGCCAAACAATGGATTAAAGACTATGCATTGGCTAAATGCAAGTATATGTTAGGCGAGGCAAGATCTAAATTCGCAACTATCGCAGGACCACAAGGTGGATCAGCCCTCAACGGCGATGCACTAAAAGCAGAAGCACAAGCAGAAATGGAAAAATTAGAAGTAGACATTTCTATGAATGTGCCAGGCGGCGTAGGTTACGGATTTACCATTGGCTAAACTATTTGTACAAACCGGACAAATTGATACATCACATAAACTTATAAAAGAATATTTAGAAGACAGATATTCTAAATGGTATTCTTCTAATAAGGATTGGTCCTATCCTGCTAAAGTATTTGTAGCTTTACATTACAGTTCGAAAATTAAAGTACCAGTTTCATGTACTTATTTTGAAAGTATACCACATACACAGTCCTTGTTTGTTAATCCTGGCAATCAGCGGTTAATTTATGGCCACATGCAAAATCAAACTGTAGACTGTATAATTGCACACGACGAACATTGTCCTCCAGAATTTTTATTAAATCCTACACAGCAACTGAAAACTAAGTTCGTACTTAGATATCATAGTCAATCCTATACACCTGTAACCGATGATTGGCATGAGGAGGATAACAGCTGGAAAAAGTTTGTTAATGTAGTTTTTCAAAAACACGTATCCAATATGCACGGCACAATAAAAATTTATTATAAAGATAACTTAATTGTTGACATACCTAATAAACATAACACTAACAACTCTTTGAACATTATTAATGCAGAAACTCCTTTTGGAGTTTGGGAATCGTTAGAAAGTTTAATAGGAAAACAAGAAAAAGTTTTGAATCAATTTAGCATAAAAAAATATGGTTGACATTTGTAATAAAATATCATATAATATATTTTATTTTACAAAGGAATCTTAATGATTATTGGTATTTGCGGTTTAATTGGTAGCGGCAAAGGAACTGTCGCAGACACTCTAGTTGAAAAACACAACTTCAAAAAAATTAGTTTTGCTGATAAACTCAAAGACGGAGTTGCATCTGTGTTTGGGTGGGATAGAGATATGCTAGAAGGTGAAACAGTTGAATCAAGAGAGTGGCGTGAAACCCAAGATGATTTTTGGACTAAAGAAACAGGCCGTACAATTACTCCACGACTAGTACTACAAGAGTTTGGTACTGAGTGTATGCGTAATGGATTTAGTGATAACATTTGGGTAAGTCTTGTAAAACAAGAAATCCTAAACAATCCTACAGTTAACTTTGTCATTCCAGATGTACGTTTTAAAAACGAAGTCGAAATGGTGAAAAAACTTAACGGTCAAGTATGGGTTGTAAAAAGAGGAGCAGATCCTGTTTGGTTTAGGATGTATCAAGACATTGGTGTTGAGCCTCAAGACGTGCATCGCTCAGAATGGGAATGGGCTCAAACAGATTTTAATCAAGTGATTTATAATGATAGTGATCTAGATGCTCTTAATGGTCAGGTACAAGATCGCCTTGCTTCCACCTTACACCTTCTTTCTGCATGATACGCTGACAGTTAGCACATACTGTTTTTAAGTTTGAATATCTACAATTTGTTAAATCACCATCAATGTGAAACACATCAAACTGTTCTGTGTGCTGACTAGTAAATCCACATTTTTCACAAGAATCTTTTTTTGTGTATCCTGCTTGTTTCCACAAAGGCGAAACTGTAGACTTGTGATAGAGACAAACTTCGCATTTTGATCGATAGTAAACCTTGTTACCTTTTTTGTAATTAACAGCACAAGGCCTTAATTTGCATTTACAAAGCGGTCTCATACAAGTATTTACATCAAACGGACCTTTTTGGTCCCTTTTTTTAAGTGCTAATAACGGTATTTTCTTGATTAGATAATAAATACAGTAGCAAATAAACTTATTATGCGTACAGGAGAAAACACATGGCATTAGTATCACCAGGAGTACAGGTTAGTGTTATAGACGAAAGTTTTTACACCCCGGCTGAGCCAGGAATGACTCCAATGATTTTTGTAGCGTCTGCACAAGACAAAACAAATTCATCTGGAACAGGCACAGCAACGGCAACTACAAAAGCAAACGCCGGCAAACCTTACCTAGTTACTTCACAGAGAGAATTAGCGGATTTATTTGGAGATCCAACTTTTTTAACAGATAACAACAATAATCCAATTCACGCAGGCGAGTTAAACGAATACGGTTTACAAGCGGCTTACTCATTCTTAGGCGTAAGCAACAGAGCATATGTTGTAAGAGCAGACGTTGATACAAATCAACTAGTTGCATCTGCAGACGCACCTGCGGCAGATCCAGAAGATGGTACTTCTTGGTTTGACACACAGATTTCAAGAGTAGGTCTTTTTGAATGGAACGGCAATGCTATTACAGCAACAGGCGGCCAAACATTCACTAACAAAGTTCCTACAATCATTACAGATAAAACACAACTAGTAGGCAGTGATGCTACTTCTGATCCTAAGCCTAGTGTTGGTTCAATTGGTGACTATGTACTAGTTGCTACTACAACACTTAACAGATTGTACTATAAAAACGGTGACAATACTTGGGTTAAAGTTGGTTCAAGTGCTTGGAAAAAAGCCTGGATTGCAGTACAAGGTACAGCTACTCCGAGTTCATTGACTGCTTCAGATGCAATTCAATTAAACGATGAAAGAATTTTAATGGGTGCAGACATTGACGCACTTGTTGCTAACATCAATGCAGTAACAAACGTAACAGGCGTAACTGCTAAGAAAGTTAACAGCAAACTAGCACTTTACAGTGACGGTTCTTGGGCACCATCAGACAGCTCAACTGCTGATATTATTATTTCTAATGACACTGGTACTCCATTATCAGACTTAGGAATTACAGCAGGTAGTTATTGGGCACCTGAACTAAACATTGGTCCACATACTAGCATTCCAGCATTTAAGTCAACTGACTCAGCACCACGTCCGACTGGATCTATTTGGTTTAAAACAACAGATCCTAACTTAGGTGCAAAACTAAGAGTTAAGAAATGGAATGATTCTACTAAACTTTGGGTAGACAACGCGGCACCAATTTATGAAAATAACTCAACAGCACTCGCACAGTTAGATAAAACTGGCGGTGGACAGAATCTTGCAGTTGGCACACTGTACGCACAATATAACGTCAGCGAAGATTCAGATGCAGAGTTTGATTTTAAATTGTTTAGCAGAGTTGGAACTGGTCCTACTTCAATTACAAGTAATGTTGTTACAACAGGACTTGGAGCAGGTTCATACCAAATTAGCATTCAAGAAAGTGACACAGGCGAAGCGGCATTAAAAGCGGCAATTACTGTAAGCGTTACTATTGGTGGTACTGACGCAACAGTAGACGCTGAAGCAATCGCAGAAGCAATCAACGGCGGCGACTTTGAGCATGTAAGTGCAACAGTTAACGCACAAAACAAAGTTGTTATTAGTCATGCACAAGCAGGTGACTTTAGATTACTTGACACTGATGGCATACTAGGCGATATCGGCTTTGCGGCATATGTTGATGCTAACAACGGTACACCTAATTTGTATGCGGCACCAGCAGGTGACACAGCAAATGATTTTGTTGCTACACAGTGGAAAGTACTTTCTTACACAGCAAGTGAAGATGCTCCAACTGCACTAGCGACAGATGGACAACTTTGGTATAACTCAATTGTTGACGAAGTAGACCTTATGATTCATAATGGTAGCACATGGGTAGGTTACTTAGATACTACTAGCCCATTCTACGAAGTAGACGAAGCAGAACAAACTGATCCTGCAGGTCCTATTGTTAGTGCAACTGAGCCTGATGGTCAATCAGATGGCACTGCACTAAAAACAGGCGACATTTGGATTGATACTTCGGACATCGAAAACTATCCAACAATTTACAAGTACAATGCTACAACAGCAAAATGGAATTTGTTAGACACAGGTGACCAAACTACTGAAGACGGTATTTTATTTGCTGATGCACGTTGGGGATCAAGTGGTGCTACTAGCGATAAAATGGCAGACATTGATGCGTTACTTACTAGTAACTTCTTAGACCCAGATGCTCCAGATCCAGCACTATATCCAAAAGGTATGTTGCTTTGGAATCTAAGACGTAGCGGCTTTAATGTTAAGAAGTTTGTTCGTAACTACATTGATAAAGCAAATGATAATGGTCGCTTTAACGACGAATCAATGGATGGCTACTATCCACACCGTTGGGTTACTGAATCAGCTAACCAAGAAAACGGTGCAGGTACATTTGGTCGCAAGGCACAGCGTAAAGTTGTTGTACAAGGACTACAAGCATTGGTTAACAGTAATCAAGAAATTCGCGATGATGAATCAAGATTGTTTAACGTAATGGCATGTCCAGGTTATCCAGAACTAATTGGTGAAATGATTGCACTAAACAACGACAGAGGCTTAACTGCATTTATCGTTGGCGATAGTCCATTTAGACTAACACCAGATGCAACATCAATTAACGAATGGGCAACTAACGTTAATTTAGCAGTTGAAGATAACGACGAAGGGCTTGTGTCAAGAGATGAATACTTAGGTGTGTTCTATCCGAGCTTATATACTAGTGATAACGCAGGTAACAACATTGTTGTTCCAGCATCACACGGTATCTTAAGAACAATGGCACTAAGTGATCAAGTTAGTTATCCATGGTTTGCACCAGCAGGTACAAGACGCGGTGGTATTACTAATGCTTCAGCGGCAGGTTACATTGATGCTGAGGGCGAATTTGTAAGTGTTGCACTTAATGAAGGACAGCGTGATACATTGTACTCAAACAATGTTAACCCTGTAACATTCTTACAAGGTGCAGGACTTGTTAACTACGGTCAGAAAACTCGTGCTAGAAACGCTAGTTCACTAGATAGAATTAACGTTGCACGTTTGGTTATCTACTTACGTAGTCAACTTAACAAACTTGCTAAACCTTATGTGTTTGAACCAAACGATAAGATTACAAGAGATGAAATCAAACAGCAGGTCGATAGTTTACTATTAGAACTTGTGGGACAGAGAGCACTTTATGACTTCCTAGTTGTGTGTGATGAATCAAACAACACGCCAAATAGAATTGATCGTAACGAGCTTTATGTAGATATTGCGATTGAGCCAGTGAAAGCAGTTGAATTTATTTACATTCCGCTACGCTTGAAAAACACCGGTGAAATAGCAGGCCTTTAATGGATAAATATATTTAACAGGAGCAAATAAATGGCAATTTCAACATTATCAAAATTAACAGTGCCTTTGGACAGCAGTGCTTCTAGTTCCAGTCAGGGCTTGTTGATGCCAAAACTACAGTATCGCTTCCGCGTTACTTTAGAAAACTTTGGCGTCAGTTCACCAAGCACTGAAATAACTAAACAAGTTATTGACGTTACTCGTCCTAATTTAACTTTTGAAAACATGGAACTACATGTTTATAACTCAAAAGTTAACTATGCTGGTAAGCATACTTGGGAACCTATTACGTTAAACGTAAGAGACGATGTAACTGGCGGAGTTCAGAAGTTAGTCGGCGAACAGATTCAGAAACAATTTGATTTCTTTGAACAATCTAGTGCGGCAAGTGGTGCAGATTACAAATTTGTAGCACGTATTGAAATACTAGATGGTGGCAACGGAGCAAATGATGTTAGTGTTTTAGAAACGTTTGAGCTATATGGTGCTTACGTAGAAAACGTAAACTACCAACAGTTAGCATATAACAGTTCTGAACCTGTACAAATCCAAATGTCAATTAGATACGACAACGCAATCCAAACACCACAAGGTACTGGTATTGGTACAGCAGTAGGTAGAACAATTAATACTCTATCAACTGGTGGCGGTGCTGTTTAATAACTGACTTTACCTTAATAAGGAAGGGCGATTTTTTCTCGCCCTTTTTTTTATCTGCGTACATAATCTAATGTGCTAAATACAGTATGAGCATATTAAAAGGATTCTTAGATAATTTAGCAAGTGGTGCAGGAAACCCAAAAGGAAACTTAGGGGATTTTCAACACGGTGCTAGACTATACGTAGATGACGCATTTAGGCTTGCACCTAAATCAAAATTTCTCTATCATGTAAATTTTAATATTAATAGAGAAGCATCTAGAACTATTCCTCAACTAAGAGAAAAGCACAGTAACGAACTTAACATGCTTGTTAAGTCAATTGATTTACCATCGTTTCAAGTTGAAACTCAAACAAGACATCAATATAATAAAAAGCGTGTAGTACAACAAAGAATTGATTACCAACCAATTACGTGTGTTTTCCATGACGATAACTTTGGTATTACTACCGCTATGTGGGAAGCATATTACAGGTATTATTATAGAGATGGTAACTATGCTCAAGTTGACGCGGCAGGAAAGCCTGTTGCAAACGTTCCGGCATTTAAAGCACCTTCAAATGAAACCTCACCTTATAATAGAGGTAGTGCTTTTTCTAGTCCTGAAAATAACCAATTAAGATTTGGTTTTGATAACGACAGTTTTAAACCGTTTTTTGATAGTATTATAATTTATCAAATGTCAAGAAAACGTTATACAGCATTTGTTTTAGTTAACCCTATTATTACACAATGGCAACATGATACTATGGATCAATCGTTAAGTGATCCAGTATCAAACACTTGCCAAATTGCATATGAAGCAGTGTTTTATACTAGAGGACCTGTATCTGAAGGATCTGCTCCAGCAGGGTTTGCCACTGACCATTATGATAAAACACCAAGTCCGATTAGTTTAAAAGGTGGCGGCGTAACAAGTCTAATGGGTGCAGGCGGCGTACTAGAAGGCGGCCTTGATGTTCTGTCAGATATTACAAGTGGTAACGCATTTGCAAATCCTAGCAACTTACTTGGCACTGTGTTGAAAGCCAGCAATGTAATTAGAGCAGGCGGCAACTTATCAAGTGATGGGTTGCGTCAAGAAGGATTTGGTATTCTTAAAGATGTAATCGGAAGTGCGGCTGGCATCGATGTAAGTGGGGTTGCAAATACAGCATTTTCAAAAGGAAGCGGAAGCGGTGCTTTGAAAAACCTTGCAATAGCAGGAGGAACTGTTGCACTCGGCGGATTGCTAAGTGGAAAAAGCTGGTCAGACGTAAGTGGCGGATTGTTAGGTAATAGAAATGCACAAGATGATCTAGCCAAAGCCACTACATTTAAAAAGGCACACATTGCCGCAGGCGGGGATGCAACTCCGGATGCAATTAATGCGGCCTGGGACAGTTTACCTGAAGGTGTTAAACAAGATCAGAGAGATGCGGCAGTATCAGGAGCAAAAAATGGAGAGTTTAACTAATGGAAGCGAACGAAGCAGTAACAAAATTAAACCTACCTAAGTCTAAATCAACAGATAGTGCAGATAAAACAAAACTTGCATTTACAAATTATTTTAATAAACCTTTATCTTTTCCAAGCAATGAAGTTGATGCTGTAATTGGATTTTTTAGTAAAAGAGACTTTGACGAATCGGCTGCCATTGCAGTTGGCACTGTAATTATGCAACAAGCCAAACTAGACGGTATTAAAGTTTTTGAAATCCTTGATACATTAAAAGGTTTGAACGAATTACAACTAAGTGTTGTTGTAACTGAAATTATGAATTACAATAGAGAAAAAATTAGTACTATTGGATTTAAAATTGAAGATATCGTTGAACGTACAGAAGCAAGAAACATCATTGTATAATGTCACGTTTTGCCCAAGGAAAATTTAATCTAAAAAACCCTGACAAATATGTTGGTACTAAACAGCCTACATACAGATCAAGTTGGGAGTTTGCATTTATGAAATTTTGTGATGAATCTCCTAGTATAAGCAGATGGGCAAGTGAAGCAATACAAATTCCATATAGAAACCCTTTATCAGGAAAACAAACAATTTATGTTCCTGATTTCTTTATACAGTATACAGATAAAAATGGCAAAAATCATGTAGAAGTAATAGAAGTTAAACCAGAAAATCAAGCGGTAAAAGAAAAGACTGGTAGAAGTAGAGCAAATCAAGCTCATTGGATTTTAAATCAAGCAAAATGGGAAGCGGCAAATGCCTGGGCTAAACAAAAAGGTATTAAGTTTAGAATAGTGACTGAGAAAGATATTTTCCACCAAGGCAGTAGACGCTAAATACAAGTGTTATGACTAAGAAGTTAGAAGAACTTTTAGATTTACCTGATTCAAAAGAATTAATTGATGAAGAAAAATCTAAAAATAAAGAAAAAGCAAAACAAGAGTTAAAGACTCAAGAAGATACATTTGATCGTATTGCAGAATTTGATAAAATTACTGCGGCACTTCCTGCTGTTAAAGGTTTGGGAGAAATGGCAGATAAAGAACTTAATGATGTAGCAGAAAAAGCAACACAAGCATACGAAGATTTAATGGACTTAGGCATGAATGTTGAAAGTCGTTATAGCGGTAGAATTTTTGAAGTTGCTGGCGGTATGTTAAAAACAAGTTTGGATGCCAAGGTTGCTAAACTAGATAAAAAATTAAAAATGGTAGAGTTGCAACTTAAGAAAGAAAAAATGGATAAAGAAGCCAACCCTGACGGTGCAGATATTGTAAATGGCGAAGGTTACGTTATAACAGATCGTAACAGTTTGCTAGAAAAGCTAAAGGGTATGGATAAATAAGTATAGAGGTGTACTATGTTATTAGAAAATTATATACAAACAGCAAAAAAACAATATGAATTTAAAATTGGTGTTGCAGGACCGATTCCAGAAGGGTTTGCAGATACACTTGAAACTGCCTTACAGAAATTTAAAGGCACTATTTCCCCAGGCAAGAAAACACCAATTCAAAAAAGACCTCTAGATTTTCCACAATTAGACAATGTTGAAATTACTTACTACGAAGCAACGCTAGACTATCCAACTACACCTCAAATTATGCGTGAGTATGTAGGTAATTGCTGTAACATTGATCAAGCACATGTAATTGTAAGAAATGTAAATGAGCCACAAGAAGCATATCAAGATGGTCAAGAAGATGCACCTTATGAAACAAAACTAGAAACAGAAGATATGGGCGGAGAATCAGCTCAGGAAGAAGTAGGCACTAGCAGAGTAATGAGTTTACTTGCTGAACTAGAAAAGGCTCGCAACGAAAGAGATATTGATCCTGTAGACGGTGCTCCAAAAGGAGAGTCTGCAGATATCAGCACAGAAGAAAACACCAAATCGGTTGTAGGAGGCTAACAAATGGATATGAATAAACTACTAGGCAATTTAAATGCTATTGAAAATGGAACATTTGAAGGCCCAGCAAAACAAGAATCAAACGAAATGAAAAAGATTTTAGAATCTTTTGATGCGGCGACAACAGAGTGTGGTGACATGCCAATGCAAGCACCTGCACCAATGGCACCGCAAGATGATGGACAACCAGTGTCAATCAATGTAAATCTAAACGCCAAAGGCAAAGAAAATGTAGAAGATTTAATGGGATTAATTAGAGCGGCAACTGGAGCAGATGCTCCTAAAGCACCTATGCCAATGCCAATGCCAGAACCAAAAATGGGACCTCCTAGTGCAGGCGATGAAATGGTCAAGTTAAAGGCTATTATGGCCCCAGAAGACGAAGATATGGGCGAAGGCCGTTACGATGGACCAAACAGCTCATGCTGTGACGCCCCTATAAAGAACTACGAAAACGGTATGGGTATCTGCAGTGACTGTGGTGAACACGCAAGTCCGCACGAAGACGAAGAAGATGTTGACGAAGATTGCTATGCAAACGAACCAGAAGAAGAATACAAAGACACACAATACATGACTAGAGATTTAGCAGGCGGACTTAACAAAGAAAAGAACGCACATCCTAAGGCAGCAGACGGTGACAATCCTATGGCACTAGAAGCAAAACTTAGAGCAGAACTAAAAAGCATGTACGAATCAAAAAAAAAGACTGTAGAAACAGAAAAGCAAAAAGGCGTTGACGGCAAGGCTTGTTGGAAAGGCTACAAGCGTATGGGCACCAAGAAAAAGGGTGGCAAAACAGTTGATAATTGCGTAAAGGCTTAAATCAAAAATAAACTCATAATAGCGGCTTCGGCCGCTATTTTTTTGTAAATATTTTCATGGACATTCAGGACTATATAGAAAGCGGCGGATTCTACGTCGATCATTGTTTTTTAGAACCTAAAGATTTTGAAGAAATAAACGAAAAGTTTTATGACTACAAATTTGATGCAATATATCAACCGTACGGAATATACTACGGCAATAGATTACAAGCATATCCTGTTTATGAAACAGAGCATGTACATACCTTTGATGAAAATTTGGATAAATTAATATATAACAAGATAAAATCTATTATAGGCAAGCCAATTAAAAACTGGCATATGCTGTTGAGGTATACAATAACAGAGGAGGTACTACAGTCAAAAAAGAACACGAAGTATCATCCGCCGCATACTGATCATACAGGTGTAGCAGGTATGTTATATTTCGATCAAACATCGAGTGGAGGTACAGCGTTTTATAGGACACAGTATGACACAGTTCCAGATATAGAAATTGGAGCGTGTCCTAATAGAATGGTAATGTATAGCGGACAAATGCTACATTCTCCAGTAAATGATTTTACATTTGACAAACGTAAAACATTAAGTTTCTTTTTTGATTTTGAGTAGATCATGAGTAAGAGTTTAGATGGTGTTTTAACCAAAAAAGCAAATCAACGAGAACAATACACAGAACAGCAGATTCAAGATCTTGCTCAATGTATGGACCCCGATCTAGGATACTTGTATTTTGCAAGACACTTTGCATTTATTCAACATCCTGTGCAAGGTAAACTTTTATTCGATCCCTATGAATATCAATTGCGTTTAATGCATTCATATCACAGTTATAGATTTAATATTAATATGATGCCAAGACAAACAGGTAAGACTACTTGTGCGGCTATCTATCTTGCTTGGTATGCAATGTTTAATCCAGATCAAACTATTCTAATTGCCGCACACAAATACACAGGTGCACAGGAGATTATGGCACGTATACGCTATGTATATGAAACGTGTCCAGACCATATTAGAGCAGGTGTTACAAGTTACAACAAAGGTAGCATTGAGTTCGAAAACGGATCACGCATTGTAAGTCAAACAACAACAGGCAACACAGGACGTGGTATGTCTATCTCGCTACTATACTGTGACGAGTTTGCGTTTGTACAACCTAACATTGCGGAAGAGTTTTGGACTTCAATATCACCTACACTAGCAACAGGTGGTCGTGCTATTATTACCAGCACACCAAACAGTGATGAAGATACATTTGCTACTATTTGGAAACAAGCAGAACAAAAGTTTGACGAGTCAGGAAACGAAAGTGAAGTAGGTATTAACGGATTTCATGCATTTAGAGCAAGTTGGGACGAACACCCCGACCGTGATGAAAAATGGCGTGATGCAGAAATTGGACGTATTGGCGAAGAAAAGTTCCGTCGTGAGTACGGATGTGAATTCTTAGTATTCGACGAAACATTAATTAACTCAATTAAACTTGCTGTAATGGAAGGCGGCAGTCCAATACTTAATATGGGTCAAACACGTTGGTATAAAAAGCCATCTCCAGAGTACACGTATTGTATTGCACTTGATCCAAGCATGGGAACAGGAGGCGACTATGCCGCAATACAAGTTATAGAACTCCCTACATATGAACAAGTAGCAGAATGGCGTCATAACACAACTGCTATCCCAGGACAAATTAGAGTTTTATCAGACATATGTAAATATGTTGCTGATACCACAAGTAACCCGCAAGGAATTTATTGGAGCGTGGAAAACAATGGACTAGGCGAGGCTGCCCTTATTGTTATAAACGATTACGGAGAAGAGAACATTCCGGGTTTGTTCGTCAGTGAGCCTATCCGCAAAGGACACGTTCGTAAATTCCGCAAAGGTTTCAATACTACACACAGTACAAAGGTTACTGCGTGTAGTCGTTTAAAAACCATGATAGAAAATGATAAAATGATTGTGCATTCAAAGCCCTTAATTTCAGAACTAAAAGGTTACGTTGCAACAGGATCTAGTTATCAAGCAAAAGTAGGCATGACGGATGACCTTATAAGTGCAACACTTCTTGCTATAAGAATGATGGGTGTTTTAAAAGATTGGGATCCAAGAGTGTACAATACTTTTACGCAGGCAGAAACAGACGAGGATTATGAACCGCCGATGCCTATATTCATTAGTGGTTATTGATAAATACAGTATGGACAAGTTAGATATCATAGCGAAAGATTTATTTGATAAAATTAGAGGACGTTATCAAAACGTAACTCTTGGCAATCAAGAAAGCACAATTACTAACGAACCTGGCCAAGCTAGGTTTTTTGATGTAAAGATTACAAACGGACAAAACGTAAATTTAGCTCTTGATGAAAAATCTTTAACTATTATGTACAGTCAGAAATTGTTTGATGAAGATCAGATAGGCAAAGATAACTGGTATTCATTTTTAAAAGAACTAAGAATGTTTGCTAAAAAGCGTATGCTGAACTTTGATATAAGGGATATTACGAAAAGCAATTTAGATAGAAGAGATTACGAATATTTACGTAAGGAAAAATTCGGAGACACCACAATGAGCGAATCAAAATTATACGGCACAAGTAAAAAGAGCTTCCAAGATATTGGCAGTTCAAAGTTAATTATTACACATACAGAAAGTATGAATTATGAAACAAATAGATCGACAAAGATTAAAAGTATTCATATTGAAAACGCCGATGGTGAAAGATTTAAATATCCTTACAAGCATTTAAGTGGTGCAAGAGCAATAGCACGTCACGTTAGTGAAGGTGGTAACTTGTACGACGACTTTGGTAAACATGTAATTGGACTTTCTGAAGAATTATCAAAACTAAGAAAGTTTAAAACTTACATGAACAGATCAGCTGTAATGGCTGAAGGGTTAGGTGGTTATGCTGATGCCGTAAACGAACGTTTAGACACAATTAAAACCACTATTCATAAACTTCAAAAAGAAAGTTTTTACAGAGAATATTACGAAGCCTTTTCTCCTGAGGACGATGTTGTTGTTCCGGAAGATATTCAAGGGGATTGGATTGAGCAACTTACTGTTAAACAGTTTAATGAAGAACTAAAAGATGTTTTTCCTTATATCTATAAACTAGTAAGTGAGAACAGCAAGACAAAAGAACTATCTTTAGAAGAGTTAACAGACGCAACAAAAGGAGAAAACATGAATCCCGATTTTGACAAGATGTTCGATGAAAGTTTAGGTAACTTTGCAGAACACAAGACAGAAAAGAAAGACTACATTGATTTTGTTATCGAAAACGTAACAACACTAGAGCAATTTAACAATATGAGCCATACAAAGTTATGGAAAGCATATACTTCTAGTTTAAGCGAATCGCAACTAGCTGAAGCACAACTTAACGAAGGCGGACTTAGTTTTATTTTAAGCAAAACTGCTAAAGCAGGCAAGAACGCTATTGACGCAATTGGCAAAGCATTTGGCAAAGGTGCTGACGATGCGGCAAGTGTGGCAGGTAAAGCAGCCGACGGTACACCTCCAAAAGGTGCTCCAGATACAGCACAACAAGCAGACGCACTTGCAGATATTAACAAAATTGCAGTCGATGCGGCTCAAAAGAAAGCTGACGAAGTTGCTCCGGGATTAGGTAAAACAATTGACAAAGGTATTGAAATGCCAAGTCAATCATTTATTTCAAAAGTGACTGGCAAAGCAGGTGATGCGGCATCGGCCGCAGGTAAAGTAGCAGGTGATGCGGCATCGGCCGCAGGTAAAGTAGCAGGTGATGCGGCCAAGGGGTTGGCCAAAGGTGCTGGCCAAGCGGCAAGTGCTATTGGAAAATCAAACGTTGCGGCACCACTTGTGGCAACTGGTGCAACTATTGGTGCGGCAAAATATATGCAAAACGATTTGAAAGATAGCATTTCAGATAATATTGGAGCAGTTGGCGATAAGCTCGACACTTTACAAAATACGATCGCTACAACAAACGATAACATTGCTAACAAGGTCAACCAAGCAGTTGGTGCAGTTACAGGCAAAGTTGACGATGTTGCTAATCAAGTTACAGGCGGCACCGGCGGCTTAGACAGTGCAATGGATAAAGCAACCGATCTAGCCAAGTCAGGCATTGAGGCAGTAACACAAAGCGATGCGGCTAAGAAACTACAAGATGCTCTACCATCATTTGAAGGTAGCACAATCAGCCAAATTGCAAAAATTGCGGCTCAAAACTGGTTGCCACTAGGACTAGTACTTTTAACAATTATCGGCGGTCTTCGTGTTATTAAATGGTTCTTTGGACTACTATTTGATGACATTGATCCACAACCAACAGGTACATCACTACAAGAAAGCGGAGATGCTAAAGTACCAGTAACAGAATTTATTCTTTCTTACTTTGATAGAGAAACTGGATCATTCCCTAAAGGTGAAACAGCAGTTCTAACAATGGTAGAAAAAGACTACGGTGACAAATACGTTCCTGTAGCAGAAAAGTTCATCGAAGCAGTACAACACAAGTTTGTTGAGATGAATCAGAGCTCAAACGAGCTCAATAGAATTCGCGAATTGGCGAATCTTTAATAAAAAGGCAAAAAAAAGTCAAAAAAACACTTGACTTTTGATCTTAAGAGTGTATAGTATACAGTATGTGCTATACACTTTAAAGGCACATAGACATAGGCAATAATTTAAGGAGGCATAACTATGGCATCATTAGCAGAAATCAGAGCAAAGCTCAAAGAACAAGAAAACCGTTCATCAGGTAATTCTTCAGGCGGCGGCGACAACGCAATTTACCCATTTTGGAACATGAAAGAAGGTGAAACTTCTACTATGCGTTTCTTGCCAGACGGCAACGCAGATAATACGTTCTTTTGGGTAGAACGTTTGATGATTAAACTTCCTTTCGCAGGTGTGAAAGGTGAAACTGGTAGCAAGCCAGTACAAGTACAAATTCCGTGTATGGAAATGTACGGCGAGACATGTAACATTCTTAATGAAGTACGTGGCTGGTTTAAAGATCCAAGTCTAGAAGATATGGGTCGTAAGTACTGGAAAAAACGTTCTTATATTTTCCAAGGCTTTGTAACTGACAATCCAATTGCAGAGGATACTACTCCGGAAAATCCAATCCGTAGATTTATTATTGGTCCTCAAATCTTCCAAATCATTAAACAGGCTCTTATGGATCCTGATATGGAAGAATTGCCAACAGATTATACTGCTGGTGTTGACTTCCGTCTTAACAAAACTTCAAAAGGCGGATACGCAGACTACTCTACTTCACAGTGGGCTCGTAGAGAGCGTCCACTAACTGATGCAGAAATGAATGCAGTTAACAACAACGGCTTGTTTAATCTAAATGACTTCCTACCTAAAAAGCCAGGTGAAGTAGAACTTAAGGTCATGCAAGAAATGTTTGAAGCGTCAGTAGACGGTGAAGCATTTGACATGGACCGTTGGGGACAATACTTCCGTCCAGCAGGTATGGCGGCACGTACAGGCGATCCAGTAGCACCAGCGGCTACTACTCCTGCTCCTGCACCAGCACCTGAGGCAGCACCTGTAGTAGAAGAAGCACCAGCGGCAGCACCTGCGGCTGAAGCGGCTCCTGCAGAAGGTAATGCACAAGACATTCTAGCAATGATTAGAAACCGTCAAGGACAATAACAAATTATATGGGGGAGCAATCCCCCATTGCTTTTTAGATTAGGAGATACATATGGCAACTAAAGCATTTGATCCTACTAAGTTTAGGACATCGCTTACAAAATCCATTACAGGCATGAGTGCAGGGTTCAATGACCCAACTGATTGGATTAGCACAGGCAACTATGCACTCAACTATCTTATTTCAGGTGACTGGAACAAAGGTATTCCACTAGGCAAGGTATCTGTATTTGCAGGTGAGTCTGGTGCAGGTAAATCATACATTTGTTCAGGCAACATTGTTAAGTCAGCACAAGATCAAGGCATCTTCGTAGTTCTTATTGACTCAGAGAACGCACTTGACGAAGCGTGGCTACAAGCACTTGATGTAGATACATCAGAAGATAAACTACTAAAACTTAATATGTCAATGATTGATGATGTAGCAAAGACTATTAGTACGTTTATGGCAGACTATAAAGCAATGGCAGAAGAAGACCGTCCTAAGGTACTGTTTGTTGTTGACTCACTAGGTATGTTGCTAACACCT
>Ga0181570_10000561_pt1 | contig 34737 bp, 21 predicted proteins | sample 101ome_18_FD_148667 | JGI IMG/M metagenome (GOLD analysis project Ga0181570, IMG submission 148667) | Coastal salt marsh microbial communities from the Groves Creek Marsh, Skidaway Island, Georgia - 101406AT metaG (spades assembly) | ecosystem: Environmental > Aquatic > Marine > Intertidal zone...
CTCGACTCAACTCTTTGGTTGGATTCGCGTCGGGAGTCGTCGCGAGTCGTTTACGTGTGAGGTACTGCTCGTTGTGTGTGCCGTTGAAAGTGTGTCTACGTCAAAACGGAATGTAAATGAAATGATCATCATTGCGCGCGCGCGCGCATCGCGTCTCTCGTCGGTGCGGCGGGCGGGCGAGCGCCGATTTTGACTCTTCTAACGATCCCGCCAAAGCGGCTCGCGGCTGATTGAGAACTAAATAGCGGCGAAACGGAATAATAAACTCTGTGACGTCGACGGGACGCGGGTGAGCCGGCGCCGGAACGCGAGGTGGCTTCGGCCGTGATGCGACGACGACGACGACGGGTACGCCGCGGTGGACACGCGAGGCACGCGTCGTCTGTCGTCCGCCGCGACGACATCCCGAGCCCAGGACGAAGCGTCTTCGTCATCGCCTTGGTTTCGGGGTTTCGACGACGATCTCTCGGACGCGTCTGTCGTCGATTGCGTGGTCGATGCCTTGGTGTTCGACGCCGACGGGTCGCGAGACCACACGCCCTTGCGCTGCGGGCCATCCGGGGCGGAGATTCTGTCGAGGAGCGCCTCGACGGCGTTGATGCGCATGCCGCACTCTTGACACGCGCGAACGATGGCTTGCCGATTCGATCCCTTGAGTTTCATGCCGTTGGAAACCATCAATCTCGCCACTTCTGTAATGCCGTTGATGTCTTCGATTTGACCGTATCCCCAGGCAAAGTGGGCAAACGTGCGCTCGTTTGGACGCAAGCCGACGTGAAGCATTCTATCAAAGATGGCTCTCGCTCGTTCCATGTCTCCGACGGTGCAGTGCGCCGCGATGACGGCGCTGTAAATCTCCACGGACGGTTCCACCTCCGCCTCTTCGAGCCTGTCCAACACTTCTTCCGCCTTGTCCGTGTCGCGCGATCGGGCGTACGCCTTGACGAGGGCGCCAAAGGCGATGACGTCTGGAACAATCTTAAACTTGATCATCTTGGCAAAGATGCGCTCGCACGTGTCCGCCTGCCCTTGGTTGGCCCAGTAATCCAGGAAAAGCGTGTATGTCACCTTGTCCGGTTTGATGCCCAGAGAGTCCATGTCCCAAGTTCCGCTGGACTCGAGCTCGCGAAAGATGCCCTCCGCTGCGCCCATGTTGGCCTGCTTGAGGTAGCCGTCGATGAGCATGTTGAAGATGGGCAGCGACGGCGCCACGCGCTCCCATTGCATTTGTTGCAACAGTTTACGCGCTGCGAGCATGTTTCCGATGCGGACCCAGCAATCTATGACTAAGCCGTACGATGCAGCCGTGGGCTTGGACACGCGTCCGCCGCGTTCGCTTTGGCGTTCTAAATCAAATTTTTCGTTGTGCCATCGGCGAAGCACCTCCTCCGCCTCCTCCGCCGCTTCAATCTCACACAGCCCGCGTAAAAAGGCGTTGTACGCCTTTTCATCCGGTAAAATTCCGTGCTCGCTCGACATGCGACGAATGACGCGATACACTCTGTTTGACTCTCCGCGCTTGGCGTACGTATAAATGATTTCTGGATGCGTCGCGTCGTTGACACCGACGCCGATTTCCTCACTACACATCTTATCCACGATTTCCTCCGCCCCGCTCGGGTTCCCCAACGCGCAGAGCGCGTGCGCCACCGCGTTCCACGTCGCCACGTCCGCCGCATCGCCGTAATCACCAATCATATCCATCACTCTATCAAACTCTCCAATCCTACCCAACGCTCCGAGCGCCGTTATCACCGCCGTGAACGTCTTCCGAGTCGGTCTGTGCCCGTCCGCAATCAGCCGTTCCAACGCTGCCAAAGGATCAGAATCCGGATCCCTCGCGTCCGCCGACGATTCATCCCTCGATTCGCCGCCACCCTTCCCGCCTCTTCGTCGTCCGTTTCGTCCTCTCGACGCCGCTCTTCGTCCTCTCCTCGTACGCATCCCCGCGATCGCACTCGTCGCTCGATGCGTCGCGTAACACGAGCTCCCTCTCGCGCACTTCATGCACGTCTTTTCAAACCGTTCATCGATCGTCACCGTTCGTTCGCTTCCGTTATTCATCGTCACCCGCTCCGTTCGCACGAACCACGAAGACGCGGACGCGGACGCGGACGAAGACGAACTTCGTCGTTCTTCTCGCGATAAAACGATCGGCCCGACCCGAGCCGCGGCCTCTGACGTCGAAGACGTCGATGCGTTCGCCGACGTCGACGTCTGAGTCGTCTGAATCGTCGCCGTTCCGGCGTCTGAACGCGCCGTCGTCGACGCTACTACGGAGACGTCACCATCTTCTTCTTCTTCATCATCATCCTTCACCCTCTCACCGACGTCGTCGTCACCGACACCGCGACGTCTCCGTCCCCGTCCCATGACGACGACGGAACCGACTCGCGCGTCGCCGTCCTCTCGTCCTCTCGCTCGCTCGCTCGCTGGCGCGCTCTGACGTCTGACGACGCGGACAGACCTGGACGACCCTCTGCATCGAGATGTGTGTGTGTGCTTTGTGACGAGTCATGACTCGTCAAAATGAAAGAGGGTATGAAATATCCACACCGAGGGGTGCGCGCGCGCGTCTTCACTCGGCGACGACGGCGGCGACGGCGGCGACGGCGGCGATGGCGACGGCGACGACGACGGCGTCGAGTGGGATATCGCGTCGTCCGGACGCGGGATACCGAACGAGCGTCGAGACTGCGGGACGACGACGACGAATTGGAGGAGGTTTCGGTTTCGTTACGAATGGTTGCGCGCGACGCCGACGACGCCGACGCGACGACGCCGACGCCGACGCCGACGTTCGGTGTTGGGGGATACCGACGATGGTGACGACGAAATCGTCCTCTTCGTCGTCTCTGTGGATGGGGAACGCGGTGAGTGCGCGAGCGACGACGACGCGACGAGGCGAATGGACGACGACGCGCTCGTCGCGGAGAAGGACGGGACGAGCGGTGGGCGTGGACGAAGCGACGGGCGTCGGAGTGGGTGATGAGGACGATGATGACGACGCGCGGGGTGGTGCGAGCGGGGTGGACGCGGAGGAAGAAGAGCGTCGGCGGGAGGAAGAGGCGAAGAAGAAAAAGGCGCCCGTGGCGGATAGGGGCCTCGGACAGAGACGAGCGCTGAGCGCGGAGACTCGATCGAGACCTTTTGTTCCTCTCAAGGGTGAGGTGTTGCACATCGCGTGGTACAGAGAGTACGATGAGACTGGGAAGTTTACGAGGGAGGAGGGGTTGGCGTACCGGGAGTGCATCGAGGATTTGTTGTCGCACTACACCATGCCTCTGGCCTTGGTGCAGGAGACGCTCGACGGAATCGAGCGAGGATGGTCGGATGTGACGCTGGATCTCGGTGCTGGGTACAACTTGAGAATGCAGAGACACACGGAGTTTGAAACGCTGACGCTCAATGGACCAGGGAACATGAAGGCGCCGTTGGATACGCCGATGAAACCGTGGGAGTGGTTGCTCCCGGCCGGGTGGTTAGAGGACATTCCTGGTAAGGTGTTCCTCGTGAATCACGCAGAGTTTCGCCAGTTGGCGCAACCGATCAAGAACGAAGAGCCGACGCTGAAAGAGCTAACGGCGATTCGATCCGCGTTGCGGTCGAAATCGCCCATCACGTTGGATTCCCAGGACGATTCGTTGTTGGAGTGGGACTCTGGTTCGCTCGTAGGTTGCGGCATCGGCGACGGAAGCAGATTGTTTGTCAACTACGAGCTCGATGAGAGCGGGGGCATGCAAACCCTCGTCATCGTGCCACCGGGCAATAGCACATTTATTCGCGCCGGGCGACAGCTTCAGAGGTTCTTTGCGCTGGAGCAGTACCGCCTGTTGATTTTGCAACGCCTCCCGAGCGCCAAGTCCAAGTTTCCGCTTCTCGCGGGTCTAAATGAGCGATACGAGGCGCTCACGCGGGAGCTCAGGCGATCTAGAGCTACTTCGCGGGGTCACAAGGAGCAGCAAAACTTTGTGACGCAAATCACAGAGCTCGAGCAAGCCATCACGCAGCTCGTGACGAGAACGAAACTTGTAGCGCTTACGGCGCAATCCTACCTGGAAATCGTAGAACTTCGTCTCTCCGAGGCTGCATTCACGCGTCTTGGGTACGAGATTCGTTTTTTGCCACTCTTCGTCAAGAAGCGCATCGATCCAGCCGTGAGCACCATCAACGCTGTGGCTGAGCAGGCGCTCATTCTCAGCGACTCCCTCGAGCGCACGACGTCCCTGGTGCAAGCCTCCGTGGAGGTTCGCTTGCAGAGAATTAACGAACGCATCGCAACGTACGGTTTACTATTTACGATTGCCAGCGTTTTGGTATCCTTCGTCACGAGTATCCAACCGAACGGTTCGCTTCACTGGCTGTACGTCATCGCAAAGGCGAAATGGATGGCGTTCGCCGCCGCCGCGATGAGACTCTTCGTCGGCGCCGCGTAACGCGTCACCCGCTGAGACGAAGAAGAACATTCTGTTTTCGCTGTACGCTAAACACCATTCAAACGATTCATCAACCTTGGCAAACGTAGCGCGAGTTGTCAAAGAATAAAATGAACATTTTTCCATTCCGACGCAGACGCAGAAGACGACGCGACGAGACTCTTCCTCCTCACACCTCGACTCGCGACCGTCCAACCATCGCGCGACCGACTGAACGAACGAAACGACGAAGAACGAACTAAATGCAGGCGAGATCGTGTTCGCTCCCGCCCTGTCCTCTCTTCCGAGACGCCGGCGCGCGTCCACGAAGAGAGCCGCCGACGTCACCAACCTCTGGACCGACGAAACAAACACCCGTCGCGTCCTCGTCGTCTTCGAGGTCACTCGCGCGCGCGCGCGCCGTAACGTCTCCGACAGACATCACGGTACCGACGCGTGAGGCGCTGGCGCTGGCGGAAGATCGACGCGGTCGAGATGGAGGACGCGTGGATGGTCGCGGCGTGGCGGACGTCTTGGGTTTCGCGGCGTGGGCGCCAGAGGTTATAAACGGGCGTTGCGCGCAGATTGGAGCGGTGGCGGGAATCGGAGCCAAGTACATAGGTGGACAGAATGTCGTTGAACAGGCGCACGACCACATTGTGGCGCTCTTGGCGGTGGTGGCGGTGGTGACGTTGGCGTCGTTTGCGCCGAGCGCGTTTGGGAAGACGTACGGGGGCGAACCGCGGAGTAAGAGAGACGTGGGTACTTTTACAGCTGAGAAGGAGATGATTCACGGACGCATCGCGATGCTCGCAATCGCTGCGAACGTCGCGCTCGAGCTTTTCGCGTGATTCATTCGCGAGGAATGTGTACATTACGAACAAACACCGCAGTAGCCGCCGCCGCCGCCGCGCAAATTCTGTTTAAAATGCTGTAATCGCAGAGTTTTCCTTTGCATCGCTAAAATCAATACCAATAGTTTATTTAAAAAGCCTCATCCTCGCGCTATTTTCAATCTTCCTTCTTCGCCGCGCCCGGTTCCTCTCCCGTGAGCAAAAATTTCGTAGCGCCGACGACGATTTGCTGCGCCCAGTACAAATTGAGCGCGGACGGAATGGGAAGCGTGAGCAGAGCGACCCAGTACTGGGCGGGTGTGAACACGCTCCAATCCGAACCCATAAAGGCTGTGTACAGTCTCGGTATGACTACGACCCGGACGCCCATGAAGAGCGGAATCCAGGACAAGCCGTTGACGAGGTACAGCTTGGAATCCGACAGCTTCAACGCGGACAAAATCCAGCGAAGAGACATGTTAAAGTTTGTCACCTCGCTCACCAAAAAATAGTTAATGTGATACGCACACAACCCTCTAGTCAGGGCGTACGGCCAGAGCACGATGGAGAAGACGTGATGGACGATGAAGAGACGCAACGCGCCCGCGCCACCGTACGCTTCCAACTGGTCCTTCCAGCGCGACACGATGACAAACAAATCCCACGTCATGTACCCGATGGACATCCCACACGCCTTGGCTGTGAGCGTCGACACCGGTCCCGTGAACGAATCCGCCCTTCCAGCGAAAGAACCGATCGCCGGCGCCGCGTACATGGTCACCGCGAACGCCGGCCAAAACGTGCACAGGTTGGTGTGCCACGTGTTTCTATCGCACGGACGAAGCGCGTCGAAACGTTTCGCGCCGACGATGAACCGGCGAGAAAAGACGAGAGAGAATAGCATAATGCCCACGCAACACGCGATGGAGATGAAGTAGTAGACGAAGAGCGTCTCGGCGATTTCATCTCGTTTCGTTGAACCAGTGGCGAACGCAGCGCTCAACTTGGCTGGAGCGACAAAGAATGGTTCCAAGCGCGCCACGAGCGCGTGCGCCGGCGCGTACGTTTCCTCACGAAGCAAGGCGTGCATATCGTACCGTCGTTGTCGTCGCGTTGTCCCTCGCGCTTCGTAGGGTCGACGCGTCGCGCGCCGGCGTCTGACTCTAACACGCCTGTTGGATCATCAGCATCTTGTTTTGGTTTCGTTTCGAGGACTCAAAGTGCGCGCGCGCGCGTGAGTTTGCTCGCCGTCGTCGTCGCAAGCGGGCGTGAGTGATCGGTCAAATGCGTAAAATATTTTGCCTAGACGTTGTTTTGTTTATTCATTTCAAGTTTGTACGATGACGCTACGATTGAATTTACCCGTTTACTTGGAGACAGCCGAGAGCAACTCGAGCTTTGCCGCCGCCTTGGCGGTGAAGTTTTCGAGATGGTTCACGTGCTCGGCAACTTGGTTGGTGATCAAGAAGTTCTCCAAGCGGCTCGGCGGTTGCGGAGCCTTGTAGTTCGGGTCCTCTTCCGGAAGCAAATCTTCGCCCGCGGCGCGGCGGCGCGCGTTTTCTTGGCGACGCTTTTGCAACCAGTGCGCGTGTTGCGACTGGTAGCGGTGCATGTTGCGTTGGAAATAAGCCACCTTTTGTTGCTCGTTGGCGAAATCCTCCATGCAATCCCCGAGAAGCTTCATGTTTTCCTCGATGAACGGCGCCGTGCTCAGGCTGAGTCGGTCGTAATCCGTCTCGTTCATCCCAGACTCCTTGCCGCGCATCAACTCGCCCATCACCGCTTGAGCGAGCGCGCTATTCCTAATAGTCAGCGGCACCTCAACCACGACATCGCTCCACTTGAGCTCCTTAGCGTTGATCTTCTCGAGCGTAAGCGAACGTTTACCTTCCTCGTACGCCTCCACAAACTTCTCGCTCAGCTTTAACGCGCGAAGCGCGCACACGCCTTGCTCCGCGTACGTCGGGTCGTACACCACGCACACGCAGCGCTTGATGCTGTCCGCGTACGACAAGAAGGTCTCCACCAACTCCTCCGTGTAAAACGTCCCCAAATACGCGCTCTGATACCAACCAACCGTGTTAGAATCCACGTTGATCTCTCTCAGACACCTCATCATATCGAGCTGATACTGCGCCCCTTCCTCAGCCGCAAACGCCCCGTCGGCGTCGTAGTCATCCCCTTGACCGCCGCTTCTCGGAAACGGGAAGCACGCCGTCACGTCCAAGGCGTCTCCGACATCCATTCCCAACAATTGTCCGCTCGCGCTTCCCGGCGCGCTCTCCGCGCAGTGCTGGATCACCTTGAGCGCCGCGCCGCCGTCCAACTCCACCGCTCGCACCGGCGCGGGTTTCGCATCTTCCTTCTTCTTTTCCGCCGCTTCCGCCGCGTTCGCCGCCGCCGCTTGCGCCGCGAAGCTCATCCGTGTGGGTCGATCACGGGATGTTTCGTCGCGCGAGTGGGGTTTATCCGCCGTCGCCGCCGAGACGTCGTCGCGATGTGTCGACGCGCGCGCGCGGAAACCCTCCGCCGATCCATCCGCACGAAAACGAGTCCATCACCAAAATGTTGAGTCATGACTCGTCCATGTCGGGCTGTGTTTTTGAAATCTTAGAATTGACGGTTCGTGACTCAAAGTTTAGTGTACTAGTCAGAGGGTTGACACATTTTGGGATTTTTATTGCATCGAAGCGCGCGAACGAGTTTACGGCGGAGTTTATGTCGTTCGTTACGTCGGGTCGGGCGGGACGGCGGTGATTTTTTGTTCAACCTAGGCGTCGAGACGCTGGGCGACGGCGTCGACGAAGGCTTCGGTGGTGAGACCAGAGGGACCGCAGAGATCGCGGGTACCTTTACCCTCTCGGAAGAGCTGATGGATGACGGAGCGCATTTTAGAGGTAAACTCGGCGACGCGATGGACGTCGACGTCGTGGACGACGGCGGCGTGGTTCATGGCGCCGATGAGACCCTCAACCATGCCGAGAGGGTTTAAGGAGGTTTCCTCCCCGCGGAGACGCGCCTCGTCCATGTCGGCGACGGTGCCGTGAGAAGCTTCGAATTCCTTGATGAGGACGCCGTGTTCGTCGACGCCGACGAGGTTCGAGGTGATGAAACCCGGGGATTTGTGAATCTGCGCGAGTTCATCCGTCAAAACGTCGCCGTCGTAGTTGTGCGCCGCCATGCCGAACCCGCCCTGGCGCCATTGGACGAGCTTCATCGTCGCCGCGTCGGACAAGAGGTGCACGAGCTCGTCGCCCGATTTCATGACGCCGGCGTCGACGAATTTAGACTTGAACTCTTCGTCAAACACCTTCTTCATGATTTGCCAAAACGGCTCCTGCCACTTGAAGACAGTCTTCTTGGTGACGACGTACGGGGTGATTTTCGCCTCGAGGCATCTTCCAAAGAAGAAGCGCGCGAGATCGTGCACGTTGTCGTACGGATTGTGATACGTCACGACGGCGGCTTCGGAATCGACAATGTCTCTCGAGTCCACCTCCACGGTTTTCCCGGCATCCGGACCCTCGCTCGGGGTGAACGTCGTCGTCAGCTTACCCTTACCGACGTTCTTGTACCCGGCCGAGTATTCCCCACCCACGGCGTGACGTTCAAAAAACACCGGCTTGGCGTATCCGAGCTCCACTCCGTCGATGTGAATCGTGTCGCGAGAAATCGTCACCCCGTTCCATCCTCGACGCATCGCGCCGTTCGGCGACCCCCAACTCTTTCTAAGCCCAAGTCTCTTCACCTGATCCGCCGTCGGCGTCACCGTCGGTTCCTTAAAGATGGCTTTGATTCTCTTACCCGCGTCGATGACGTCGCGAAGCACTCGGTCCTCGGTGTCGTCGCGATTCTTCGCTCGCAAGTCGTACTCTTCCCACGCGCTCGTGTCCACCCGCGGTTCGATCCACTTTTCGCGAATCAATCGCATGACGTACGCCGTCATCTCTTCACCGGACACGTACACCATCGGCGCGCCCTTAATCTTCGTCGCGCTCGTCGTCATCGAACGCAATCGCTTCGAGGTTGGCGTCAACGACGCATCCACCGAACGCGAAACCATCATCATCATCGGCGTCGTCGTCGTCGCGCACGCGCGTCCGCGTCCCGATATCGCCATCGCCGCCGCGCGTCCGGCGCTTCGAAACACGGATGCGGACATGTCGACCGGTCGAGGCGAATCCGTCGCGAATCGCACGCGCTCGCGCCGTCGCCGATTGACGACCGAGTTCGTTGTGAGGTGAAAACCCGCGTGTGAAAACCCGCTCGTTCTCTTTGTTTTCAACCTGAACTCGGATCCGCAAAGGTATTTTTATCGATAAAGGTCGTTCGTACGATCGATAAAAACGACCGATCGATTCAAGTGGTCAGGTTTAACTTTCTTTTTGCTTCTTCTCGAGGCGACCGACGAGCTCGCTCGCTCGAGGACGCGAGTTTTGGGCGCGAACGACGACGACGACGACGACGACGACGACGAGGGAAGGTTTGGTTGTCGTCGTTTTACGTTGACGCGCGCACGTTTGATTCCTCTTCTTCTTCTTCGCATCGCGCTGCGTCGCGTCGCGCGCGCGGACGCGTCGTGTTCGATTGCGCGACCGACGGCTGGGTGCTCGAACGAACGAAGGAAGGAAGGAACGAACGAACGGTGTCGGCAGAGGGAGGGATATCGCCGACGGACGCGTCGAGAGGGCTCGGTGAACAAACATGGGAACGAACGATAGGGTTCGGAACGATGCGGTGCGTGGACGACGGGCGAGAGAGGGCGAGGAGCGAGCGGTTGGAGAAGGGAAGGAGAGGCGGCGCGCGACCGTCGGAAGAGACAGACGGCTGCCTCTCGGACGACGAGAGTTTTATCGAGCGCGGCTGAATGACGAAACGCGTGAACGACTGACGATGCGCGCGTTGTTTTTCACAGAGTCCTCTGGTGTTATCTACGCGTAGGGAGCTGTTAGAGCTCTCTCTTCCAGAGGCGCTCGAGACGAGGGAGCGGTTCGACTGGAAACTCGGAAAGTGCGACGCGAGACATTGGCTCGACGTCTTGGAACGATTCGCACGGTTTTTAGCGCCGTACGCGAGGCGGGTGAGAACTGAGGCGTTGGTGGACGAAAAGTGCGACGAGGAGGGAGGACGCACTCGAGGTCCGTATCCTATCGGGGCGATCAATTGGATTTTGGAATTTACGCGAGAAATTTTAGAAAACTGTTCCAATAGCGAGCTCTTTGAACACGGAGCGGTGGTTTCTAGTTTTTTGATGTTGCCGGAAACCTCAGAGTCGGCGCTCAGAGTGATAGCCGCGGGGACGAAGAAGACTGTCGTGGGGAAGACGCTGAGGCATCCGTATTTCACGTCTGAGCACTTCAGACCGGTTAGAGACATCGTGCACGCCTACGAGCGTCAAGGCTTTTACCTGGAGCGCGCGGCGACGACGGGGGAGGATTCAGAGGGGCGAGACAACGAAACGAGCTCATCATTCAATCTGAGTCACACGTCGCGCATAAAACGTGGAACAGAGACGCATGAGTTTACCATGCACCTCTTGTACAGTGGGTTGGGAGGCGGCGAGTTGAGGATGACGTACGAGAGGAGATCCGAAACTGGCCAATTCCACACATCGGTTGAGCGAAAGGTTCCAGAAGGACTGAGCCTCGAGGCTCTCATCGAGGATGTGGCCAGCGCACGACTGATGCCGCCCAAGTATGAGTTTCACAGCTATGAGAGCGAAGAGGATGGGGCTGGAGTGTATCGTCCCTTCGATGACTCGGACAACGTGCACGCCGTTTTTGCGGCTCATCACGCGCTCGTCACAGAGCTACGCGCTAGAGCTCTTAGGAAGTCTCCCGAGGGGCGTGGCAAGCTAAAACGGATGGCTTGCCTCGCGACGCAAATTAGTTTACATTTGGGCAAGAAGAATGCAGACCATTTCGAGGCGACGATAGAAGATGGATCTTCACTGGCTGTCGAGCTATTGAATACCATGTACAATAATACGTCGAGCAACAGGCGCGACGCCATGAACTGTCTCAGTGCTTTCATTAACGAGCGTTCGTGTGGTTTTCAAATATGCCAAATCGTTAGAAGAGCGGCAGGTAGAGCAGTTCTTTCCGAGGTGACGTCAGCCATCGTGACATCGCTGACGAGTTCAATGGATGACTCTGAACAAGATTACGACATTGTGCTCGAGGCGCGAAGTCTCATGCATTTGCTTGGCATTTTGAGTACTTCACCTCCGGGATGCGCAACCATCAAGGAAGCTGAACTGTTACCGTCACTCGTCTCCATGTTGAAAGATGAGCGCGTTCAACACGTCTCAGTCATCGTCGATGCTGTCCACACATTGGAATCGTATCTCGACTTTGCGCCGAGCGCCGTCCACGCTTTCCGAGATTTGAACGGCGTCGAGTCGTTGCTAGCTAGGATGTCTCACGAGACGCGAGTCGCTCTCGAAGAGTGCCAAGCTTCAAGCGAACCAGATAGAAAACGTAAAGCGGATAGTTTGTCCAGTCTGGAGGATGCGGACGTCGTTACGACTTCGGCTGCCAACGCGCCAAAGTACGTTAGCTACCATCGAAGAGTTCTACTCAAGGCGCTAATGCGAACTTTGGCGTACACGAGCTTCGCAGTCGGGGGCTCGCGCGCACGCATACCTGGTCTATCCGACGGCACGCTGACGAACAGCATAGCTCGCATGTTGATGCATCCTTTGAAGTTTGGTCCCGGCGTTGCGGCGCTCGCGGCAAATCTGCTGTGCGACATTATTCACAATGAGCCAACCTGTTACACTTCGATGAACGACGCTGGAATCGTCGATTCGTACTTGCGATTCATAACTGAGGATCTATGGCCGCTCGGTCCTAGTAAAACCATGGCGAAGATTTTGTGCGCCATTCCCACGACTCTGAACGCTATATGCCTCAACGAGAACGGCTTGCAGAAGGTTTTGAAGTTGTCGGCGTTTGTGTGTTTCAGGAAGATGTTTGAGGATACGACGTTTCCCTTGAACTCAGACACTGCAAAAGTAGTTGGGACGGCTCTGAATGAAACTCTTCGGCATAGTCCGCCGTTGCAGCAGCTCGGAGTGGAAATTTTGTGTGGAATCCTGACGCACGCACGAGAACAATGCGTAGAAGGCGACGCCAGGACAGTTGCGATTGATCACGCATTGGTCACGAAGGAGGTGGTAGAGCAGATGCCTAAGGTCAAGCTACTTCAAAATGTGATGCGATTCTTCGATGGAGTTCTGAGTACCAATCACATGTGCGTACCGCTCATCAAGGCGGGTGGGTTGAAGCAAATGCTTGAACTGGTTACGTGCCCCGTGCCCGTGGAGTTTTCGCAATGCTCAGCGTACCAAGCGATGACCTCGGCGTGCAAGTCACTCATAAATCCACCGGATAACGCTGGTAATTTTATGATGAACGGTCCTCCTGACGATTCCGAGGAGACCATGCACACGTGCGCGCAGGTGCTCGCACACTGCAGGCAATCAGCGGAGAGACTCACCGCGAGTATGAAGACGTTTACCGAGCTCCTCAACTCGAGCTACCCATCAGAAGAGCGCATGGAACTTTTGAGTAGTTTCGACATCTACTCCGCAACTACGACTGGTAGAGAAGACCAGGCGGAGGAGGTCGAGTTCTGCAGACGAGCGAAAGAGTTATGCGAGCAGATGGCCTCGCACGAGAGAATGTGTGAATTGTTGACGTCTCTCATCGCCGCGATGCCCGCGATGATCTACTCTCTCGCCACTGCAGAGACGGCCCAACGAATGCAAGGCGATGCTAATGACCATACATTTCTCGAGGTGAAGATGGAATGTTTTCGTGCCGCTTCGAAGATTGAAGCCGTACTGAGCAGACCCGGTGCTCGCGTACCTCAGAGACAGCAGCCGTATTCACCAATCTGGTGGCTACACACTCGTGCCGAGCAATCCATGCGTGCGTCGAGTGCGTTTTTCTCAGCTGTCGCAAAATTTTCAACGACGGTGCGTAGACGCAAGGATCTAGGAGTTGCGGCTGTTACGTTCAAAGCTAAAAGTTCTGAGACTGTTTGGCACTTGGCGAGCACGCTGGTTCTGGCTTTGCGCGAGCTGCGCAAGCAGGACTGTAAAGGTTTGTCGCAGGGCGACTTGGACGCATATCAACGTCAGCTGCAAGGCATGATAGCACTCAGCTACGAAACCTTTTTTGATGCGAGGAGATCGTCTCCGAACGCGGTGATGATTAGCTATTCTGCTCGCTCTGGTATCTTCAAAGAATTCAAGCCACTTTTCCAAGAAACTGTCGACGTGACCAATCACATACTTGATTCCGTGCAGGTGGATCAATCCAATCCACTCGGGAGTGAAGAGGCGGTACGAGGGATTGAACTTACGACAGAGTGTTACAAAACGTTGAGCGGTTTTGCTCGTCTTTTCGAATCTGTTTCGGATGTGAAACAAGTGGCGTCGTCGACTGCGTCCAAGGTGGCCCTGCACGCCGCTGTACCAACGCACATCGACCCAAGCGATATCTCTCACCTCTCATCCATACCTGAGGTCCCGCTACTACGTGATTCGTTATTCCAATCGCCTTCTCGAGTGATGGATTGGATTCATTACGTTCTGAATGACACTCTTAAGTGTATGTGGAGGCCCGAGCTTGCTCGATTCGCCGCGTTGATGACCAAACCCACCCTGGATAGTATTTTGAACTGCTTCTTGAATATTTTGGGCGGCACTGAGCAGGCGAAAATTATGCCGCCGAAGAAGCCACAGAATCCGATTCGCCTCGCGCCTCCACCTCCGCCCAGATTCGTTCCATCAGATCAAATGGTGGCTACGATTGCAGAAATGGGTTTCCCACCGGGGCACGCGTATCACGCCATTGCCGCCGTACAAGGCAGGAGTGTTGAGAGTGCGATGGAGTATTTGCTTACTCACCCGATGGATGAAGTTCCCGTGGAAGTACCGACACCTACCCCGACGGCACCCGTAGAAGAAGAGGCGTCCGGGCAGGCATCGACGCATGTTGAGAGTACCACAGAAGAGCTCGCAGCTGAAAGCGAAGCATCTGAACACATCATGAAGGGACACTTGCCGGAATTAACCGTCATCATCGATTCTTTATATGCGTATCTCGGCCTTTGCGTAGAGAAAGCGGCAAAGTTAATGCAAGTGATTGTTGACAAGCACAGTCTCTTTGGAATGGAACGTCAAGAGTGCATCGAGGCGTGTGTTTCAGCGCTCTTATGTGATAGAAGCGATGGGACGCGCCGAGACGCCGTCATGGCTATGAAACTCTACTCATTTACGAGTGCCGTTGCCGACCAAGGTGACGCAAACTTGACACAGCTGATGTGGCATCACGAAGGATTCTTGGACAATCTGGTTAGCAGTTTCATCGGAGTGTCGAGCGAGATTATTGACAAGCAGGATTCTGAATTACCTGTCTACTTCTCTACGATGGCTAAGTGTATAAACACGGCTGCGTCTTTGCAAAAGGTGGAGGCGACAAAATCTGATGGAAAGAGTGTCTACAAAACCTTTGGCTTCTTATCAAATCGACAATTGATTGATGTGTCGCAGTCATGCATCCAGATGCTCAGTGTCGCGATAAGAATGAACGGCGAAAAGACGCACGAGTACAAAGAGACGGATTCGCTCGGTACTGTGCTCGATTTGCTAGCAAACACTTCGCGCGACGCCAGCGTCGTTGAGTTGGTCATGTCGGCTCCGCATCCTACTAGCCCTGAAAAGCGTTTTCCTGCTGCACTTTTTGAATACTTCTGGAATTTTGAAAACGAGAGTGTTTCCGTCATTTTACGGCACCTCGCCGACGACAAGAAGTCACTTCAGACGACGATGGAATTCGAAATCGTGAAGAGTATCACAAAACCACCCCTCGGTCGAGACCGCAAGGTTGCGCTGAAGACATTTTGTACAGCGCTGAAGCACGTGCTCGAACGAGATCCTGGCCTGTTTCAGACTGCCTTCTCTCGCGTTGCGGAAGTGAAAAGCGAGGGTCAAGCGTACGGCATCGTCGTGCCGAAGGATGGCGTGGATCCGAGCACCTTTTCAGAAGCAAAACCGTCAAAGAATTTGCGCACAGTCGTTGAGCTTCTCCTTGGTATCGTAATCGAAGTACAAGAGCCACTCGAGTCTACGGACCCCGCAGACGTGCGATTGCAAGAAAGACAAGCGGCTGCTTTTAGGTTGTTGACAGAGTTGGTGGAAGTACATCCCAGCAGCGTCAAGATTATGATGAAGTTTGATACGAGTAACGACTTTTTCATTGACATTATTGCTCACAGGCTACCAAGCAGTAGACACAGCAAAAAAGCTGCGACTGGATTCTGGAGTGGTGCCGAGAATGCCGCTTTCTTTCTTGCCACGTTGTGCGTGAACAACGCCAAGGCTCGTTCCCGCATCCTTGAAAAGGTTGTGTACGCGCTGCATCACAAGGACGATGACGACATGCCAAAACACGCATGCGTCGACTTACTCCATGCTTTGATGGACTACGCCCTAGCGCGTGGATACCAAAGCGGTGAGCGACTTCGTAACCGTGTCGTTTTCAATCTCCAACAAGGGCTGCTCAAGTCGATGTATCAGATGAAGCTGCCAGAGAAATTGATCAGCCTCATCAGAGATCTTCACCACGACAGTGACAACTTGGGCATGTTACGCGTGATACTTGCCGTTCTCGAGTCACTAATAACGCGATCGACGAAGAACAATAGGCAGAATCGGTTAGCGCGTATCAGTCACGCACTACGTCGAGCTACCGCCGCGGCTGGTCGCGTCGCTGACGACCATGGAGTGGCTGATGCGGAGACGATGCTCGAAACAATCATCGCAAATGCTGGCGGTGGTAACATTCAAGTTACACGCATCATTGATGATGACGCTGACGAAGATGTCGAAGCAGACGTTATTGAAACGATGGATGCTCTCGATGGAGAATTTGATGAAGACATGAACGAAGCAGGCGAGGATGACGGTGGTATTGACTTCGGAACTGCGAACGAATACACTGATATGGTTATCGGAGAAGAGTTCAATATGGGCGATGACGACGACGACGACGACGACGACGACGACGACGAAATGGTGTTACATGAGGGTGAAGAAGTTGAAGACGAGGATCTCGTGGACGCTGAAGACGAAGAGTCTGATGACTCTTCCGAGGAAGATTCTGAGGAAGATTCTGAAGAAGAGGACTCTGAGGAAGAAGAGGAAGACGACGCACTGATGCTTGATGATACTGCAGAAGTAGCAGAGGATGCCGACGACTACTTCTCCGATGACGGGCTGTACGACGACGAAGATGGCGGTGAGTACGACGCGTACGAGGCGGTGACGGATGAGGAAGACGACGACGACGATGAAGAAGGCGATTTCGAAGAACCCGATCCAGTCACGGTATCAAATGGCTCGCCGCATGGTGTTCGCGTCCTTTCTCGCGCTTACGCCCCCGGCTTCGATCATACGTTGCATGCGTCACACAGACAACGGCTTGAGGTAGATCGAACTCAAGTGGAGCGCTGGCTGAACAGTGATTACTCGACTGTTATGTCAGGTGCCGACCCACGCGTTGAAGCTCGGGTGTTAAACGATCTTGAGATTGCAGGTGGCGTCCAAGTCAGTGTAGGCGCGTCTACTGAAAATTCAAGCGGTGGTGAAAGTCAAGAAGGGACCCGTCCAGAGAGTCAATCGACAGAGAACGTGTTTGGTGGCGTTTTCACGCATCAGCATCGCGATCCAAGCATTTGGTCCACCGATGACGAGAACACCGGACGATTACGTTTCGAGGGAATGGATGTCCAGCGAGATGGGTCGAATCTCAATATCACGTTATCAGCTCCCATGGATATGACTGGCCGTCGATCATTGCAAGAAGTTCTGACGTCCATAAGCGGTGAAATGGCGAGACTCGCGGTGCGCCCGTCGTCGAGCATGGAATATCTGGATCCTCTCTCTTCTGCGAAAGCAATTTTATGGTTGGGTGATGGAACATATCAGGCACAGGCTCCAAGTGCGTTCAGAGTCCGGGATCAAACTTACTGGAGTCTAGATGGCAGACATGCGCGGGCGAGTTTCTGGTCTGGATTCTGGACCATCGGAGACTCTGTGTGCAGAGATGCAGACTTCCTGAATTCGTTGGCGCCCAAGTCAGCCGTACCAGAAACTGCTGTGGATGAAGAGATGAAAGCTCCAAAGGAGGTTTCGAGCGCCAAGGCTATTGAAGAAGTCCGAGAAGAGTCTGTCGAAGAACGCTCTGCCAGACAGCACGCCGCCGCCGCCGCGCTTGGCATTGACTCAAATCAACTCGCTCTCTTGTCTGCTGAATTGCGTGATGGCTTCCTCGAGGCTAATCGCCTCGCAGCTCAGGCGCGAGCCATATTAGTGGATCGAGAGAGTCGATCTGCGACGGCCGCATCCATCGTACCGATTGATTTGGAGTTCATTTCTGCTCTACCTACTGATATTCAACGTGAGCTCATTCGAACGACGACTGCTCATGCGAATGCGGTGCTTCAGCGGAGACTAACTTTGGCAGATGTTGCACAAGGTGATCAAAGCATACCTCTTGCGAGTACTTCTAGCGCCGGAAGAGATCGAGATAGCGATGGCGCTCGCCCGAGTCACTGGACGCGCGGAGATATCGATAGACTCGGTCGAAGTGCTCCTCACTCAACCGAAGTTACGGTGCGAGACGAAGATGAATTCAAACCTTTCAAGGCGCACGTCGAGTTGAGTGAAAGTAACATTCGCACGCTTTTAGGGCTCTTCAAGCTGAGAAAGTTTGAATCGAAAGAAACTTTGAGCAAGATATGCGTAAACTTGAGCGCTGTGGATTCAAATCGTCATCGATTGATGAGGCAGATTTTTGAAGAAATCTTATTGAGCAGGCTACCTTCCGTCGATGGCTTAGATGAGGCGAAGAAAGCACAACATGGTGTGCGTGACAGAGTCAGTCTCACGCATGGCGACGTCTTGCACGTTGATCTGGTGATCAAGCGCCTTCTCGGATTGTTTGCGTCGCTCGTCACGCGCAACAAGCACGTCCAGGATTCAACTTTCATTCAAGGCATGCCAATATCTGCCTTGCGCTCGTTGTTCACATCGGATGAATTACCAAGTACTTCTCCGTCTGATGTCAGTCAGGTTGATGATGTCATTCGCGCAGTCTCGCGAGAAAAATCTGGAGATTGCGAGGTGGTAGACGTGTACATCGAGGCAGTGCTTCTTCAGATGATGTACCGAGCGCCAGCAAACGACAGCAAGGTGCACGAGCTTCTGGCAACTTGTCTCGATGCGTTGATAGAGCGACCATCGTTCACGAATGAGGTGCACCCAGATAGACGAGAATCGTATCAAAGAATTTCGAACAATCCTCGACTCATATCGAATGCCACTAGATTTTTGGATGAACCGTACTTATCGACGGCGGCGTATGACAAGTTTATCAAAGTTTTCACGAGAATTTGTGAAGCCTCATTCACAGCAATTCCATGCGTTCTTGAGGATTTGCAGCACAAAGCAGTGAGTTGTGCAAACAACATGGTCCAAGCCGCTAAGGCGTCCCGGGGCGAGAGCGGTCTCACTGAGACCTCCAAAGACGTGATCCTTCGCGCGAAGAACACCGTCGTGGATGAGATGCCAAGATTCAATCGACTCACCACGTGCTTTGTGAAGCTTTTGATGCATTTGCGCGACCTCGGGCGCAAATCACTGGCGGTTGGCGCTTGTATCAAAACAGATACCGATTATGCCGAGAACCTCGTTCGATACGCAAAAGCTCTTCGACCTATGTGGGAAATGCTCGGCGAGCACGCCGTGCTTATTCGAGACGAACGGAGCGACTCGAACGACGCGGAAGGCGAAACCGTTTTGTTCGATCGAGCTTCGACGCAAACCTACCTGTATGATGGCATCAACGCTTACATGTTGATCGCTTCGGAACTGTTCCCGTTGATAGAACCGACCATTTCCAGGAGCAGAAGACAGTCAGGTATTGGAGTGCTTCCATCGCACGGCTCGGCTCTATTCCGCGCGCTGTCACCCGCTCCGGGCATGTCTAGCGGCGCGCTCCAGCGTACATCGAGTCAGATGTTCACTGTTCTAGCGGCAGCAGGAGGTGAAGAATCTGAGATGGCTGCTGTACTGGGCGAAGTATGGCGATTTGTCGAAAATCATCGAGATGTCCTCAACAACATGCTCAGAAGTACGCCGCAGTTGCTTTCTAGTTCGCTCAAGCTACTGCTGCAGAATCCAAGATTGCTCGACTTTGATGTGAAGAGAAACCATTTGCGTCAGCAAATCAGGAAGTTACGCGACCGAGCGCCGCGGGTTCCGAACAGACAGCTACTCATCAGGCGCGAGTATATTCTCCAAGATTCTTATAACCAGCTACGCAACCGAAGCGGCGACGAGCTTCACAGCAAGCTGACAGTCGTCTTCAAGGATGAGGAGGGTATGGATGGCGGAGGCCTCACGAAAGAGTGGTTTACAATTTTGGCGCGTGAGATTTTCAACCCGAACATCGCCTTGTTCGAGCTTTCGCATGAAGGATGCTATCAGCCCAACCCGAACAGCGTCATCAACCCAGAGCATCTCAGCTACTTTAGATTTGTGGGAAGACTTGTTGGCAAGGCACTATTCGACGAAGTCTTGTTGAATGCGTACTTCACTCGCCCGATATACAAACACATTTTGGGCATGCCTCTGACTTATGAAGACATGGAGGGCGTGGATCCTGATTACTACAAAGGCTTGAAGTGGCTTTTAGAGAATTCCATTGACGGCGTCGTCGAGTACACTTTTAGCGAAACGACAAACTTTTTTGGAGAAACGCAAGTACACGACTTGGTCGAAAATGGTCGAAACATGACGGTGACGGATGAGAACAAGCTGGAATATGTCAACCTCGTCACAGCTCACCGCATGACAAATGCAGTCAAGGAACAAATCTCCGCCTTCGTCAACGGATTTGAAGAAGTTATTCCTCGAGACCTGATATCAATACTGAACGCCGCCGAGTTGGAGTTGTTGATCAGCGGTACCCCAGACATCGACATCGAAGACTTGCGCGCCAATACCGATTATCACGGCGGTTACGGCGTCGGTTCCAAACAAATTCAGTGGTTTTGGGAAGTTTTGCGAGAGCTGTCAAAGGAAAATCTCGCGCGCCTGCTGATGTTTTCAACCGGCACGTCAAAGGTTCCACTCGACGGCTTCGCCGCTCTGCAAGGGATGCAGGGACCTCAAAAGTTCCAAATACATCGCGTGCAGGCGGAAGACTCAAAACTCCCAACAGCACACACGTGCTTCAACCAGCTTGATCTACCAGAGTATAGTTCAAAGGTTATCCTTAGAGAACGCTTAACCTTCGCCATTGAGAATGGCTCAGAAGGTTTCGCATTTGTTTAAAAGTAAATTGTACATGATGATTTAGAAACAGAGTTAGTTAACCTAAATAACATCTACGCGAGAGGATCAAACGACAGCGAACGCGTGGATGGTGAACTTCGTGGCGACTTTTTCTCCGTCTTTGTCGGCGTGGGAACCACTCCCAATTTTTCAGGCTTGACTCCGAGCGCGCGAGCCACATTCTTCTTTTGACGTCGCAAAAACTGATTCTCGCGCCTGGTCGCATCCATTTGAAGCGGACTAAAACTTTTAGGCTCGGAATTATCCGTGGTGCGTTGTTGCTCCATCACGGACCTAGGCTGCAAAACTTGCTCTTCGCGCTGGGACTCGACCTTCGGCGGCGCCGTCTCCTCGTGGGTGAAATCACTCCACGAGCCGTTTGCGTGTATTCTGATCGTGCGCTCGTGAAGTCGCGGCAGTGAGATTTCATCACCGAGACTCAAAATACCTCCAACGTGTTCCTTCAGTACTCTGTATGCGATTGCTCTATCTTTCGGGTCCATGGCGGACGTCGCATCATCGAGGATGCAGAGCTCCGCCTTGCTCACCACCGCCCGGCAAACGGCGAAACGTTGCTGTTCACTGAGACTCATGAGATCCGTCCAAGGTGAGATGGTGTCGAGATATTCTATGTACTTGGATAAACCTAACTCCACCATCACCTTGGAGATGACGCTTCTCGTTTCACTTCCAACATCGGAAGCAGGCAAAGGATAAGTGCATACGTCTAGGAGAGTACCCATCGGAACATACGGTCGTCTGGACAATACGCAAATGGATCGTCGGTCAACGACGCGCGCGCTCCCACTGCCTTTAGTCCACAACCCGATAAGCGCCTTAACCAGCACCGTTTTCCCACATTGCGGAGGACCGACAATGGCGAGCGAGTCTCCCCGACAAAGGACGAGGTCGAGATTACGTATGACTGCCATGCCGTCGTGACCCATCAAAACGAGTCCTTCGACTTCTACAAGAGACATGTCGTCTTCGGGGACGCTCAACGCTATACTGCGCGACGTGATTGCTTCCATCGCGCTTTCACCTCCTTGCCAGTGAAGAGCGTCTAAAGACTCGTAAAGATTCGAGACGTGCGCCGCGTGCATCTCAGCCGTTCTCAGAGTCGTAACATTTTCGGCAAGTATGCCCAAGGCGGAGCGGATACCGTTGAACGCCGTCATCGCAATCTGCACGTTCCAGGCAGACACGGGCTCACCGCGGGTGAGCTTCGGTAGAATAGCCACCATGGGCAAGAAGTTCGCCACCGCCGCATAAATATCTGCGGGGAAGCGAGACCTCGCGTTGAGAACCTGTCTTCTGTACACAAACTCTTGCCCAGCCTCAAGCGTTGCCATCGCCTCTTCTGCCTCAACTTTGCAGCCATTCGCCAGCGCGATCGCCTCGCCGTTCGCATTCGCGTGTATCAATAACTCACGAAGCCGGTTTGAAGCTGTCTCTGCGCGGTGCGCCTCCTTTTTCGCTTCGTCGTCGTCAAACATTCGCGACGAAGACATGATTTGTCCGTACACGGCGCAGCCGAAGAGAGCAGGTGCGGTCCAAGGGTTGCTTTGGAACAAACAGTGCCCGTGATAAATCAAATCAACGAACGCCTCGACTCCGTTCGCAGCCGCGTCTAAAGCCATGCGGGCGAAAGTCGGAGCCGCGACGCTCGCCGCGAGCGGGTCCGCTCCGGTTGCCTGCCCGTTCGCCGGATTCACCACCGCCAACGACGCGAGCGATTTCTCATCCATTACGCGTTCTATCGCGTCGTTTCCGATTCGCGTCGCCAATTCCCGTCCCAACAGCGCCCGGTACGTCCTTCTCGACAACCTCAGCGGTTCGGCGCCGAACCCGGCCCACGCGCACGCACCCGCGATGGCCGCCAGCGTTCCTCTCGAGTCTCCATCCATCATCTTTGTCCACGCCCGCGCGCTCGAGCGCCAGGCGCGATGACTCGCCATGTGTTGCGCGTAGTGCAACGCCGCCAGAGCCATCAGGCGAGAGATGAACTCGGCGCGCTCGTGCGAACCGACCGGGTGAAACGCATCCAACAAGATTAACGTTCGTGGACACAACGCGAGCGCGCTAACGGCGGCATCCATCGTGTGCTGCGCCACCCGTTTGGCCGCATCCGACGCTGCATCTCTCGCGCCATCCATATCGTTTCGCGCTATCGACAGCGACGACGAGAGCGACGACGGGTACTGAGGTTCGTTCATTCATTCATTCACTCCAGACAGCTGTCAGCTTGAATTTTGAGCACCCTGCTCTCGGTTGTCGCGAGTTTTTCATTTTTGTACCGCGCTCGAGTCGAACAGAGCGTTAGGACAAGATTTCACTATTCATTACACGATCACGCGCACGTTCGTTTCGCCTTTTTTGCCAATTCGCGCTCGCACTTGGCGCAGTGACACTCGAACCCGTATCGCGTTGAGAGCTCTTCCCGACGTTCGTCCACTGGCAACTCTTCGGGCACGTACGCGATTGTAAGTTCTTCATTTTCGTCGATATCGCGCGTGGCGATGATGATGACATCGGTGGAATCGATGAAACCGACTTCGCAATTGGGTTCGCACGAGTGATTTATCGCCGAGCACGCTCCGAGCAGAGCGATGCCTTCGCTCGAAGGAAATAAATCGCTCGTAAAGTTGAGGCCGTCGCCCCAGTCGAATTCGATGCGTTCGTCGCCGTCGTACGCATCGTCGTCGTCGTCGTCCTCCTCCTCCTCCTCAGAGCTCGAAGAGTTGTCTCCAGCATTTTCCAGCATTTGCGAAATCGCAGGTCGCAGGGTTCGCATCGCAGAATTTCGCACGTCTTCGCTTTCCGCGTCCAAACAGGCGATGTAGCGCAACATCGGATTTGGAATTTTAACCGTGACTGAATTCAGCACGACGGCGGAAACGACCGAGAGCCAACCTTCAACGGTCGGCTTCGCAGTGCGAGGCGCATCGACGGCACCGATAATCTTTCGCAGCGCCGAGACGGCGCTGTCGGCGCGTTTAACAAACGCATCCTCCAAGCTCTTCGCGTCGGCGTGTTTTTCTTTCACCGCTCGGCTCTTTTCGCCGTCCCCGTCGAGCAACTGCGCCGCGTAGAGTCGAGCCGCCAACGCCTCGACGCGCTCGTAATATTCAACTTCATCGTCATCCTCGTCCTTCGACGACCGTTTCGTCTCGAAAGCTGAGAAATCAACGCCGCGCTCTCCAAACGTGCACCCAGCCGTCGCCTCTGCGCCCGCGTCGGTCCGACGTCTCCACGCGCACGCCTGTCGAGACGCGCACGACGCCAACTCCTCACCACCGTACCCACGGACGACGACGCGGTCTGGAAGAGCGCAGTCTTGCTCCCGCGTGTCCACCAGCGCCGATTTAACCCTCTTCGCGTCGTCGTCGTCGCCAGCGCTCGGCAGCGCGAGACAAATGTGTTCCAAAAAGCGTCCACACGCCTGACAACTCCAACGCTCCACGCCCGTGACGACGCGCTCGAAATCGATCGCCACGTCTCGCACGACGACGTCCCCGGCGGCGTACTCCTCGCTCGCTCGCGCGCATCGTCCTCCTCCCGCCGTCGGGTGTTCGTCGACGTACATGGACGCGAACCAAAAAGTGACGACTTCACTTTTCCACGCGCGAGTGAGTGACGGCGATGGCGGCGGTTCGCGCGCTCCCCGCGGTGCGCGTCGCCGCGATGGTCGTCTCGCGGGCGATGGGACGTCGTTCGTTCTCGTCCGACGCCGCGGCGGGTTCGAACGCGAGGCGGCGAAACGTCGCGGTCATCGCGCACGTGGACCACGGGAAGACGACGCTCATGGATAAACTGATGAATCACGAAGCCGCATCGTCTTCGTCTTCGTCGACGTCGCCGGAACGCGCGATGGACTCCAGGTCGCTCGAAAAGGAGCGAGGGATTACGATTCAGGCCAAGTATACGAGTTTCGCGTACGGTGGGTACGTCGTCAACGCGGTCGATACTCCCGGGCACGCAGACTTTGGCGGCGAAGTGGAAAGAGCGTTGGACATGGTGGACGGCGTGTTGGTGCTCGTCGACGCGTCGGAAGGGCCGATGGCGCAGACAAAATTCGTGCTGAGAAAGGCTTTACAAAAAGGGTTGAAACCCGTCGTCGTTTTGAATAAAGTGGATCGAGACGGGGTGAACCAAGCGGGATGCGACGCGGTGGAGACAAACATTTTCGATTTGGTCGCCTCGCTCGGCGCGAACGACGAACAGTTGGATTTCCCAGTCTGCTACGCGTCGGCTCGAGCGGGCGTCGCGAGCACGTCGTTGGCGGAAGCGCGAGAGCAAATTGCGACAGGTACTGGATCGATAGAGCCCATACTCAAGCTCATCGTCGATCACATACCGCCACCGAGCGGGCGCGGCGACGCGCCGTTTCGAATGCTCGTATCCATGATTGATAGAGATCCGTTTCTCGGTCGAATCGTCACCGGGAGAGTGGTGGATGGTTCGTGTAAAGTGGGTGATCGTCTACAAGCGCTACGCATCGGAACCGGCGGCGTTCGAGAGTCTTTTCGCGTGCAGAAAATTTTCACGTCGACCAATTTGAAGCGCAACGAAATAGAGCGCGCGGCGAGCGGCGACATTGTCACAATCTCTGGCGTCATGGACGCCACAGTGACTGACACGCTGTGCGACGTCGACGTTACGGAACCACTGCACTCGACGCCGATAGATCCGCCGACTTTGCGCATGAGTTTTTCCGTCAACGATTCCAGTCTCGCCGGCAAGGAGGGTAAGCAATTGACGGAGAGACAAATCGAAGAGCGATTAAAGGCGGAAGCCGAGACAGATGTTGCGCTTCGCGTCGAAATCGCGCCCGACGGAAAAGGTCTCGACGTTCAAGGACGCGGTGAGCTTCATTTAGGCGTTTTGATAGAGACGATGCGTCGCGAAGGATTTGAACTGTCGGTATCGCCGCCGGCGGTCATTTACGGCGTCGATGAGGCGACGGGGAGAAAGACTGAACCCATCGAAGAGGTCATCGTTGAGGCGGACGAGGCGGACGTCGGTGGTATCATTGAGGCGATAACGCAAAGAAAAGGGGAGATGACTGATATGCAACCAGATGCGGGAGAAGGAGGGCGAACGCGTTTGACCTTTCTCGCGCCGTCGCGAGGATTGATTGGGTTCCGTCAGGAGTTTATCAACTTGACGCGAGGCACGGGATTTTTACAACGCGCCTTTCATTCCTACGGACCGACGCGAGGGCAAATGGATAAGGTTCGAAAAGGAATGCTCATCTGCACGACGAGTGGCGTGGCGACGACGTACGCACTCGGTGCTTTGGAGCCACGCGGAGTCCTCTTTATTGGTCCGCAAGAAGAGGTGTACGAAGGCATGATTATCGGCGAGCACAGCCGAGACAACGACTTGGAGGTGAACCCGACCAAGACGAAGAAGCTTACGAATATTCGCGCTTCAGGCGTTGACGAAACCATTCGTTTAACGCCGGCAAAGCGCATAAACTTAGAGGAAGCGATCGGTTACGTCGGGGAGGACGAGTTGATTGAAGTGACTCCGAAAGCGATTCGATTGCGCAAAGCCGAATTGGCGAGTGGAATGCGAAGACGAGCGACGCGTCGAAGTTCCACTACGGTCTAGCAAACTATTAGAGAGTAGTGGTCAGTACACTAGGTACCACTTGAGTAATACGTAAAATGCGTTTTACCTACACAGTGCTGCTATAAAGTAACTAAGTATCAATCGATCCATGTGTGCGGCGCCGAGTTCTCTCCATTGCCCAGTCGAACGAGAACGTGTTCCCCAGGAGTCCCTTCAATCTGTATTTTGTATTTATCACTTCGACTGTCGTAAGCAACGACGACGCCGCGTACCTGAACGAGCCTCTTTTTCCCTTTCTTTCCATTCTTCGGTCCTTGTAAAACCTTGACGCGAAGCCTTCTGTTTATGAACGCCGCGCCTGACTTTGCCGCGTCGAGCGTCCCGCGGCACTTTGGATGCCCGCACATGCAGACAAAGGACGTCCCGCTTTCATCGCCAAAATGAGCAAAGTTATAATCGTACGTCAACTCGGTTCCGCTCTCGAGATCTTCCGTGGCAAAAATGCCAACGCGCGTTTCGTTAGTCGCCGCGTCCACCCATCTCTGCGTCTCGCAATTCGGATGGCAGGAGCTGTTGATGAACCGCGCGATGGAACCTTTGTACTTGGCGTCGATGACGTAGTTTGCGGAGATCTCCATCAGGTAGAAATTTTCCTCCCCAGACAGCTTGTCTTGCCACAATCTAGCCGCACAGTCAGGCTCATCAAGAATTTCGCCGGCGTACTCTACGATGAACGCCCCACTCTTCACTGGCTCTTGAAGAACCAGCCCCCAACCTCTATTCTCGGTGCGAACAATCTTCGTCTTTGGCGTCGGCAGCTGGCTCAGAGGCCGGTTGCTGCACGAGTCACCGCAAGGACAGGTTCTGCTATCGCAACTCATTCTAAGTCTTCGGTTCAGACAATCGGCTCCGCAGCCCAAACGTCCTTCGCCCTTTGCGGAATTCGGAGGCACGCACTCGCACACTGATGTCTCAGATTTTTGCAACTTGCTCGGCGGTGGCACGCTCACGAAGACGCTTCGGTGGATTCTGTCGTATGGCGGAGGCTTACCCAAGCTCAGTACGCTTAAAGGTGGACAAAATTCGCGTCTTGAGGCGACAAACGCCTCGGGCGGAGAAATCGGCAGCATAGTGACGTTTTCATCCGTCTTCTTGACGCATTTTGTTGGCGTCGGGGCCTCAGAAGCGCCGACGTCAGCCTCTCGAGCGCGTCTTTTTCGACCAGACGCCGTGGCTTTTGAACGCTTCGCCGTCGTTTGCTTCTTCGTCGCCGGTGTTGTCTTCTTTGCCTCTTTCTTCTTCTTTGAAACGCGTTCAACGACCGCCGGTTGGCTCCACCACCCTCGTTCTTCAACCACACCCGTTTCCAAATACGATTTCGCGCTGGCCAGCGCGCGCTGAAAGCTCTTCAACTTGCACGCCACGTCCAATTTGAGCTTCAAACCGCTTTGCCAATCGAAAACTTCACACTTTCCAGACTTTTCCAGCGCGTACGAGCCACCGCCAAAGAATTGAAAGCGTCTCAGTCTTCGTTGGGACTCTTCGAGCGCCGCCGGTCCGAGCGCCGGCACGAAGACGTCGTCCGGAACCAATTCCGCCGGCCATGCCGGGTGTCCTTTCACCTGCGTTCGCGCGATCGAAACCGTCGTTCGTCAGTCAACCCCGTCGCGGATGCGTTTTGAGTTGGATTTTTAAAACTCGTCTGTCGGAAAATCAACGCGAAGGTTCGACGTCGCACCTTGACCCAAAACAAGCCCCCCGTTTCCGTCGGCGCGCGCGATCGCGCCGTCTCGGTACCGACGCCCCGTTTCGATCCCATCTCGTCGTCGTCGTCGTCGTCGTCGCCGCCTTTGACGAACCAACCGACCGACCGACCGCAAAACCGACGCCGCGAGGCGTCTCGGGATGACGGACGACACCAGACGGACGGTTTCGCCAGAAATGCGCGTCTAGTTACGGGATGCGCGTACGCTCACTCGAATGGCTTCAATCAACCTCACAATACACGATCGCACGCGATCCGTTAAAATAGCGGCAGTGATTCTAGACCCTAGGCACTCGGCCCAAAACGACGAATTTTAGCTCGTCGGATGAAAATCCTTTGGCGGTGACCGACGCGCGGAGGGATCGACCGCGCGGGACGCGCGCGCGGACGGGCGCGCCAGTGCGAGACGCGCGGGACGAAAGTGTCGCGATGAGCCGAGGGAAATTAATTTCTCGTTTACTGAGCGCGGGCGTCGCGCGATGCGCGTCGACGACGACGGCGACGACGACGGCGATGACGGGCGCGCCAGCGATCGCGCACGGCGCGCTTCGCGAGTGGACCGCGCGAACGGTCGTCGACCCCAAGCGCGATGGTTTCAGAGGTGCGTGAACGACGACGCGACGCGAGACGGGAGACGACGCGAGGCGAAGACGCGGCGGAGAAAATACACGCATCGATCGACGCGGCGGTGATCTCGAGAGGCGCGGACGCCGGGGCGCGCGCGCGGGGTGGACGGAACGTGGCGGGCGTCCAAACCTCTGATCGATATCGATCGATCGATCGTTCGTTCGGGACGAGGGCCCTGTGAGGAATCTATATGTGTAAACAGACCGAGAGGGGCACTGAAGAGTGGGTGGGCAGTCTTTCGTTTCGCTCGCTCAAATACAAAATTGTTTCGCCGAGACTGACTGAAGGGATTGTTACGACGACGCGCAGCGTACTCGACGACTGTCGACGTTAATGGTGGAGGCATCGCTCGTGCCGTGAAGACGCCGGCTCACGACGTCGCTTACGACACGAGCAACCACACCATCGTGAAAACTGGGGACCCGGATAAGCGCGCCTTTACGTACTTTGTCATGACGGGTGGACGCATGATTTACGCGAGCGCGCTCCGATTGGCGGTGTTGAAGTTTTTGCTATCCATGAGCGCCACTGCCGACGTGCTTGCGCTCGCCTCTCTCGAGGTCGACCTCGCCAAGGTTGAACAAGGCTCGACGGTTACCGTCAAGTGGCGCGGTAAGCCAGTGTTCATTCGCCGCCGCACGCCGGCGGAGATCGCCAAGGAGGCTGCCGTAGACGTCGCGTCTCTTCGCGATCCGCAAGCGGATGCGGACCGCGCAAAGAACCCGGAGTGGCTCGTTGCCGTCGGCGTGTGCACGCACCTCGGCTGCGTTCCCATCGCCAACGCGGGCGATTACAACGGCTGGTTCTGTCCCTGCCACGGCTCGCACTACGACGCCTCTGGGCGCATTCGTAAGGGGCCCGCGCCGGAAAACTTGGAAATCCCTGAGTACAAGTTCTTGGAGGGCGACAAGATGCTCATTGGATGAGCAACCGCGTCGTTGACGAGCCCTTGTACATTTCCTTGATTTTCACCACACGCATTCAGACGCGTCGCGAGCGGCGACGCCGCTCGCTCGTCCAGAGCCGCTAGATAGTACCGTTAGTAGACACTTCACAATCAGAATATATACGAAGAATGAAAAAACACTCGCCGCATCGCTCGCATGACTCGATTCGACTCAAGGCTACGATTTGCTAAGTAAAAACTACACGGCTAATTCTACCGGTACTACGAACTGAGCGTCGCCAACCGCCGCATTTCTTTGACTGGCTTGGAGCACCTGACGCACCGACAGTCGAGTCTCTGTTCTAGCATACGGGCGCGAAGACAGTAATAGCAATATGGGTGCCCGCACGGCTCGGCGACAAAGGGATGGATCGGCTCTCTGCTAGCGCAAGCCGAACACCTAAACGCCTGAATGACTCTTCGTCTTGACGTCGTCGACGATTCGTCATTCGTCGCCGTGTGTCCCACAGCGTCCACGCTGGAACGCGTGCGCGATGTCGCCATCGACAAGGCCCCGAAGAGTGAGCGCACGCGACTCGAGTAGAGGTACGGAAGCGTGAAGAGGACGAGTTCAGAGAGCTCTCGCCACGCCAACTGTTGGTTGAGGTACTCGAAATCGACGACTCTCGCCATGCTCGGGCGCTGATAGACCAATCTCGCCGATACGGCGCGCTCGATGAGCGTCGGGTAACGCCCATTCTTTAAAAAGACGCAAAAATTGATGAAACTCGCAGTTGCGTGCGCGTTCTCAATCCTTTGGGACCATTTCCAAGCCTTGTATCTCCACTCGTCTCGGTTGCCTTCGTCAAAGCGTTCTCTCAACATTTTCCTTTGCCAACTACCCCACGCGTAGCCAGCGGCGCAGCGAACGAAGCCCAAGATTAATCTTTGCGTGACGGTCAATCCAGACCCTTCTACTCCAGTCTTTACGGTGGCAACATCGATGGCGCCCGGCGAATCGGAGGACCACTCGCGTTCGTCTCTAAACCGAAGATTCATCAAATCCTGTCCCGGCGTCGGTCGATTCATCGCCGTCGTGCACACAAACAGCCCGAGATCGAGAAAGAGTTTAATCTCTGCCGATTTTCTCGTCGAAAATTCCCCAGAAGGGTCGACGACGGCGTCCACGACGCGACTCAACTGTCCGTTGAGCGTGTCCAAGAGCTCCACGTCCAAGCGTTGCGAATCGACTTGCGAGACTCTAAGAACGTCGAGCGATGCGGCGAGCGCCGAGGCTGACGCGGACGTCGATGCGCGTCCGTCGACACCATCCGTCGGCGTCATCTCCCTTTTCGTGGTGAGAGACGACGACACAGTCTGAGGGAAAAAGAAAAATAATCCAAACAGCAGTGCGCGAGTGTTTTGGCTCTTCGTGGCTCGGGCTTATTACATGGCTCACTACTTCGTACGAATGCGACGACGACAAGAAATACTACGTACGGTACAACTAATAAAAAAAGCAAACTTCACTCTTCTATAACGCGACGACGGCGGCGACACTGCGAAGGAGTTTGAGAAGCTTCCTGGACGCCTTTACGCTTGGCTTGGGCGAAGCCGATTTGAGCTTTTTCGATATAAAGTCTCGAGTTTCGGCCAAAGCCCCTTCGTCTTCTACGCCAATGGCCATGATTTTCATCTCCTCGTCGATGGCGATTTGTAACGCGTTCATTTTCTCGGTTCTCTCGATCGACTCCTTGCGAGCGGCGTCGACTGCTTGGGAGAGCTCCTGTCGAGTAAAGGACCAGCTGTCTCGCGCCGTGAGCACCCCAAACACCTCGCTTCGAGTCGCGTTCGATTCCTCCTCGTCCGCGCTCAAGAGCTTTTGTCTCCAAAGCGTCGCCAGTGATTCCACCGCTGGATCTACCGCACCTGCGGTGCCGTTTTCAATCTCTTGAATCTGCGCCGTCAAGGCGAGCACTTGGTCGTCGGTGAGAGCTCGTAGGCGTTTCGCCAACAACCCTTCGTGTCTCTTGAGCGCGATGTGCCCCTCCATCGCGATTCCTCGGAGTACTATATCCTTAATCTCATCTGTGAGCACCGCCATCGAGCTCACCTGGGATTTCGGAAGTCCCAAGAGCGTCTTCGCCAGGCTCTTCTTTTCCTTGGCTGCGAAGCGAGTGCAGAGCATAGAGCGTTCGCGCGTCAGTCTTTCTTTCTTTTAGCGTGTCAACGACGACGACGAGGACGAGAACGAGGACGAGGATGCTTCGAAACCTTGACGCACCTAAGCGTTTCAAAGCGCTCTTATTCGTCCGTCCCATGTGTACCAGAGGATCCTCTTCACCGTCCTCTTCCATCGAATACTTTGCCAAGTCGGCGGCACGTTCGCGGCCCCACGACGAGGATGAAGAGGAGGATGCGCGGGCGACGACGAAGACGACGCGTCTCGAAGACGCAGACGCGGATGCGGTGGACGTAGACGCGACGCGGTGCGCCATCGCTCGCGTCAATAACGACGTCGACGCCGTGAACGCAAAGGAACGAGCGGCGGCGTGCATCATCATGCGTGCACGAAACGCCGCAAAGTGAGGAGGGGATGTGTGCTTTTTCGCGCACAGACAAAAAGGTGAAGCGTCACTCGCGTTATTGGGGTGGTCACACATCTAGATAATCGTTGAGAATTACTTTTCGCTACCTACGAAGAGATGTCTATTCGTCGTCCCCACCAGTGTCGACGCCGGTGCCGGTGCCGGCGGCGGCGCCGTCGCCCTTTTTAGACAAACCAGAGACAATGTCGTCGATGCGCAAAAGCATCGTGGCGCTTTCGACGGCTGTCTTGATGGATTGCACCTTGACGGCGTACGGATCCCAAACGCCGAGCTCTTTCATGTCGACAATGGTGCCGCGATCACCGTCAATGCCAAATGTGCGAGCGTCTTCTCCTTCGGCATGCTTGGCACGAAGCTTGGTCAAGGTTCTGATGACGTTTGCGCCGCAATTTTGCGCCAACGTGCGCGGGATCACCTCTAAAGCAGCACCGATGGCGCGGAAAGGCCACTGCTCCACGCCTTCAATCTTCGACGCCTCTTCTGCGATGGCGCGGGACACAGCCATTTCCACAGCACCACCGCCTGGCAACAATTTCGGGTCTTGCACTACGTTCCGGGCGACGCCCATGGCGTCAATCAAGTTGCGCTCAACCTCGTTCAAGATATCCTTGCTCGCTCCGCGAAGCACAATGGTGCACGCCTTGGGTTCCTTGCAGTCGACAATGAAGGTGAAGTACTCGTCTCCAATCTTTTCTACGTTGAACAAACCAGCGCCGACGCCAATGTCGGTGTCGCGAAGTTCCTCCACCCGCGAAACAATCGTCGCCCCGCACGCGCGAGCGATGCGGTTGTTATCTGTCTTTCTCACGCGTCGCAACGCCGTGATCCCAGCCTTGGCCAAGTAATGGCAAGCCAGGTCGCTACAGCCCTTCTCCGTGACGACGACGTCTGGCTTGAACTCGGCTATCTTTGCGCACGTCGCCTTGATCCAATCTTCCTCCATCTTGAGAAGCACCGCCCAGTCTTCCTCCTTTGTGATCTCGACGTTCGTCTGGTTTTCACCCTTCTTATACTCGAGAGGGCAATCTAACAGCATGATTCTCGGGTTTTCGATTCTACGTTTCATGCGACTCGGCGCGACGACGTCCTTGTTCATCATCACCCCGCGCAAAACCTTGCAGTCGTCGATGGATCCGCCGGCAATCTTCTCCACCTTGGCGTACTTTTTTATGTCGATATCATTCGTTCCGTCTGGGTTTTTCCTCGCCACGCACATGACGGCGTCGAGCGCCAGGTTGGGCACGAGTTCTCCCATGCGCGCCGTGAACTTGGTACCGATGGAGCTCTTGACAATCTTGAGCATCGCATCGCGATCTTCGACATCCACCGGGAAACTAATCGAGTCAATCACTTTGAGCGCCGCGTCCAACGCCTTCATGTACGCTCGCACGATGACTGTCGGGTGAATGTCCTTCTCGAGGAAAGGTTGGGACAAGTGCAAGATTTCACCCGCCAAAATGATCACAGACGTCGTTCCGTCGCCCGTTTCTTCGTCTTGCGTCCTGGAGAGCTCAATCATAGACTTAGCCGCCGGGTGCGTCACGTCAATCTCGCGAAGAATGGCGTTCCCGTCGTTCGTGAGCACGATACCTACGAGTGGGAGAGAGAAAAGAAACGGCGGGTTCATCGTCAGTCGTCTCGTTCCAAAATTCACTCCTCCAGATTGTTTTTTTCTGTGTGGTTTTCCATCGTGAACAAACAAAACAAACGCTTCCTCCTCTTCTACTCCGCTCTACTTCTTCGCGGTTGACCTCTTTCTCGTCGTCGTCGTCGGTCGTCGTCGTCGTCGTCGAGCGCGCGTCGCGTCTGCGTCTCTCGCACCTCCCGAGGCGTCTAAAATCATCTTCAACATCGATCTCGGTCCGAGAGTCGTTCGTATGATGTCGCTCACCGCTTTCGCCGCCGCGATGTTATTCGCCCTCGCGATCGACCCCGTCTCCCGCCTGGCGTTTTGGTTCATCACCATGATGGGTTGCCCACCGGCGTTCATCGTGTCTTATTATTCGTCGTCGTTCGTTTTAGACGCCCCGCCGACTCTCCGCGGTGTTCAATCTCCCGGCGGCGGATGTCCTCGTCGTCCTCGTCGGGTCCCTCGTCGTCGTCGCGCACTGAGGGAGGACGACCGAGAGAGGAGGGAAGATCTAGGACGATGACGATGGTGATGATGGTGATGATGATGATGGGTTTTGACTTTTGACTTTTTGGTTTTTGGTTTTTCGGAAGTGTGGTTTTTTGGTTTTTTGGTTTTTGGTTTTCCGCGTGACCTAGATGGAAGTGACTTCATTGGGCGCGACTTCAGACGACGACGACGACGACGACGGACCCGACGACGGACCCGACGACGACGGACGACGGAGGACGGACGGACGGACGGACGGAACGGACGACGGAGGACATGGCGGCGACGACGTATCCCGCGGGTGCGACGGTGTCGGGAACGACATCGAGCGGTGAACGATTCTCTGGTGAAATCTTCGCCTACGACGACGCGAACGGAGTCTTGGCGGTGCGCGCGGCGGGTGAGATCTCAAACTCGCACGACGTGACGCTCGTCAACGAACGGGACGCGCGCGATATCGAGGTGGACGCGTCCACGGCGAAGGATTTGGGACCGCT
>Ga0181570_10000577_pt1 | contig 34084 bp, 51 predicted proteins | sample 101ome_18_FD_148667 | JGI IMG/M metagenome (GOLD analysis project Ga0181570, IMG submission 148667) | Coastal salt marsh microbial communities from the Groves Creek Marsh, Skidaway Island, Georgia - 101406AT metaG (spades assembly) | ecosystem: Environmental > Aquatic > Marine > Intertidal zone...
AGTGTATGCATTGCATAAACGTAACATCACCTATGACACACAAGTACAATGACATCGGAGACTTCAGTGGTATACTTGAGCCAGGAGATGACAAAGGTGTTACAATTAGTGTAGGTGGTAAGCGTACACTGAAAATTGGTGACTTGTTTGGCACAGTTGTTGTTCCTTTCATGAAAGTAGAAACAGAAGAAGACTACGAACGTTTGGAAGAACTTGCAGGCGAGATGATTGACTTCTTTGCTGAGAATGCCCTTGAGCATGAACGCACAGGAGAGATGATTGAGCGTATTGGTATTGTTAACTTCCTTGAAGGCATAGGCTTAGATGTTGATCCTAACATGATTGAGAGTCCACGCTATATGAGTTACGTTAGAATGGACAAATGGGATGAAGAAGCAACCAAATGGTTTGAGAACAAAGCAGAGAAAGAGGCTGTATAATTGAATACTATTCAAAAAAGAGCATTTACTTGGTGGGACAAACTTCCTATGACTAACAAGGTTTGGTTTGGTCAAATGTATGGAAGGAGTCTCACTAACACAAGAATGATATGTTTAGCATATCAAGAACACGTAATAGAGAAAAGAAATCATTTGCGTATAGTTGAATAATGTACGGGCTCATATTCTTCCTACTTGTAGGAGATGTGCCCATAATAAAGTTGATAGGAACTTATGATACACATCAGGAGTGTTTGGTGAAGCAAATAGAACTACAACCTCATCTTCAGCCAACAGGAGAATATTTAGAATGTTGGCAACTTGCACCGGAGGAGTGATATGACATATATCTGTTCAGTTTGTAACAAAAGGTTTTTAAGTTTAATATATCATACTCCGGACAAGAGTCGACTATTCTGTTCACCAGAGTGCAGTCACAAATGGGTAACATCAAAGAAAAAGTAGGCGTACTGATTGCAGTATTGATATATGCGTTTGTCCTGAACACGTTTGCATTACACCCAGCATACGCAGAAGAAATATTATACGAAGACGATACAATAATTGTTAAATACAGTGGAGTGTATTCAAAACGCTCTGGTAATCCCATACAATTTAGAGAAGCACCCAATTGGACAGAGGAGGATTTCTTTGTTCAACAAGAAAAGTACTGTGAAGTAGGAGAGAAAGATGGCATACAGCGATAAGGTAATGGATCATTATGAGAATCCTCGCAACGTAGGTAGTTTTGATCCCAAGAAAGAAAACGTAGGCACTGGCATGGTAGGAGCACCTGCCTGTGGAGATGTTATGCGTCTACAGATCCAAGTAGGCGATGATGGAGTAATTGAAGATGCGAAATTTAAAACATACGGTTGTGGGTCAGCCATTGCCAGTAGTTCACTCCTTACCGAATGGGTTAAGGGTAGAACGCTTGAAGAAGCACAGCAGATTAAGAACACTGACATTGCTGAAGAATTGGCTTTACCGCCAGTTAAAATTCACTGCTCAGTATTGGCAGAGGATGCCATAAAAGCCGCGATTGCAGATCTACAATCTAAATCTTAATAACTATTGTTATGATTAAAGATTGGAATAAAGCAACGATCTGCAACGAAATATCAAAAATACGTTGGGCAGGTACTGATCCTAAAATGGATGGATATGTAACTTGGGGCTGTAAACAAGACCTTTATGAAATACTTTGGTTTGTAGAAGATGAGCTTGACAAAATGTCATCTTATGCAGGCGAAGAAGATTTTGTTAAACGTAGAGAACAGCACAAACTTTTAAAAACATTAGGTAAACAATGAAAATAACAATAGCAGGGTATGGCTTTGTAGGCAAAGCACATCGAGAAGTATTAAAAGACAAGCATGACATTACTATTGTAGATCCTGCTTGGCCAGAATACAATAAACCAATTCCGCAAGACACAGATGCAGTTATTGTTTGTGTGTCAACTCCAAGACGAGAAGATGGTTCGTGTCATATGGACAATGTTTACGAAGTAATTGAAGCATCACCTGATGTGCCTATTCTAATTAAAAGTACAATATCATTAGAAGGTTGGCAGATGCTAAAGGATACGTTTCCAAACGCAATGCTAAACTTCTCTCCAGAGTTCTTACGTGCGGCTACCGCAGTAGACGACTTAGCAACAGCAGACTATATGTTGATTGGCGGCAACTCTATTAACTTTTGGAATAAGGTATTTGATGTTGCTATTGAGATATGTGATGTTGAAGCACTTATAATAGCCAAGTACGCTCGTAACAGTTTCCTTGCTCTAAAGGTTGCATATTTTAATCAACTATATGATTTATGTAAAGCATTAGATGTCGACTACGAAGCAGTAAAACAATATACAGCAATGGACACTCGTATTGGAGATAGTCATACTTCAATAACAGCAGAGCGAGGCTTTGGTGGACATTGTTTCCCTAAAGATATAGACGCACTCATAAGAACAGCCCAACGAGATAACGTTGAGCTGTCTATTCTAAAAGAAGCAGTCGAATACAATAAGCGTATTCGTAAAGATTAACTTTGGCTGTTCTCTTTACCGCTTGCGTACATCTCTAAGTTAGCAATATAAAAGTTCATACCATGATCTGAGAAGTTATCAATGCTGCCTGCTTTGATACCCATCCACATACCACGCATACGATCTTTGAAACGCTGCCAACCTGTAGGCTTGCGTACATTGCCCCATGCATTCATATAATGTTCTGTACCATTGTGTCTGTATCCCATAATTGCTAACGGAACACGGGTGACTATGTCATTGTTGTTTACCCAGCGATGATGATCAATATTCATTGCTTTACAGTATCCAGGCCATCCTACTCTTGGAGAACCATATGTATAAACTTCTTCTGGATCTCTAATTGATTCTTCGTAATAACAACGACTTGCCATGATGGTAGTCATTGCCGCACCTAATGAATGTCCTGTAAACCATAGTTTGTTATCTTTGTTTACTTTACGTTGGATGTCTTCTAATATCATAGGCCATAGTTCGTCTACTTCTGCTTTAAATCCTTTATGTACACGACTTACTGTTTCTGCTACTACAGGAACAGCATTTAAATCTGCTTTGATATCATTAAACTCGCTTGGTTGTGTGCCTCGACATGCAATAACCATGTCGTATTTGTTTTGGAAACGATATGCTTGTGCGCCGTCTCTGTTATAAAACTCAACTGTTCCAAAACCTAATTTTTTTACTTGCTTTTTTACCTCTGTGATGTTATCATTATACGCTATACTACTAAGTTTAGCGAATAATAAAGAACGTTCAGGGAAAGACATTTTTGAAATCATTTAAACCCTCCAGTGTGTTAGCCTCTTAACACACTTATTTATAGTTTAACTACGCTAAATACAATACGGAGACAACTGTTATGAAGAAACGTACACGAAGTATTCTTGAAGAATTAAATGCATTAGGCAAAGAACGTTCTACTGACCATCAAATTGAAGCAAGAGCGAATAATATTATCGAAAGTGCTATTAATTTACTTGGTAGAATACAAAGTAATTATGATGTAGATACAGCAGGCGAGCTTGAAAGACGTTTCTTAAATAGTATTAAAAGTGGTGATCCACGTAAATTCAAGCGTGGTATTACAAAAGTAATAGAGAGTAGAAAGAATGATTCTTAAAGAAGGCGGATCAATGCCTGGCGTAGGGCCAATTCATATTGATGAAATTGAACCTACACTTGATGCACTTGAAAAAGTATTAGGAATAGATCTAAAAGACAATGTTCTTGGTAGTGTTGGTAAGAAAGAGTTCTCGGGCGACATTGATGTTGCTATTCAGCTTGCTCCAGAAGAAATTCCAGAATTTATAGAAAAATTAAAAAAGGTTCCAGAGATTATGGACCTTGCTAAAAGTTCAATTATTATGACCAAAGTTAAAATTGTAAACTTTGATCAAAGCAAACAAACATTAAAACCGCGCACAGGATATGTACAAGTAGACTTTATGCCAGGCGATCCAGGTTGGATGAAAACTTATTACCATTCACCGGGCGAAAAAGAATCAAAGTATAAAGGTGTGTTTCGTAATGTTATGATTGCAACTATATGTGCAGTCTATCAAAGAAAAGATTCAGAAGAAACTATTGACGATGGACGTCCTGTAGAAAGTGAACGTTGGATGTGGTCACCGGCAGACGGCCTTGTTCGTATTAAACGTACACCTGTACCTAAAGCAAAAGGCGACGGATACACAAAGAAAAACAAAAATGAAATTCTTGGTCAGCCTATCAAGACTGCTCCAGAAATTGCAAAGACATTAGGGTTAGACGGACCACAAGACTTAAACTCTTATGAAAGTTTAAAAGCCGCAATTGAAAAAAATTATCCAAAAGAAATAGTAGATAAAATTTTAGACAGTTTTGTTAAAAATGGACAAGTACAAGATATTGGAGTTCCAGACGATATTAAAGATAGAACTGAACTTGCCGCAGAAAGTCTTGCAGACAAACATCTACGTAGACTAAAGGAGTTACTACCGTGAAGTTTAGTGACTTTAGAATAGTTGAAAAAAAGATTAAACAAAAAGATGCTGATCAAGTTCGTGGCAGTGAACCAATGCCTAATAAAAATAAACCAAGCAAAGGGCCTGAACAAAAACATCCTATGCGTGGCAGACTTGTAGGAGCAAACGAAAGTATTATATTATCTGAAGGCGCTCGAATTGATCATGCAGAAGATCTTGTATACCTTGAAGGCAGTAAAGGCGCTATGAGAGTATTACAAGCACTTCGTAACTTAGAAGGAGAATCACATAAAGATGTCACAGTCAAATGGGATGGATCTCCCGCAATCATTTTTGGCCGCAATGAAAATGGAGAGTTTATACTTACAGACAAAAGCGGCTTTACAGCAAAAGGATACGACGGTAAAGCAACGTCAGCAGACAACCTCCAAGCAATGCTAATGAATCGTCCTGGTGCAAAGAATCCAGATCCAGCAAAAGCACAGGACTATAAACAATTTGCCGCAAATATGAAAGATATATTTGATGAGTACGAAAAGGCAGTACCAAAAGATTATAGGGGTTTCTTCAAAGGAGACTTACTGTATTTTAACAAACCTGATATAGAAAATGGAAACTACGTGTTCAAGCCTAACATAGTTAAGTATGCGGTATCTACTAAATCAGACTTAGGCAAAAAGATAGGCGCAAGTAAAACAGGCGTAGTAATTCATAGACAAGTTGACCCAGATGGTGCTGAAAGACCGTTAGAAACTACAGATATATTTCAAGGCAATGAAGTATTAGTTGTTCCGCCAATTAGCGTAGAGCGTCCGCCAGATGTACCTAATGATCAACTTAATCAATTAGAAGCACTAATTAAACGTAATGCTTCTGGATTAGACGAACTATTAAATATTCAAGAACTTACAAATATGCAAATGAAAGACTTTCCTAAAATTCTTTATGCATATACTAACTCTAAAGTTGATACAGGTTTAGATAACCTTGGCGTAGATTTTGCACAATGGTTAGAGCAAAGAAAACAAATAAGCGATCGTAAGAAAAATAAAATTCTTGAATACATCAAAAAACATGCACAGGCATTTGCAACAATGTGGCAAACAGTAAATGCTATTATGAAAGTTAAAGATGATATTATTTCACAGTTTGATATGCATGATCAAACTGTTAAGCAATCAATTCCAGGACACGGTGAAGGCGGCGAAGGATATGTATTAGCACATCCTGAAGGTGACATTAAACTGGTTCCAAGAGAATATTTTACAAAAGCCAATAGAGCTGTGGAGAGATAAAATGAACAAATACCTAAAAGAATTTGAAGATCATCTAAATCAATTTGAAGATGATAACTGGGACGACTTTGACATGTCGGCTTCGGACGACGAAGAGCCAGGATTTAAACAAGCGTCAATGTATGAGCAACTTGGCAAAATACTTGATAGCCAAGGCAATCCTAATCCATTGAATAAAGTAACAACTGATGACGGCAAGCAACTAAAAGTAACACCAGATCAAGCTCGTATGCTTCGTATGCTTATGACTACAGATAAAGTAAAGCCAATGGTTAGAACACAGTTTATTAAAGATGTTCAACAATCAAGTACATTAGTTGATTTCTTAGATCATGACTATCACGAACTACCTTCATTGTTTGTTAAAAGGTATCTATCATAATGAAATTTATTCAAGACCTATATGAAGATGGACTTGTAGAAAAGCATTTAGACGAAGATGCTTGGGCAAACATCAAAAGTAGACGCATCGAAAGAATTCAAAGAGACAAATATGTTGCGTTGTACGGATATCTTGTAGGTATTGATCAAGCAATGAAAGCAATTAGAGCCGCAGACCTTGCCGAACAAGGCAAAGGCATTCCTCCACAGTTTGTTAAAGCATATCAACCTATTTTTGATATGATAGATGACTTTGTAGAAGCAGGTCCAGGGGCTATCCAAAGACTTAAATCTGTCCACAGATCAATCAAAAAACGCTAATAACTCCGGTTTTTTGACAAAAAGACTAAATACATTTGTAAAAACCCACAGAGTGTGGGTATTATGATATAGAGAAAAAAGGAGAAATATCATGGCAACACAACCTAAAGTTAATGGTTTAACAACCGCAGGATCATTTTATGGTTATGATCCAATCATTTTAAAAGTATCAGGTACTAACGTAGGTACAGCAGACACAGCATCTGCAGACGGCGTAGCGGCTTTCACAGAAGGTAACTTCTCAAAAGCAATCCGTGCAATTCAGACTCAAATGTCAATTGTACACATTGGTGAAAGAGCAGATGACCAGTTTGTTGTAATGGTTGACTCAGCAACCGCAAATGCATATGTTTCATCTAACAGTGATTCAGACGTTGCTGCCGCAGTTGACGCATTAGTAACAGCGGCAACTTCAGTTTCAACAACTGTTGCTGAAATTACATTGGCAGCTGGCGACTTAGCATAATAATTCCTAACTACCTTAGGGACCGTGCTTAGGCACACACTAAAGCACCACTTTTATAGTGGTGCTTTTTTTATGACTGTAAATACAGTATGAAAGTTAAGTTGTATACGTTAGTTGATATTACACAAACAGGCGAAAGAAAAGGTCCTGATAAAGTTAAAGTAGGTCAACAAACAAACTGGGATACTTGTATTCAAGTGATTGGACTAAGAGCTAATCCAGAACCAGATGACTTACAAATCTTGCATGAAAATATTTCTAAACTCGAATTTGGGTCTGACTATAAAGGAAAACAAAAGTATTGGGTACTAACAGTTACTATGCCAGTTGATTCAATAACGCTTGACAACCTTAAAGATGACTTTGACCTTGTTCCGTATATATCAGATTTAGAAGAAACTTTTGAAAATGGTGTACATGCTTTTTTAACAAAAAATCCTAAAAAATGTAATATATTTTTCACAGTAGATGATAAATAGTATTGTAAGTAAAACAACTTACCAGGCTATATAACAACTAACAAAGGCTAACTTCGAGTTTACTTTAACCAATATTTTGATGGGGTTTAATTATATGGCTAAGACAGCTACTACAGAATTAGAAAGAGAAAGTTTAGAAGCACACGTTGATCTGTGTGCCTTGCGTTATGAGCAATTAGATACACGCATGACTAATCTTGAATCAAAAGTAGAAGAAATTCATAAAGATATCAAAGACGGCAACCAATCAATGACCAAAGTGTTAATTGGTGCAGCCGGTACAATAGTAGCAGGCCTGCTATCCACAATCGTTGTAATTTTAATGCAATAGACCTTTACTCACGATAAATAACTATATGTTAGTACGTGAGTTTTTTATTGACCAAATAGATGAGAAACAAATTTGGGCACGTTCTGGAAAGAATGTAGTGCGCAAGTTTAGATGCCAAGGCGGCCCCAGAAAAGGTCGTATTGTTGCAAAAATGTCTCAATGTTTTGCCGCACCAAATATTAAGGCAAAAATCACTATGAAACGAACTAAGGCAAGATTGGGAGGCAAAATGGCTCGAAAGGCCCGTAGAACAAAACGTAATAACCCAGCAAGTCGTAGAGTACAAGCATTAAACAAGGCAGGACGTAGAAGATAATGCAAGTAGTTGAGATTGTTGAAGCACCAACAATAGGTTGGAAAAGACAAGGAAACAACAAAGTTGTTCGTAAATATCGTTGTACTACTGGACCAAGAAAAGGTCAAGTAAGATCAAGCCCTGCGGCCTGTAACGCTCCAATTAAATTAAAAAATAGAGTAACACTAAAAATAAATAAAGCAAAGCATGGTTCACATGGTAAAGTTATGCGTCAAAGAACGAAGTCGCATTCGCCTGCTTCAAAGAGACTAAGGACTCTAAATAAACCTCGTAAAAGGAATGTAAGATGAAAATAACAGATTTATTAAATGAAGCAGAACCACAAGCACCAACAGCTCCAGGACAGGAAGCACCTACAATGGGAGCGCAACCTGATCCTCAACAGAATACACCCCAACAACCTGCTGGTGATCCTGCAAAGGCACAAGCAAACATGCAAAAGAATAATCAACAGAGACGTGCAATGCTTCAGTCACAAATTAAAAGTGCTGAAGAGCAAGTAAAAGCTCAACAAGAGCAAATTACAGCAATGAAAAAACAATTGGCTGCTATTAAATGAAGATTGATGAAGTTCTTAAACAATTTAAAATATTTACAAGTAATGAAGAACTTGAAGTATTAAAGAAGATGGACACATTAAAACCTATGGAGTTTTATAATGAACGTGAACGCTTCGTGATTGAGAACTTGGTTAGAAAGAGTTTGGTAAGTAAAGTTAAGAGTAATAACACGTATCTGGTGATTAAAAATGAATAAAAACTTAGCTGAATCGTTAAAACAGTTAGTAGATACTACACTGGATCCTGCCCTTTTCCCAGTAAAAGATGGCAAGATTATCAACATAGGTTCGTATTCTATTAAATATTACTGTGGTACATACAAGATAAAAAGTTATAAAACCGGCAATATTGTTGCAAGTACTTACACCAAAGCGGCGGCACTGGCTGTGGCAAAAATGTTAAATAAAAATAAAAGCATAGACTCAATATTAAGTCTTGATGACATTGCGGCAAAGCATAGGACAGATTGTATCTTTTATAATCATATATTAGAAAAGACAGATAATCCTATAAAATTTGACTCTACATTAACAAGATACGATATATCTATGCAAAAACAAGAAGATGCAATAGAAAAAATTAAACAGTTTATTTGGTAAATGGCTAAATAATACTATAACAAAGAAAATCCAATAGGGAAGAGTTACAATGAATATTAGAGAGATTAATAGACCAGTTACAGCAGAGGCGCTGAACGAGAGCCTCGCAAAGAAGTTTGGTGAAAGAATTGCTTTAGAAAAATTTACACTTGATCAGCTTGAAGATGCACGTAATAAAATACGCACTTCAATGAGTCAAGTTGAAGCTACTGAAAGTTTTGAGCGAGTTCAAAGTGAAACATATCAAAAATCTAAACTCTTCCTTGATGTGTTAAATGCAGAAATTGCAGAGCGTGAAGACATTGCTGAAAAGAAAGCAAAGCCAGACTTCCTTGATGTAGATAAAGATGGCGATAAAAAAGAGCCAATGAAGAAAGCTCTTAAAGATAAAAATCAAACTGACGAAGCGAAGAAAGCTGGCGCACCTGGACCAAAACCATACAAGTTAGGTACCGATAAAGGTTGTAAGCCAGGGTTTGTATTAGATAGCAAAACCAAAATGTGTATGCCAAAGGCTCCAAAAGGAATGAGTCAAGACCAATTTAACAAAGAATCTATTGTACGTGAAGGTGCAGAAGACCAAGCAGAGATTGTAATGGCAGCAAAGGACATGGTTAACCGTGTTACTGGTTGGATGGAAGACACAGCTGAAATGCAAACTGAATCAATGCTTGAACTTGCAGATGCTATTCGCGATGAGCAAGGTCAAGAAATGAGTGATAACTTTGTTAACACTGTTAAGCCTGCACTTGAAAGTTTATATACAGCATTAGAAAGCACACGCGAATCATTAACTTCAGGCGTTGGACAACTAACAGGCGAAGCGGCACCAGTAGATGACATGGGCGCAGAGCCAGATGTAATGGACGAACCTGAAATGGAACCAACAGTTGATGGCGAAGAAGATTTATCTTCAGGATTAGATGCGTCTGAACCAGCCGCTGGCGGCGAAGAAGAAGCAGGTCGTGAAATGCGTGAATCACAAAAGTATGCCAAAAGACGCTTCTTAGAAAGTAGCAGAAAATTAGGTACCATTCTTTCAAAAAAAAAGTAATAGCGGAAGTTGACGCTTCTCTTGCCAACGAAAAACTAATCATGGCATTAAGAACTGTTCAGCAAGCCGCTGATCAAAAAGGCAAGCCTGTCTTTCTACACTTTGAAAAACCAACTAAAGAAGGCATAAAAGCCGATACTATTAATTTAGATCTAAATAAAATAATGCAAAACATGGGCGGCGAGTCATTTGTATATGGCACGTTTAAAAATGCTTTTGATTCAGATCCTCGTGTAAAAGAAATGGTCAAAGACTTTTCTGAAGAAGGAATCAATCTTAAAACAAAACAAGATGCAGATGTTGGTGCACCTACAAGCCCTGAAGATGGCAGTGACAAAGTAGGACAAATGGCATCGAGAGCAACTGACGTTGGTGCTCCTTTATAAAATCACTTGACAATCAATAACTTAGACAGTATACTATATAAACTATAATATAGGAATAGTATTTTGAGTTTAATAGTAAACAAGTTTGATTACCAACCAATTTCACGAAAACAAGTAAATGGCAAAAGGCTTTACGAAACGCCCGATGGTCACGCTGTCGCAAGTGTTACCACAATCTTGGACGCAACAAAAGATAAAACACATCTTATTGCGTGGAAGAAACGTGTTGGCGAAAAGAAAGCACAAGAAATTGTAACAGAAGCCGCAGGTGTAGGAACAAGGATGCACAAGTATCTTGAAGACTACATTGAGTTTGGCGAATGGCCGCAGCCAGGTAGCAACCCATACGCACAACAAGCACACGGTATGGCACAAGTTATCAAAGACAACGTCATGGATGATGTTGAAGTATGGGGTAGCGAAGTGGCACTTTATATGCCTCAAATGTACGCAGGAACGACTGATCTTGTAGGAACATACAAAGGCCAGCCCGCAATTATGGACTTCAAACAAACTAACAAGCCTAAGAAAGTTGAATGGGTAGTTGACTACTTCCTACAACTTGTCGCATACGCAGAAGCACACAACGAAGTATATGGCACTAACATACGTGAAGGTCATGTGTTTATGTGTAGCAGAGCAGGTGAATATCAACAGTTTGACGTTTGGCCGGATGAGTATGACGAATGGCGTAACGAATGGTATAATAGAGTGTATCAGTATTACGAACAGCAAGCATAAATACTAATAATATATTAGGAGAGCGTAAGTGGCTGTTGTACAGATATCAAAAATTCAAGTCCGTAGAGGACAAAAAAATATAGGCACAGGCTTACCGCAATTAGCAAGCGGGGAATTAGGTTGGGCCATTGATACAAGAGAACTTTATATTGGTAACGGATCAGTTGCAGAAGGTGCACCTGCTGTTGGTAATACAAAAGTACTTACACAGTTTGACGACTTATTTGCGTTAGCAGACACATACACTTATCAAGCAGATGACTCTTATATTGTTACTGGACCTAACAGTTCAAATGCTGTTAAACGTACACTACAAGAGCGTTTAGACGACCGTGTAAGCGTGAGAGCATTTGGTGCTAAGGGCGACGGCGTCACTAACGATACTGATGCATTAACACGAGCAATTGATCAATTATATATTAACGATGCTACAAAAGGTAGTGTTGGTAGTCGAATTACACTCCATTTAGAAGCTGGTACATATATTATAAACGATACTCTTTACTTGCCTCCACACGCAAACATTGTTGGTGCTGGCAGCGACAAAACTGTTATTAGAACAACTTCTACTAAACCAGTTTTTATTACAGTAAATAGTTCAAGTACCCCAGGCAACCCTGCAAGTGATTCTGAAAGCACTACTATTACACAAGCCACGAACATTATGGTTAAAGGATTAAGTATTTCTACACCAGAAGGCGCGGCAGATACAAATAATATTAGTTCGGACTCTAATCCTAATTCAGCAAAAGGTCTTATTTTACAAAGTTGTAAAGACAGTACATTTGAAGATATTAAATTTATTGGTCCTTGGGAAAGCGGAAATGTTAATGTTGATGATACTGCTATTGCAATTAATCAATTAAGTGGCGCAGTAGACAGCACTAACAACAGATTTATAAATTGTTCTATTAACGGTTTTGGAATTGGAATTAGATCCAATTGGGATATTGATAATAACTTATTTGACCGTTGTAGATTTGATACCCTTGGACATGCAATTATTTTTGGTGATGACATGCAAATAGGCAATGCGGCATCTGGTCAAAGCATTGGTCCAAGTTATAATACTGTTAGCAGAAGTTACTTTACTAATGTTCATAGAGAAACAATTTGGATTTATAATGGTATTAACAATGTTAGTAAACAAAATAAATTTATTGAAGTAAGTAACAATGGCGGAACTGATACTGCACCTACATACTCTATTATAAAATATCAAAAAGATTCTAACAAAAGTTTTGAAGACTATTTCTCACGTACATATGCACTATCAAATGGTAACGGATTAGATAATATTCCATATCTTCCTGAGATTGACGGAACATCATTTTATACATTAGAATTTGAAGATACTATATCTATTGGACAAGTTACAAATATTAGAGCATTTAGACTACCTGGTGTAATTAATCAATCATACGAAGTAGACTATACTTTAGTAAGTAACAACTACAGAGTAATTAGAAGCGGAAAGATGCACATCGTTGTAGATGCTTATGGTAACAACGTAGAAATTTCAGACGACTATCACTTTACTGGCGACGAAACATATTTGGATAACATAACCTTTAATGTTGCCATAAGAGATGCAGATTCAGACTTGACAAATGACACAGTTGACGTTATAGTAACAAGTACAATGCCGGGTGACGATGACACTCAGCTAAAGTATACTGTAACAGCAAAGAAAACTAATGTCATTTAATGTTTAATAAACCATACGAAGAAAAATTAAAGCTCTGGGCCGACTTTAGAACAAGTTTAGAACAAGAGTCTGATCCAATACAAGCGGCTATTGATTTCTATAGTCAATCACCAAAAACTTCTCTTAATGCTGATCCTTGGGATAGAGACTCATGGCCAACTCCGTGGGAGCTTTTAAGTGATAATGAGTACTGTGACTTTACTCGTGTATTAGGTATATGTTATTCGTTACAGTTAACAGACTGTTTTAAGGGGTCTAAATTTGAGATACATATCTGTACACATGCAAGCAGAGGATATGTGTTCTTGCTTGCAGTTGACAATCAAATAATTGGCTGGGAGGAAGATACTTATGTGGACTACAGTCAGCTTCCAGAAAGTGTAGTACCACAACATGTGTATCCAATGCCTGACTTAAAATAAATAATCTAAACAATAGATAAAAATTATAGGAGCAAACAGAAATATGTCAAACGGTATTTACATCGTAAAACGAAACGGTTCCAAAGAGCCAATTAACATTGAAAAGATTCACAAAGTAGTAGAGTTTGCATGTGAAGGTTTAGCAGGTGTTAGTAGCAGTCAAATTGAAATGAACGCAAACTTACAATTTTACGATGGTATGAGTACTTCGGAAATACAAGAAATAATGATCCGTTCGGCAAATGATCTGATCTCTTTAGACAATCCAAACTATCAATACGCGGCGGCACGTTTACTTTCATATGGCGTAAACAAAACAGTGTTCGGTCGTTACGAGCCAATTACACTAAAGCAAATGATTGATCTAAATATTGAGCGTGGTGTTTATGATGCAGAGATTTTAGAAAAATATACTGAAGAAGAGCTTGCTCGTTTAGATAGTTACATTCATCATAAGCGTGACGAAAACTTTACCTACGCAGGCTTGCGTCAGGTAGTAGACAAATACCTTTGTCAGGACAGAAGCTCAGGAGAAATTTTTGAAACTCCACAATTTATGTATATGATGATTGCGGCAACACTATTTGCTAACTATCCAAAAGAAACTCGTATGCACTACGTAAGGAGATATTATGACTCGACCTCCCTTTTTAAAATCAATATCCCAACGCCAGTCATGGCCGGTGTCCGTACACCTGTTAGACAGTTTGCTTCGTGTGTCCTTGTTGACAGTGACGATACCCTTGATAGTATCTTCGCAAGTGATATGTCAATTGGCAGGTACACAGCGCAAAGAGCAGGCATCGGAATCAACGCAGGACGCATCCGCGGAGTAAATGCTAAGATCAGAGGCGGAGAAGTCGCTCACACTGGCATTATTCCCTTCTTAAAGAAGTTTGAGGCAACTGTTAGATGTTGTACTCAGAACGGTGTTCGCGGCGGCTCTGCCACCACACACTTTCCTTTTTGGCATCAAGAGATTGAAGACATCCTTGTGCTAAAGAACAACAAAGGCACAGAAGACAATCGTGTACGTAAATTAGACTATTCAATTCAGTTAAACAAAACAATGTACGAAAGGTTGTTATCTGGAGGAGATATTACTCTTTTCTCGCCACATGATGTGCCAGGACTATACGAAGCATACTACGGTGACCCTGCGGCATTCCAAGAGCTATATGAAAAGTACGAACGTGCTACAAGTATTAAAAAGAAGTCTATTCCAGCAATGGAATTGTTCTCTGCTCTAATTAAGGAACGTGCTGAAACAGGGCGTATCTACATTATGAATGTTGATCATGCAAACACACACAGTTCATTCAAAGACACAGTTTACATGAGTAACCTATGTCAAGAGATTACATTACCTACTAAGCCACTACAGCATATTGATGATCCAGAAGGTGAAATTGCTTTATGTATTCTGAGTGCTATTAATGTTGGTGCTATTAAAGAGTTAGATGACTTAGAAGAACTATGTGAATTAGCAGTAAGAGCATTAGAAGAAATTATTGACTATCAGCGTTATCCAATCTTGGCCGCCGAGAAGTCAACTAAGGCAAGACGTTCGTTAGGTGTAGGATATATTGGTTTAGCACACTTCTTAGCAAAACAAAAAGTGCAATACAACGATCCACAAGCGTGGAAACTTGTACATGACTTATCAGAAGCATTCCAATACTATTTGCTAAAAGCAAGTAACACACTTGCTAAAGAGCGTGGTGCTTGCGAGTACTTTGACCGCACTAAATACAGCGACGGCATTCTGCCAATTGACACTTACAAAAAGGATGTGGACACAATCGTTCCACACAAACTAAACTATGATTGGGATAGTCTCCGCAATGACATTAAGGAACACGGGCTCAGGCACTCAACTTTGTCCGCACAAATGCCATCGGAGAGCAGTTCCGTTGTGTCGAACGCAACAAACGGAATTGAACCACCACGTGGATACTTGTCCGTTAAGAAGTCAAAGAAAGGGCCTCTTAAGCAGATTGTTCCACAGTATCAAACACTAAAGAACCATTATACACTGCTTTGGGATATGCCAAGCAACGAAGGTTATATCAACGTTGTCGCAGTAATGCAAAAGTTCTTTGACCAAGCCATTAGTGGCAACTGGTCATACAACCCAACCCACTACGAGAACAACGAAGTGCCAATGAGTGTTATGTTACAAGACTTGTTGAATACTTATAAGTATGGATGGAAGACTTCTTACTATCAAAATACTTACGATTACAAGACTGATCCAAGTGAGATTGAAGAAGACAAACCGCAAACACAATTATTAGATGCTGGAGTTCCTAATAGCATCGCACAAGACGGAGAAGAATGCGAAGCTTGTGCCATTTAAGGTTGACAAGTAACTGCAATGATAGTATTATAGAAGAAGTATAAGGAAGGTTTTAATGGCTAAAACAGTATTTAATAAGGACAAAGTAGACTTCACAAAACAGAATATGTTTTTTGGAGCAGACCAAAACACTCAACGATATGATGTTTTTAAGTTTCCAGTGTTTGATAAACTTAATCAAACAATGCTGGGGTATTTTTGGCGACCGGAAGAAGTTTCTCTGCAAAAGGACAGAGCAGACTATGCACAGTTTCGTCCAGAACAGAAACACATCTTTACTGCAAACTTAAAGTACCAAACACTGTTAGACAGTGTACAGGGTCGTGGACCTTGTTTGGCTTTCTTGCCACACGTAAGTTTGCCAGAGCTTGAAGGGTGTATTGTTACTTGGGACTTCTTTGAAACTATTCACTCACGTTCGTATACACACATTATGAAAAATGTGTATCCAGATCCTACAGAAGTTTTTGATACTATTTTAGATGACAAAAAGATTCTTGCTCGTGCGCAAAGTGTTACAAAATACTATGACGAATTTAACGATGCCGCTGATGCGTTTATGCATCGTAAAGAAGGCAATATGCGTGACGTTAAAAAGAAACTGTACCTTGCTATGCAAACTGTAAACATTCTTGAAGGACTGCGTTTCTATGTAAGTTTTGCGTGTACTTTTGGTTTTGGAGAACTAAAACTAATGGAAGGCTCTGCAAAGATTATTTCACTAATTGCACGTGACGAAGCACAGCACCTTGCACTAAGCACACATGTTCTTAAACTTTGGGCTCAAGGCAAAGATGATCCAGAAATGGCTAAAATTGCTAAAGAGTGCGAAGCTGAAGTATATGACTTATGGCGTGAGTGTGTTGCAGAAGAAAAAGACTGGGCAGACTATCTATTTAAAGATGGTTCAATGATTGGTCTTAATGCTACACTTCTACATCAATATGTAGAGTACATTGCAAACAGACGTTTAAAAGCATTGGGATTAAATGCTATCTTTGATGCTCCAGTAAACACTAATCCACTTCCGTGGACACAACATTGGTTGAGCTCATCAGGCTTACAAGTTGCTCCACAAGAAACAGAAGTGGAGTCGTACATCATCGGCGGCATTAAACAAGACGTTGATAAAGATTCACTTAAAGGATTTAGTTTATGATAGAAATTTATGGAAAACCAATGTGTCCGTATTGTGATAAAGCAAAGGCACTTTGTGAAAGACGTGATTTTAAATATACATACAAATCACTTGGTACTGACTACTCAAAGGAAGAACTATTAGAAAACTTCCCAGGTGCTCGTACTGTACCACAGATTAAAATTAATGGTACAACAATAGGCGGATACGATCAATTTGTACAGTATCTTGACGAAACAGGCTATAACGGAACAGGCCACACAGTAGGACATTAATATGCTAATTGAAACCCCATATAAGGAAGGCGATACAGTATCACTTAAATTAAGTTCGGGAGAAGAAATTGTTGCTCGTCTCGATAAAGAAGATGATACATATTACACACTAAAGAAACCTATGGTTTTAATTGCTCAAGCAGAAGGTTTAGGATTAGCACCTTATATGTTTAGTGTAAATCCAGATAACAAATTTATGCTACGAGTTACTTCAGTAAGTTGTGTATCTAAAACACAAGAAGAAATTAGTAAACAATACACTGCTACTACATCTGGGATTGTAACTTAATGCCTGCGGTAAGTAGAGTTGGTGATGAACTAAACACAGGTCACGGCTGTGATGGAACGACTACTATTGACGCTCCTAACACAGACGGAACAGTTCACGCTAATAATATAGATGTAATTGTTATTGGCGCACCAACAGTGTCGCACAATATACCAAGCGGAGATGATTGTGTAGCACATACTGACGTTACCAAAGAAGGATCTCCAAATGTCTTTATAAACGAAATTGCAGTGTCACGAAAAACAGACTCTACTGATTCTGGTAACATGATCGAAGGCAGTCCTAACGTATTTGCTAATGGTGACTAATGAACGTAAATGAAGGTGATAAAGCAGTCATTATCTTTTCAGTAAATCCTGCAAATGTAGGGCGTGTTGTTAATGTTGCTGAGTATATTGGCAAATTTAACGAACGTGAACAATTTCAATTTAGAGGTATGCCGTGTATGGCAATGGTAACTGATCACCATTGGTGGATCGAAGCAGATGATTTAGATATACAATTAGGACCAAGTCCAAGAGCGTACATCGCAGACAGTTGGCTACGCAAGATTGTCCCACCAGACGAAAAACTTTCTAACAAACAAGAAAAAGAACTTGACATTACTGTATAGTGATGTTATAAATAAACTGTAACGTTGAAGCCAATCAACGACGAACTGGACCCGGGGGCGGTACCCGGCGGCTCCACCATAAACACATTTACTGAGTGTGCTTATGATGGGGCCGAACTTAGGATCGACAGGCGTAATAGAGAACGTGGAGTTACCGGTAGGCGAGACCGTAAATCAGCAAACACTACAAACGCAAACGAAAACTTTGCATTAGCGGCTTGATCGCTACGGGGTAGTTATACCTTGTTACCAAAAATAGCAGGAAAGGGTGCTTCGGCACCTTTTCTTTTGACTAAATAATATGGGCATATTACTTAGAGAGGGTTTCTAAATGACACAAAATGAATATGATGTAAAAGTTATCAAAGTAGTTGATGGCGACACAGTTGATGTAGATATTAACTTAGGGTTTGGCGTAACACTAACTGACGAGCGTGTACGCATTATGGGCATTGACACACCAGAGTCACGCACAAGCGACAAAGTAGAAGATTTATTTGGCGAAGCGGCTAAAGCACGTCTTAAAGAACTTATGAAGCATGGTGGCAAACTTATTACCACAGAAGACAAGCACGGCGAAGATATGAAAGGCAAGTTTGGACGTATCCTGGGTGACTTTTATGTAGAGCGTTACGAAGGACAAAAAGAGCGTGTTACAGATATTCTTATTGAAGAAGGACATGCAGTAGCATATTTTGGCGGAAGCAAAGAAGAAGTTCAAATGAAGCATATGGCAAACAGAGCTAAACTACTTCGCGAAGGTATTGTAAGCCAAGAAGATTATGATGCGGCTGTTAAGTTAATGGAAGGCAAATGATTTTGGTAAACTAATTATTTGACTTTGTAACAATATTGCGCTATAGTATAGTTATGTTAAACTTAATAACAATAATAATAAGGAGTATAACAATGGCTAAAACAAAAAGCACAATTGGAACAAAGTTCTTTAGAGAAGGAACTCAAAATCAAAAAATCTTACAAAAATACTGGGGAAATGGTAAAACATTTACTACATTTGACTTAGAAGATAAGTTAGATATTATGAGCCCAGGTGCAAGATTAACTGAGCTAAGAGAAGCTGGTTTTGACGTAAGAGTAGTAAATTCTAACTCAAATGACATGCCAGGTAGACCTCAGGCTACATACAAAATCATGAAAAGAAGAGCATACGCATAATCTTTTCAGGTCTTTTACCAAAATAATTGACATTTAAATAAAACCCTGCTATACTAATAGAGTAATAATTAGAAAGCAGGGTTTTATTATGACTATGAGCTTAGTACGTGGCTTGACCACACTGAACACTAAGAAACGCAAATCTAAAATGACTAAAGCAAAACATGAGCGTTTAGTCCAGCAACATCGTGAACATAATAAACGTATGAAACAACTAAATTGTCATGGCAATATAATGACATTTGACGAATATGTAGATTATGTACACGGAACATACAAACCTAAAAGTAAGCCAACTGCAACTAATTATAGTTGGAGTGATCATCACGGCTATACCAGACAAACAGAACATATTCCAAGTCTAACAACAGAAGCAAGTTTTAGTCCTGCAACTAAAAAAGAATCTATGCAATACACAGGCGAACGTAAACTTGTAGGTATTGCTATGATGCACAAATCAAATCTTGTTCCTGTATTTGCAGATGAAGATGACAAAGACGGTTCTAAACAAGCAACTGAAATCGCGCAGATGCGCCGCAACTAAAAGGTTAACAATGAAAAATTTTCTTACAGCACTTGTTTTAATTCTATCTGCCTCTACAGCACAGGCAAATATGAATGTTCTATTTAAAGCTGAAAACGAACCACAAGCGTGGTGTTTGGCACAAAATGTTTATTATGAATCACGGGGAAGTAGTTTAGCTGATCAAGCGGCTGTTGCTGATGTTGTATTAAATCGTGTCGAAGACGCTCGTTATCCAAATTCAATTTGCGGAGTTGTAAAACAAGGACGACAGTATGCAAGTGGACAAATGATTCGTAACCAGTGTCAGTTTAGTTGGTATTGCGATGGTAAAAGTGATTATCCTCGTGATAAAGAAGCATGGACTAAAGCACAACAGATAGCATATATGATGCTTTATTATAAGGATTATCGTGGTATTACAGAAGGTGCAACACACTATCATGCAGATTACGTTGCACCAAAATGGGCTAAAGATATGACTTTAATTGGACGTATTGGTAATCATATTTTCTATCGATGGAAGTAGTTTACCAAAATCACTTGACTTTTAAGTATTAGGCAGTTATAATATAAGAACAATGAAAAATGCTTTTATGGAGGCAAATATGAAAGGCACACTTAAGGCGCTTGCCGCTACAGCAATAGTAGTCACAATGGCTGGTTGTAGCAGTATGCAAGAAATTGAAATACGTGAAACTAAAGCACACCCTAACTGGTATGTTGATTGCGAACAAATTGGTTCGGAAGGCTTCTTGTTTTGGAAAGACGATTATGCTTATGCATGTGGTATGGGAGAAAGTCGTTTTGAACAAGCATCAGAAGCACAAGCATATGCGTTTGCTGTGAAAGGCTTTGCAGAACGTATTAACGGCACAGTAAATAGTAAAACTGTTGTAAGCATCGAAGACGAGTCACGTTCAACTCTTACAAGAGTAGAACACTCAGTTAGCGATACAGTTATTCGAGAACATCTTGAAGTAAAACGTTATGCATATGAACTTGGTAACACTGGCAGAGTACATACATATGTACGAATTAAAATGCCATTAGATGTTTTTGATAGACTAATCACAGAGGCTAAAGATGCAAAGACTACTGGCATTAGCACTGCTTCTAATTAGTGTAACTGGTTGTTCAACACACCAAGTATATCAATCTGAACAACAGTATTGTTATACTGAAGAAACTATTGTTAATATTGATGGTAAAGCATCAACAAAAACAGTAGTTGAATGTTCGGACAAACCTAAAGTACATCATCTTAATCGAGATATAGGTGTTGCAGGTATGTGTAGTAGTTACAATAAACAAGTAGTTCGTCCTAATGGTCAAACTATGAATATTAAAGGAGTAATGTGTCGTGACAAACTTACTGGCAAGTGGGTTCCTGCTGATCCTAACCTTAGTTATTAGCGGATGTTCTGGAACTCCGTATTATGGAGAAATGAGTACCGCTAAAAATTATGGAACTCCGCAAAACATTATTGGGTTAGCAGTTAATGTAGCCAAATATAATGCTTATAGTGTTCCTAAAGAAGGTCGACAAAAACACGAACAATGTGTATACTTTGCATTAGATGAATTAAATATTGGAGAACATTGCGAGTGGTCAACCAGAAATGCATTGGGTAATGTACAAGTAATGAGTCATAAGCCGGTAGGTAGTGGCTACTGTACAGAGCTCATAAGTTCTGTAATTTACAAAGGAAATAGCAAGGCCTGGAAAGAAACTGCCTGTACAAAAGGTCCTGGAAATAACTGGACATTTATCTCGGCATCGTAAAAGTGGTAAATATATTACTATGCTTTTAGGACTATTAACACTCATCACGGCACTGTCAATTAGTGCCGTTGCTATATATTACAGCGTGGCTGGCCTTGTTGCTATTTTTGCCGCGGCCGCTTTGCCTATTATGATTATGGGCGGAGTACTTGAAATATCCAAACTTGTTACAGCAGTTTGGTTACACCGTTATTGGAAACAGGCTACCTGGTGGCTAAAGACATATCTAAGTACAGCAGTTATTGTACTCATGCTTATTACAAGTATGGGTATTTTTGGTTTCCTATCTAAAGCACACATTGAACAAACTGCACAAAGCACAGACAATATAGCACGAGTTGAAACAATACAAAATGAAATTGATAGACAGTTAGGTATTGTAGGCCGTGCAGAAAATAGAATACGTCAACTTGAAACAAGCGGTACTGGTTCTGACACTAATATTCAAAACCAAATTGATAGAGAACAAGAACGTATTGACAAAGCATTTGAACGTATTCAACCTGCTATTGATGAACAAAATGCAATCATTGCGGGTGTAACAAAACTATTCCAAGATGAATTAGATAAAATTGATGCAGAGATTGAAACACTGCAAGGTTACATTGATAACGGCGAAACTAAAAAAGCACAACAAATGATTGGTGCAAGTGCTGATGGCATCTTTGGTAAAAATACCGCAGAGAAGATTGGCGACTGGCAGGACGAAAAAGACGCTGAACGTGCAGAATGGTTAACTAAAATACAAGATGCCGCTAACTCACCGACTGTAATAGCCGCTCGTGACGAAATACAAAGACTACGTAAAAGTGCTGAAGATCAAGTAGCAAACAGTCAAGCACTAATAGAACGTCTAAGAAAACAATTAGCCAATGAAGATAACGCAGAAGAAATCCAAAAGAGTATAGACGAACAAAACGAACGAGTTCGAAATGCATCTTCTGAGATCGATCGACTAACTGAAGAAAAGATTCAATTAGAAAGTGAATACCGCAAATTAGAAGCAGAAGTAGGACCTATCAAATACATTGCTGAATTTATCTACGGCGAAACTGCTGATAACAATATGTTAGAAGAAGCAGTTCGTTGGGTTATTATTACAATTATATTTGTGTTTGACCCATTAGCAGTCTTATTGCTTATAGCAAGCCAATATACCTTTGAGTGGAGACGCTCTAAAGATGACAACGGTGGCTGGCTTCGGCAGTACGAGCAAGCAAGAGCACAGCGTATAGTTGACAACCCTGGTTATAATCCTGAGCCTCCTGCGCCACCTAAAGAAGAAAAGGAAGAAGTAGATGATACAACAAATACTACTACAGCAAATGATGATAGCAGAGACGTGGTATCAGAAGCAGATACTCCCGTGGCAGATGCAGTGGATACAGAACTGGAACAGCCAGAAGTACAACCTGATGAGCAAGACACTCAAGTAGAATCTAAAAAAAAGACAGATACAGAATCATCGGAAGAATTAAATCCAGATCTTGAACAGTGGAACAAGTGGGTAGAGGCCGCTGAAGCAGAAGTTGCTAATGAGCAAAAACAAATTCCTAATACAAAAAACAGAGTTTTTTATCCTGAAGAGTTATCCGAAAACAAAACTTATGTAATGAAAGATAATGGCGAGCAAATCGTTAAAGAAAATAAGCCACAACCAACTAAAAGTGATTCGGAAAATGGCTATATACAGAACGAAGAGCAAACTGATGAAAAACTATGGAAAAGGTTAAAGGATCGTGAGTAGTAAAATAACACTTATTACCCCACCGGATAAAATTTTTAATCAAAATAAATCAATAGCATTAGTGCATCCATCTGAAGCTATTAGACTACAAGCACAAGAAATTCTTGCTAAATCTGAAACACATGAAAATGTGTATATGTATACCTTAAATGATGTAGAAAGCGATGTTGACTGGCTCTTAACAGTCTGTAAAATGTCAGACATTGTTATTTTAGATTATGATAATAGTCCAAAACATGTAAAAAATCTCGCCGCATATATTATATCTTTACCCCAAACTTATTGGTTGACAAGTAGCGACGAAATGTTGTATAATAAACTTAGTAATAATAGAGTTTACGGTTTAGACTCTATTGAACATTTAATTTTAGGAGGTTCGTTTGAGACGGAACAATAAAGACCAAAATCAACTCGTAGGAGGGTTGGCAGTTGAAGTACGAAATGGTGATTTCAACAAAGCACTAAGAATTTTTAAAAAGAAAGTACAACAAGCAGGTATTGTGCAAGAAATAAGAGAACGCCAGCACTATATCAAACCAAGCGAAAAACGCAAGAAAGCAAAAGCGGCAGGCCGTGCTCGATGGCTTAAGAAACAAAAAAAATTAAACGATCTATTTTAAGGTAACGTTATGGCAATGAATGCAGAACCCTGGTTTCCAAGTGTTATTTGGAATGCAGATGTACAAGGCATAGATAACACGTTACTTAAACAATACGCATATCAAAGACAAGCAAACGACTCTGGACGTATTATAAGTAACTACGGCGGCTATCAAAGTAACGATATACAAGCAGGCGATAACGATGCTATGGATAGTTTAGTAACTCATATCAACAATGAAGTTGCAGAAATTTCTAAAGGTGTAGGTATTAAATCGTTACAACTGTATAACATTTGGATTAATATCAATCCACCAGGTGCATATAATATTACACATAGACATCAAGATGCAGTTTTAAGCGGCGTATATTATATTCAAGCATCTGAAGATCAAGGTAATATTAATTTTGTTAGACGTGATGGCGGCGAGTATCATTTACATGGAAGTATGGTAACACAAATGCATCATTTTAATTCAAGTGCATGTAAATATCCAGCCAAGACAGGAGCGTTATATATTTTTCCTGGATGGCTTGACCATTACGTTGACGGTAACAGAACTGATCAAGATCGTATTAGTATATCATTTAATTGTGGAAGTGTATAAATGAGATTAGAACAAGATATTAAATTAGACTATAAGGATGTTCTTATTCGTCCTAAACGTTCAACACTTGGTAGTCGTAAAGAAGTAGACCTTAAACGTGGATACAACTGGCGAAACTGGCAACCTGAAGATATGAGCATGGAGCAAATACGTCCTGAGCAAAAACACTGGCGTGGTGTTCCTATTATGGCAAGTAATATGGACGGTGTTGGTACATTTGAAATGGCTGACAAACTTGCTGAAGCCGAAGTGTTTACTTGTCTTGTTAAAACATATAGCGTAAACGAGCTTGTAAATTATTTTGACAGCGAATATCCTGAGCGTACAGAATATGTTGCAATGAGTATTGGAATTACAGAACGTGATCACGACAAGTTTCGTGCAGTATATGAACAAACAGGCGAAAAATTGCGTTATATTTGTATTGACGTAGCAAATGGTTATAGTGAACGTTTTGTAAAATTTGTAAAACAATTTAGAGAACTATATCCGCATATAGTCATCATAGCGGGTAATGTTGTAACCGGAGAGATGACAGAGGAGTTAATTCTAAATGGAGCAGACATTGTTAAAGTGGGCATCGGCCCTGGGAGCGTTTGCACAACTCGTATTCAAACTGGTGTTGGTTATCCTCAGCTTAGTGCTGTTATGGAGTGTGCTGACAGTGCTCATGGCCTTGGTGGACATATCATTGCTGATGGAGGATGTACTTCACCAGGTGATGTGGCTAAGGCATTTGCTGGAGGAGCCGACTTCGTCATGCTTGGAGGAATGCTTGCCGGGCACGATGAAGGGGGAGGTGATGTAATCACCAAATACTACAAAACAGGAGAGTGGGTTAAAGACGAACAAACTCTCGATGGTCGAACTGTAGAAATTACCTGGAAAGACGGTATTGAAAGAAAAAAGTTTGTAACATTCTACGGAATGAGTTCGAAGGCCGCGAACGACAAACACTTTGGAGGCCTTAAGGAGTATAGAAGCAGTGAAGGACGAGAAGTTCTTGTGCCTTACAGAGGAGCAGTGGGTAGTACTGTTCAAGATATTTTGGGTGGGTTGCGTTCTGCTTGTACTTACGCAGGCGCAGTAAGATTAAAATATCTGTCAAAATGTACAACATTTGTTCGTTGTACGCAGACTCATAATTCTGTTTACGAAAACTCAACTATCGGTAAATAATTTTGGAGGTAACAAATGATTTATAAAGAAGTTGAATTTGGTGAGAAAAGTCGTGCAAAACTACTTGAAGGCATTGATGTTTTATCAAATGCAGTTAAAACTACTTTAGGTCCAAAAGGACGAAATGTAATTATCCATCGACCAGAAAACGAACCACATGTTACCAAAGATGGTGTAACTGTAGCAGGCGAAATTATTTTAAAAGATGAACTTGAAAACATGGGCGCACAAATGGTTTTGGTTGCCGCTGAAAGAACTGCAAAACAAGCAGGTGATGGAACTACAACTGCAACAGTTTTAACACAGAGTATTGTTAAAGAAGGAATGAAGTTAGTATCAGCTGGCATGAATCCTATGGATCTAAAAAGAGGAATTGATAAAGCAGTTGCAGAAATTGTTAAACACCTTGCAGAAATATCTATACCTTGTAAAACACCTGAAGAAGTTAGAAAGGTAGCAACACTTTCTGCAAACTCAGATGCAAAAATTGGAAATAAAATTGCAGAAGCAATCGAAGCTGTAGGAAAAACAGGTGCCATTTCAATTGAATCTGGTAAATCTTTAGAAGATGAGTTAGTAAAAACAGACGGCTTGCAAATTGACAGAGGTTACATAAGCGCATATTTTTCTACAAATTTTGAAGCAATGACAACTGTACTTGAAGATTGTTATATTATTTTATATGACAGAACAATTAAAAGTACACACGTTCTTGTGCCTTTATTAGATAAGATAGCACCAACAGGAAAATCAGTTTTGATTGTAGCTGAAGATGTTGAAGGCGAAGCACTACAAACTTTGTTAATGAATCATCAAAGCGGACATCTAAATGTATGTTGTATTCCAGCACCTGGCTTTGCTGATAGACGTTTACCTATTATGGAAGATATTGCTACATTAACCGGCGGAAGAGTCTTTTCAAAAGAACTTAATAAAAATTTACAAGACGGACAAATTAGTGACTTAGGACACTGCGAAAGAATTGAAGTTACTAATCTTACAACAACTTTTATTAATGGTAGTGGAGACAGAGCCAAAATTTTATCTCGTATTCAACAAATTAAGACACAGTTAGAAACTGCATCTAACGAATACAATGCAGATAAACTAAGAGATAGATTAGCAAAATTAGATGGCGGAGTTGCTGTTATCAAAGTTGGCGGCGCAACTGAAGTTGAAATTGGCGAAAAGAAAGACCGATATGACGATTCATTAAATGCTACAAGAGCCGCAATTGATGATGGTATTATACCAGGAGGCGGCGTAGGATTGCTAAGAGCAAAACAAAAACTAAGCAACATTGAAACAGCTAATTTAGATCAAAAAGCAGGTGTTGATATTGTACTTAAAGCTATCGAATCGCCTGCCAGACAGATTGTTGACAATGCAGGAGGCAAGCCTGATGTTGTTATCAATGCAATTCTTCAAAGTGAAGGCAATCATGGATATGATGCTGCCACTGGAGAATTTGGTGATATGATGGATTTAGGCATCATTGATCCTACTAAAGTCACAAAAACTGCATTAATTAACGCGGCCAGTGTTGCTGGTTTGTTAATTACTTCAGAATGTTCTATTATTGCTAAAGGCGTACAGGAACAGAAAAATGAAGAATATATACCATTGTAGTTTTTGGGATAAATAAAGTTGACATTATAGTAAATAGATGTTATTATAATGTTGTAGCGCCGAAAGGGCTACGAAATTAATCTTGCTTAATAAAGGAGAAATAAAATGACAAGACTAACAACACTCGACCTACCTAACTTTCACAGAGCTACAATTGGCTTTGATAGAATGTTCGACGAATTAGAAAGAACTTTTGCTAATTCACAATCAAACGGTTATCCACCATACAACATTGCACAGATCAACGAAGATGAGTATATGATCTCTCTTGCCGTTGCTGGCTTTGGCATGGATAATCTTTCAATTGAAAAAGATAAGAACGTTCTTAAGATTGAAGGTACAGCTCCTAAAGGAGGAGACGAAGTAAATTATCTACACAAAGGAATTGGCGGACGCAACTTCCGTAGAGAGTTTACACTTGCTGATCACGTTGATGTTGTTAATGCAAGCCTTGAATTAGGTATGCTTAACATTCATCTAAAGCGTGAAGTTCCAGAAGAGCTACAGCCTAAGAAGATTGAGATCAATGCTGGTCTTACTCTTGACGGCGAAGTTGCAGAGGACAAGTAATATTGACTCAGTGTTGGGGGAGTAGTTTCTCCCCCAATTCAAGTCTAAGGAGAATTAAATGAGTACAGATGTAATTGAAGAAGTAGTAATAGACGAAAAAATTGGGGAAGTAATCGATGTCCCTAAGAGATACAAAGTAGTTCTTATTAATGATGATCAAACTCCTATGGATTGGGTTATTGATGTTTTAGTATCTATTTTTAAACATTCTGAAACAACTGCAAAAGAGCTTACACTAACCATTCATACCGAAGGCTCTGGCATTGCAGGCATATATACTTTTGAAATGGCGGAACAAAAAACTATTGAAGCAACAACAGCAAGTAGAGAAAGAGGTTTTCCGTTACAAATTAAAGTAGATGAAGAATGAGCAATTTAAAAGAATTAACTAAAGAACAGCATACCAATGCTGAAAGACAAGACTTTGTTAAAGTATTAATGAGTGGAAAAATTAATCCACAGTTTTATGCCACGTACCTATGGAACCAGCATAAAAAATATGACTTACTTGAAGCAATGGCCGCAGTAAATGGAATTTGGTTAGATATTCCTTTTCCTATTCAACGTAAAATGGCAATTGAACAAGACTTTTTAGAACTATGGGAAGATAAACAAAATCCTCCACCTATAGTTCAAAGCACACATGATTATATCGCACATCTAAAAGATATAATGCATGATAAAACTGCACTAATGGCACATATCTATACATTGCATATGGGAGACCTAAGCGGTGGACAAATGATTTCTAAAAAGATTCCAGGTGAAGGTCGTATGTATCAATTTGAAGGCGACATCAAAGAAATCAAAGAAGCAATTAGAAGCAATACTTCAGATGATATGGCAGATGAAGCAAAATGGGTATTTGAATCAGCAACTGCTCTTTTTAAAGAGCTTATGGAGTTAGACATTGAGCCTTATTTGGAATAAACTAATTGAGTGTAAAGACGAAATCATCCAAGTATTCGACGAAAAAGCAACAGAAATTAAAGAAGACGGTTTGGATTATTTTAATCGCCCAGACGGTGGTTGGATCAATCGTGTTTGGGCTAATGATTCTATTAGACGGGCACATATAGATGTAGTTGACGCTCGTGATACTAAAGGACTTTGGATGATGCACGTATGCATTTTCCCTACACTTGATAATCCAGCACCTATATACGGCTTTGATGTAATTGCTGGCAAAAACAAAATGACAGGAGCATTCCACGACTTTAGTGCAAGTGCAGATCCAGACCATCCAATGATTGACGGGTACAGAGAAAGTGTTGCACACTTTGTTCCTGAGAAACAACGTGAACTTCCTGAGTGGGCTCGCAATATCTTTACAGATAAAATGCTTGCCGCTGGTAACGTAAAGTCTGAAGAGGAAGCAACAGAAATTATTAGAATTGCTCTTAGTAATTTACGAGCATATTTTGATGAAGTAGGTTTATCAAAAGGTGAAGGCGACCAAACTCTCGTGGCAGCGGCACAAGATTACTATTGTCACAATCAGCAACAAAATCCTCACACACCCAATGTAATGAAAAGTTTGGGACTACCAGAAGAAGATGTAGACAAATTCTGCACGGATATGTTGTTTCCTAAACTCGCATAAATACTAAAAAGATTTAGGAAACAGTAATGCGTTTTAGTGATTTTAAAATTGTAGAAGAAGCAGAGCCAATTCCGGACCGTATTTCTTACATCATAGACCAAATGAAGGCAAACCCTGAAATTTTAAAGAGGGTTTATAGACTTGTGAAATCTGAAATGGATTTAGCAGATAAGAAAGATCCGGAGAATATGCTGAAGCCTGAACTTACTAAACCTGAAAGGGACTATAACTACAAGGGCGTATTAGAAGCATTTATACAAGCACTAAACAACACTCCAGGTGATTATGACGATATGGCAGCATTTTTAAGTACATACGGAAAAACCAATTACATAGATACTAAAGAACTTATGGCAGATGGTTATTCAGGATGGACTGCTTGGTTAAAAGGTTCGGGCAAAGTAAGTCAAGACTTTATACACAAATTGTATGCAAATTTGTTTCCTGTAAAATTAAACATTAACGGATCTAACAGAGGCCCAGGCGAAGTAGGTCTTGCACTATTAAGTCCGCAGATTGAATTTGCTACAATTGGTGACTTATCAATTAACGGTGTTGAAGTAGAAGTTAAAGGTGAAGTATCGTCAGGTGGTGGTAGACTTAAAAACTCTAATGCAGATTACGGACAGCCAAATTTAGAAAGTGTATACGATGAATTTGAAATTCCAGAAGACCAACGACCCAAGAGATTACCAACAGGTAATTCAGGATCAAAAGATCCTCGCTACTTTCAAGATCTTGCAATGCGTTTAGACAAAATTAGTCCAGGCGCAGGAAAAGCGTACATTACTGAATTGTTTCAAGGAACATATATTAATGGCGACGAAAAACTTATTAATAAAATGATTGCAAACTATGACAAGTTAGATCGCACAGAAGTTGGTTTACTTGCTATGAAAATTTCTTACAGTAGTTACGCAAACATTTTAAAGAAAAAAGGATTTAGTAAATTCTTGTTCTTAAAACTTGAAGGCGAAAAATCATTAGCATTTGACGTTGACGACTACGAAGGATTTTTTGAGTTCTTCAAACTTGGTTCATTAGATTGGGCAGATGGTCAAAACGGTCCAGCAGTGCAGGCATCAATGGTATGAGATATAGTGAGTTTAAATTAGTAGAATCAAAAGGAATGTTTGGCCGCAATGAAGGCGATACATTTACACACCATGACGGTCGTGAATATTCTATTGTACAAGTTGTAGCATTTCCAGATGCACAGACACAACGATTTGAATCGCCAGAACAACGCGATGAAGAAATTAAAAAGTTTGAAGCAGAACATAATTCACAAATTGAATGGGTTAATAGACCAAATACAGGAATGCTTGCATTTGGTATTGCACAGTTAGATGACCAAGATGGTAATCATGTATTTTGGGGTAGATATCTAAAATCAACATCATTTGATATGATGGGTGCTTGGCAAAACAAACAAGTTCCTGCAGGTTGGGCACTACAAACTAAAGGCGCACAAAAGTTTGCCGCAGGTTATGATCCACAAGCATTAATTAAAACAGAAAATAGATTCCAAGGCATCGACAGTATTGTTAATACTGTTGTTAAAAATGCAGACGATCAAGTTAAAGACGTATTTAAAGAAGCACTACAGAATTTAGCACAAGGTAGTGGACAAGTTGTATTTCCAGAGATGTATGAGCAACAAGCAGCCATTCGTGATTACTTTGGCGAGATTATGCAACCAGTTGCATTAATGGGCGGAGTAATTGGTGGACAAGCAGAAGATGCTCGTCGTGAATTAGCAGACGGTGCTGAATGGCGTGACTGTCAAGTTATGTGGCCAATGAGTATGAATGCCGCATTATGTGATTCGTTTATGATTGCTCCTAATGGTGCTGAAATTGGCATTAGTTCAAAAGGTGGACAAGGTGCTGCCGCAAGTGCAAAAAATCTAAATGATGCTGTTATTAAAGCACGTAAAGATGGTAAAGATATTGTAGAGCCAGGCGGCGTATCAGAATTTGCCGCACAACTTGTAGATATTATCGCAAGCAATACAGCAATAGAAGGCCCGATTGCTGTTGGTAAGTTCTTAAAGATTCCAGGTATTGACGATAACTTACAACAAGAAATCAACGAATACATTCAATCTGGTAAATCAGATTTAGACGGATTATCCCCTCAAGCACAAAAGATTGCAGAGCCGTTTGCATTTAAATTAGAAACAAAAGGCTTTAACACAGGCTATGCACTATTAAGTGCCGCAAGTAAAACTTGTGCAAAAGTTGTTAATGCAGAAGAAGTGTTTTCAAAAGGTGCTATTGCATTATTGAATCAGTCAGATATTATTCAATTATATACACACATGGGTAAAGACAAAAATGATGCTGTACTAAAAGAGTTTAAAGCAGTATATCCTCCAAGTTTCACTGGCAAGGTATGGCTCGAAGGCGGCAAGAACTACTATAGTTCACGTGTTGGCGGCAAGATGGCATTTGCTATCGGCAAGAAATAATCCCATATAACTCCTACATAATATATACCCCATATACCGATAAATATAAGTGGAGGGTAGTCTTATGAGGACAATAATAGCAACTTTAGTATTATTTTATGCAACAAGTGCAGTTGCGAGCGAGATGGTCTGGGGATTTAAAAATCCACGTTTTAGCGGACAAGGATATAGTTCGCATGTACTATCTACAGAGCAATTACAACACAATCGCAAAGAAGATATTAAAGCAAAAGCAGAAGCTGAACAAAGACGTATCGAGCGTGAACTTGAAAACACAACCCTAAACAAATTCTTAAAGAACGTAGAATCACGTATCTACGCACAAATTTCAAAGCAGATGGTAGACGCTATGTTTGCTGATTGTTCAGACTCTTGTGCTAATACAGGCACAGCAGAAATTGAAGGCTCAACTATTGTTTGGGTCAAAGCAGACGGTATGATCACTTTAACAGTTACACAAGATGATGGAACAGTTACTGAGATTAGCATACCGGCAGATGGAGATTTTAGTTTTTAATGTTGCGTATGGGATCAGTACTACTAATTATTGCTTTTCTGACTGGATGTACAGCTATGAATAGTAGCTTACAAACACTCAAAGAGGCAGAGATCTCGCCTACGGTACAAGCATCGCCTATACAACAAAGATTAGAAGATGTTCCAGAATTAGATGGAGAAACAATTACAATCGCTGTTTATAGTTTTACAGATAAAACAGGACAGCGTAAACCCAGTGACATGGTTGCTAATCTAAGCAGTGCAGTCACACAAGGCTCAGAAGCCTGGGTTATCAAAGCCTTACAAGAGGTGGGCAACGGCAAATGGTTTGAAGTTGTTGAACGTGTAGGTATGGACAATCTTATCAAAGAGCGTCAACTTATAAGACAGACACGTGAAAACTACGAAGGAGATAATGCTCCTAAACTAAAACCATTGTTGTTTGCAGGGCTCATTCTCGAAGGCGGCATTGTTGGATATGATAGCAATGTAGCAGTCGGAGGAGCAGGAGCCAGTTGGCTTGGCATTGGTGCAAGCACAGAATATAGAATCGACAACGTAACAGTGGTAATGCGTATCGTATCAGTTAGCACAGGGAAAGTGTTACTGAGTATAGCAACGGAGAAAACCATTGCAAGCCACAGGTCCGGAGCGGACGTTTTTAAGTTCCTTGATATGGGAACTCAACTGTTAGAAACTGAAACTGGTTTCTCAGTTAATGAGCCTGTCAACTATGCTGTGAGGGCGGCCGTTGAACAGGGAATCGTAGAATTAGTCTACGAAGGTCAACGAAAGGGACTTTGGAAGTTCCAGGAGGGTAAACAAAATGAAATTAAGAACGTTGATATTATTGTTGACGGCAACACTATTTCTAACTCCAGCTCTGGCGAATGATATCTATATAGAGCAAGTTGGTGACAGCTTAGATTTAGATATTACGCAAGACGGTGGAAGCAATGAGTTTGGTGATTCAACAACGGTAGTTTCACTAAACGGCGATTTAATGACGTTTAGTATAACACAACAAGGCGATAGCAACGATATTGCCGCAGTTATAAATGGTGACAGTTACACAGGTACATGGGCATTCACAGGAGACTACAACACAGTAGATTTAAAATGTGATAGCTTAGGTACAGCTGGTAGCGGAAACTGTGAAAGTGTAACACTTAATATAACAACCACAGGCGATGATAATGCTTATAAGTTTTATATCGGTGAAAACACTGACGCAGGCGGCAGCACAGTTAACTTTACTATAACTGGTGACGATAACGTAGTAGACGCTGACATCGACGGTATTGATGCAACTATTGACGTAGATGTAACTAATACATTGCCAACTAATACTACATCAATTACAAGTGCTAATGACGCAACTCTAAGCACTACTAATGGTGGTAACATCATTGATATTAATGTAGACGGTGGAGCATCAGGTGCAGGTCACGTAATTGATTTAGATCTTGATGGCGCGGCTAACGTAGTTACAATAGATCAAAGTGGTA
>Ga0181570_10000589_pt1 | contig 33809 bp, 20 predicted proteins | sample 101ome_18_FD_148667 | JGI IMG/M metagenome (GOLD analysis project Ga0181570, IMG submission 148667) | Coastal salt marsh microbial communities from the Groves Creek Marsh, Skidaway Island, Georgia - 101406AT metaG (spades assembly) | ecosystem: Environmental > Aquatic > Marine > Intertidal zone...
CACACAGCGTTGGACGCTCCCTCTTGATCAAGATGTTCTCGTAAAACGTCATGAAATCAGCGATGCGGGATCTGAAGATTTCACGCAAGGCAATTTCTCGTTCAAAGTCTGATGCCTGCATGTTATCTCGGATCGTAGCTGTTCCCTTTCTTGTATCGAATACTACCACCACTACTGCCAAATCGATCGATCGATCAATCAGTCGCCCCACACAGAGCGACGCGTCGTCGTCGTCCCTAAATCAGCAGAGCGACACGCCGCATGACGACGCTCAAAACGACGTTCGCGCTGCCGAGACTGGCGAAAACGACGACTCCTCACCGGCGCTCCTCACCGGCTCGTGCGAGTTCGTCACGTGACGACGGACACCTTAACGACCCGCGGTACGTCGAAAACGTCCTCGACGCGACCGACCTCGGCGTCGTTCGCGAGGAGACGCTTCGCTTGACGCACGCCGGGCGACTCTCCTCTGAGAAGGCATCGCTGGCGAAAAACCGACGGTGCGCGAGCCTGTCGCCGACCGGTCCTTCGTATCGGGACGTCGTGTCGTCGCCGCGAACGCTGCGGAAACTTCGCGAAATCACGGGTGAGCCGACGCTCGTCGCGGGGGACTTTCCCGCGGAGCTTCGCGTGTGCGACGTCGGAAGCGAGATGGACTGGCACGTCGATCCGGTGCTGTACGACCCGCCGCAGTGGGAGTGCGTGTTCACGATAGATAACGATAGCGATAGCGAGACGGAGTGGGAGACGACGACGACGACGACGCGAAAAACGTGGACGGCGCCGGGTTCGGCGTTGATTTTTCGCGCCGGGGGAACCGAACGTCATCGCGTCGTGCCGTCCACGTTTGGCAAACGCGTCATCATCAAGGCGCTCTACGTGTGCGAAAAACGCGTCAAAACGGAGGCGTTCGCCGACGCGCTCGATACGGCGCCGTGGAGACGGTAGATTAGGATGATTAGTAGAGTAGGTACCGGCCGGTACGCGGTACTAAGTACCCGGTAGTAATTTTATACTCCAAGTTTTTCTACTACTTCTCGTTGAATAAATTCCCCGATGGCTGGGCTCCAGTGCTCTCGCACGTGTTTCACGATGTCGTAATCCTCGCTCGAACTCGCGACGACGAGTTCGGCGTGCGGGATGAGATCTTTAATCGTCATCGCGCTCGATACGGGGTGCGTGCCGTCGCCGCAATCCCAGGCTAAACAGAGCACCGGTACGTCGGCAAACGCCGCGCGAACTCGCCCGTGTTCGGGCAAGTTGCTCTGAGCGCTTCCAATCAAAACTTCGACGGCGCAAGAATCGTTGGGATTGGCCAGAGGCGGGGGCGCGGGCGTCACCGGTAAATCTCGCGCCGCCTGGAAGATGCGCCGCGGCGCGGTCGAGTTTTCCGTCGCCCCGCCCTTGAGCACTTTTTCCTTGAGCTTCTTCTTGCGCGACTCGCGCTCTTCGTAAAACGTCGGCGGCGTGACGACGACGACGGCTTTCGGAAGGTCCAACCCGTTTTCGTGACACAACACCGTGGCCCAGATGGACGTCGCGGCGCCGAGCGAGGCGCCCGAAAGGACAAAGTCCCCGCCGTCTCCGCCGCGAACGCGACGCACCACCTCGATCATGTCGCTCGCTCGATTTTCCCATCTCGCCTGTCTCGTCCGCAATACGTCGCTCGATTTCCCGTACCCTCTCGCGTTGTATCGCACCACCCCGCACGGACCCAAATCCTCCCGCGCCCAAAAGTTCCAAAGCCCCTCGGCGTCGTCGTTGGATAAATCTCCCCGCATTCCGTGCGCCCACACGACGAGCGGCCGAGGCGGCGACGTCCCTCCGCCGTCCATGTCGTCCCCGACGTTAAACGTGCACATCTCCAACGTCCCACCGTCTTCACACGCGGGAACTATTTCGTGCCAATAATCTTTCCGGCCCTTTCGGGTCGTCACCGCGCGCTCTACCGCGCCGGTGCCGGTTTCGCCCCAAGACGTCGACGTCTTCCCGTCCCAAAGTTCCTCGTTGTTCGTCAGACGCGACGCCGGAGGCTTCTTCTTCCTCCCATCCGCGTCGCCGTCGTCGTCACCGTGTGCACCGCCCGCCCCTTCTCCGTCCTCCTCTTCTTCGTCGTCGTCATCCGTCTCCTCGTACCGCCCGTTCCTATTCTTCCTCCACGCCCGAGCCACCGTCGCCGGCTCCCCGCCCGAGCCCGCGCTCCCGATTCGCCTCCTCCCCAAACACAACGCCCGAAACGTATCCTCCGCCGCCGCGCACACCGCCGCGTTCGTCGCCGTCGTCGTCGTCGTCCCTCCCGTCCCGGTTCGTCCGCCATCGCTCCGCATCCGCGTCGACGCGTTTCGTCCGAACGTCGTCGGTACCGTCGTCGTCGTCGTCGCGCGCTCTTCCCGCGTGACGCGTCGTCGATGTCTCGCAGCCGCGACCGCGACCGAGCGCATCGCGCTCGCCATCATCGCCCGCGTCGCCGCGTCGTCCGCGAGATGCGTCGCCTTCGTTTCCGTCGCCGGCGTCGGTACCGCGTCAGGCGTCGGCAGCGTCGTCGACGCGGCGCGCGGCATGGTGTGTCGGTCGACGCGGCGCGAACGGTTCGGGTCGCACCCGAAGGGTCGGTTTTATCATCGCATTCATGGGCGTAAAAGTCACCACAGTGCGTACGTTGGACACGTACACAGAAGTGGAAAATACCCGTTTCACTGTGTGTCGTCCGTTTAGCCCGTTACGCGTTAATGAAATGAATAATTATGGTAGTTGGGCGTTTTATTACGTAGTTTTATGCTATACTTTGTATACTTTGTGTGCAGTTAGTTAGTTATAAGACGACGCAGCGACGGGCGAAACCGACGACGGAACGACGGAAGGCTAGGGTGGACGCGCGGCGACGGGCGGCGGCGACGGCGGCGGCGGCGTTCCTGGACGACGGTTTGGTCGTCGTCTTGGCCGAGAAGACTCCCGAGGACGACGACGCGCGGACGACGCCGCAGTCGCCGACGATTACGTCGGCGGCGGTTTCGCCGCCGCGGCTGCCGACGGATTCGATCGCCTTGACGACGGACATGCCCTCGACGACTTGGCCGAAAACGGTGTGCTTCCCGTTGAGGAACGGCGTCGCGACGGTGCAGATGAAAAACTGAGACCCGTTCGTGTTCGGCCCGGCGTTGGCCATGGACAAGACGCCCGGACCGGCGTGCGGAAGCGTAAAGTTTTCATCCGGAAACGTCCTGCCGTAGATGGATCGCCCGCCGGTTCCGTTATCCGCGGTGAAATCCCCGCCTTGACACATAAATGACGGGATGACGCGGTGGAAGCGAGAGTTTCGGTACCCCTCGCCTTCGGGGGCGAGGCAGAGTTGCTTAAAGTTTTCCGCCGTCTTCGGCGCTGCGTCGGCTTTCAGTTCCATCACGATTCGTCCGAGTTTCGTCCCGGACGATCCTCGGCCGAGTTGCATGTCAAAGTACACCAACGGGTTCGTCTGTTCGTTCGTTCGTTCGTTCGCGCGCGCGCCGGTGTCGGTCTCATTCGTCAGTCGTTCCGGATCGATCGTTCGATTGATTTCGATTGATTGATTGACGAGTCAGCAAAGAAACCCATCAACATCCTCATCGTCGTCGTCTTCGTCGTCGCCCTCGCGAAACCCGCACCTCGTCGACGTCCCCGAGAGGTAAATCGTACGCCGTCGGCGTCGACGCCGTCTTCGCGACGTCTTCCGCGTTTAACGTGCTCGCACCGGCACCCATCGAACGAACGATCGATCTCTCGCGACGCGTCACTCAATGACGACGACACCTCTGCAGGAGCGAAAGAAGGCGTTCGCGACGGCGCGGTCGATCGAACCGTGCGTGAACGCGGCGTGCGGGTACGAGGAGTGCGAGTGCGGGCCCGCGTGCGAGTGCGGGGACGTCGCGCTCGCGGGCGAAGGGCGGGATCCGTCGACGCGGGTGACGTGCGAACCGTGCGTGGAGTTCATGAAGAGGTCGCGAAAACGGTTGGAAGAGTCGACATGAGCGACGACGCAAACGGCGCGGACGACGTGGAGGTGGAGGTTCGACACGGTGGGAAGACGCGGGTGAAGACGCGAATGGCGATGGATGCGTTGACGATGGAGGGGGTGACGCGGGTGACTCGAGAGGCGTGTGAGGACGCGACGAGGAGTCTGCCGGCGTCGGCGCTGACGTTTTTGGGACCGGGCGGGATCAAGTTTAAAGGAGACGACGTCGGTCGAATCGACGCCGCGAAGAACAAGAAGGGCAGTTTGCGGTTGATGCTCTTGGTGTCGGCGTCTTCGGACGCGGTGTGCGCGACGAAGCGGACGACGATGACGGGCGGGGGGTCGAGTCGAGGCGTCGAGGCGCTTCGAGCGGCGAGACTGGCCAAAGAGGCGAAACGGAGCGAGGCTTTGACGGCGTCGGCGTCGGCGTCAGCGTCGTCGTCGGCGGCGGCGGCGAAACAGCGGCGCATAGAGTCTTGGAAGGCGACTGGGATCGTCGGTGCGCGAAACGAAGGTTTGGACGCGGTGCCGAGCGTCCTCTTTGAAGACTCGGCCGACTCGGCCGATTTCCGTCCTCGCATACGAGTGCTCGATTGCGCGTTTAACGTTATTGAACGTTTACCGGCGAAGCAAATCGCCACACTCTCGGGGTTGACGCGATTGGTTATGCGGGATAACGCGCTACGCGACGTGGATGCCGTCCCTTGGGCCGCGTTGGCGTCGCTGAAATCGCTCTCGCGCGTCGATTTGAGCGGAAACGCGTTGACTGGTTTGCCGACAACTACGGATACTCTTTGTGTGGTGATAAACGAGTCGATTCAGACGCTCACGCTCGCAAGAAACGCGATTGAAGTCATTCCGGAAGGATTCTTCTCCTGGATGAAGGGTCTGCGTCACTTGTCGCTCGCGAACAACCGCCTATCCGCGTTGCCGCGCGATTTGCGGCGCAACTCAGAGTTGGAGCTCTTGGACGCGAGCGGTAATAAAACGATTCGCGCCATCCCGGAATCGTTCTCCGAGTTGAAAATGCTTCAAGTGCTCAACCTTTCAGATAACGCCATCGACGCGACAGGGGTACCGTCCATCGTCTTGCGCGAGGCAACGTCGTTGTGTGAGCTCGGGTTGCGCGGAAATCCGGCGCGAATCGAAGCTTTGCGCGGGCTCGACGGATGGTCCACCTTTGACGAACGGAGGAAAAAACGCGCAGACAAGGCGCTCGCGTCTCGCGTCATGCTCGGCGACAACATTTTCGACGAAGGCGCCGCCACCGAGCGATTTGAACGGTATTAGTAGTTGTCAATGGTACGGTAGTGTTGATGTGGTATCGTTTCGTAAATTTTACACAAACTCTAGAGAATCCTCAGAAAACAACGACATCAGGGCACGCGAATCTAGCGCGCGGCCGACTCCAATTCCTCTTCATCGCCGAAGAAAGCGTCGTCATCCGCGATTTCATCACCCTCATCCATAGACGAGCCTTGAACGCCGGCAGCGGCGCCCTGCGCGATCGCGAGGCGTTCCGCGAGTCTCTTGCGCACGTCGACTTCAATCGCAGCCTTGGTTTCCGGGTTTTCGTCCATGAATGCGATCGCCTTCTCGCGACCTTGACCGAGCTTTTCGCCGTTGAAGTAATAGTATGCACCCTTGCGCTCGATGGTTCCGACGTTTTCGCCCGCGTCCAACATGCATCCATCCTTGGAGATGCCGCGGCCAAACATCATGTCAAACTCAGCCACCTTGTACGGCGGCGCAACCTTGTTCTTCGCAACCTTCACCTTGACGCGAACACCCTCGTCATCCGCACCCGCTTTGCCCTTGATGACTTCCTTGCGACGAATGTCGAGACGGACGCTCGAGTAGTACTTGAGCGCGTTACCGCCAGTGGTGATTTCCGGGTTGCCGTAAATGACGCCAACCTTGGAACGAAGCTGGTTGAGGAAGATGATTGTAGTGTTTGCCTTGGCGGTGTTGACGTTAATCTTACGGAGCGCTTGGGACATGAGACGAGCGTGGGCGCCGACTTGCACCATGCCGATTTCGCCTTCGATTTCGCTGCGCGGAACGAGAGCGGCGACGGAGTCGACGCAAATCAAATCCACGGCGGAAGAGCGAACGAGGGTATCGACAACCTCGAGCGCCATTTCACCCGTTTCCGGTTGACACACGATGAGATCGTCCACGTTGAGCCCGAGTCGGGCGCTGTATTCCGGATCGAACGCATGTTCTGCGTCGATGAGTGCGACGGTGCCGCCGAGCTTTTGCATCTCAGCCATGGCGTGAAGCGCCAAGGTTGTCTTACCGGAAGATTCCGGGCCGTACACCTCGACGATGCGTCCACGCGGCAAACCTCCACCGAGCGCGAGGTCGAGCGTCATCGCACCGGACGGAAACGTCGCCACCTTGGCTTGACCAGCTGTGCCCAAGCGCATGATTGAGCCCTTGCCAAAGTTGGCGTCGATCTCGTCGAGAACGCGGTCGAGCGCTTTTTTCTGTGCGCGCGAAAAAAAGCCACCCCAAGAAGAACACAGTCAGTCACTCAGTCGATCAAATACTCACCGCGCGCACTTCAACCCGACCGTCGCGTCCCGTGAAATCTCGCACGGTTCGGATTAATCCAACAACGTTTCAAACGAAATGCGTCCGAACCAATTCAAAACAAGTCGCGCGCCAGACGATTGCTCGATCTATCGTCGCTTCCACGCATACGTACCTTTGCCGCCGCGGACCCATCCCCTTTCATTTCCTTCGCGTCATCCGACCGACTCGTCGCGCGCGCCGCGCGAGCCATCTTCCCACCACGGCTCGACACGTTTCTTCTTCCAAAGATCTTCTGCATCATCGCCACTTGCGTCGTCGTCGTCGTCATCGGCGCCGACATCATCGTCGTCGTTATTTTCCCCGGCGCGGTTCGGTGTTCAAAACTGACGGCGTGTCCGGCGACGACGCGTGCGATCGATCTCGTCGATCGTCCGAGCATGCGCGGCTCTCTGCCGTCGCGCCGATCGGCAACGAAACCAAACAATGCGTTTGGCGGGAAATTCATGGAAATCTGAAACTTTATGATTCGTGAACCGTCAAAACGGACGAGACTCGCGGTTTTGGATGGTTCGTTGAGTCCCACGGTTGTTCGACGTTAGCGATAGTCGTAGCCAATGTAGTAGAATGTAGTGGTGTTCGGAGTAGATGGATGTGAGCAAGCGAAAGCGAGCAAGGAATACGTAAAAGACTTCGTTACAACATCGCTATAGAATTGAATTGCGCGCCGCCGCCGAGGTGCTTGTTCGATTTAGCTCGGCTTGTAGTAAGTGGTGTTGACGAACGGCATCTTGGTCGCGACAGCCGGAGTCGTCTTGCCGCGAGTCTCGACGACGAGTTCGGTGCCCGCCTTGGCGAAAGCCTTGTCGACATAACCCATGGCGATGTTCTTTTGGAGCACTGGGGAGAAACCGCCAGAGGTGACTTCGCCGATGGTGTTGCCCGCCGTGTCCAAAATCTTCGAGTGTTGGCGAGCCGGGGCACCCTTGGCGAGGAACGTGAGGCCGATGCGGCGCCTTGGCACGCCATCAGCGAGTTGCTTCTTGATGACTTCGCCGCCAGTAAAGTCGCACTTGTCGCGACGAGCCTTTCCGATGGTCCACGTGAGACCGGCTTCGGGCGGGGTGATGTCCTCGTTCAAATCATTGCCGTACAGGCAGAGACCAGCCTCGAGACGAAGGGAATCACGCGGACCGAGGGCCGCCATGCGCACCTCCGGGAAGGATTCGAGCTTCTCGGCGAGCGCGACGGCGTTGGCGTTCGGCACAGAAATTTCAAAGCCATCCTCGCCCGTGTAACCGGTGCGAGTCACCCACACGTCACCCCCGTTCACCTTCATGGACGTGAACATGCCAAAGTAGAGCTTGCTCAGGTCGAAATCCGTGAGGCGTTGCAACACCTCCATCGTCTTCGGTCCTTGGAACGCCAACAGGGAGCGATCCGAGTGGACGATGAATTCGACATCCATACCCTTTGCCTTGGCCGCGGCCAAGTGCTTGTTGATGTGCGCTTGATCCTTTTCAGCGCATCCCGCGTTGAGCACGACGTAATAGTCTTCAGAGTTCACCTTGGTGATGACAGTATCATCGATGATGCCACCTTTTTCGTTCGTCATGACGCTCAGCGTGCCCGTTCCATCCTTCAACCCCTTGAGGTCCGCGACGACGAGAGACTCCAAAAAAGCCGTCGCGTCCTTGCCCCGAATAGAGCTTCCCAACATGTGACTCACGTCAAACAACGAAGCGTTCGTTCGGCAGTGTTGCGTCGCCTCCATGATGGAATCCGTGTACTGAATCGGCAACGCGTATCCCGCAAAATCAACCATCTTGCCCCCGCGCGCCACGTGCAAGTCGTACAACGGCGTTCGCTTCAGGCTCGACACGTCCGCGTACGTTCGCGCCGCGATCACCGCCCCGATCCGCGGCATTTCACGTCGCGCGTGTTGCGCCATCATCGCCGTCGCCGTCGGCGATGACGTTTGCAACGCTCGCGCGAGCGCTTTATTGCTACGTCGAAGCATCAACGTCATCAAATGGCTCATCTTGTTTCTTTTAATCAAAAAATCACACAAAAAAAATCCTTATTGTCGTACGTCGCGTGCGTCTCGCTCGTGCGTTCGCTCTGCGTGTTACCTCCGCGCTGTTCGGTCGGTTTTCCCGGCTCGATTGCTTCTAGCGTCGGCGTGTGTCGCGCGTCGAAGGGACCCACGCGATCGATGTTAATGTGGATTACAGAAGGGGCCTCTTGGTCCAAAGGGTGCATTTTTAACTGTCATCAAAGATGGACAGATGGATGGATGCTTTGTGGTTGTGTAGACTAAATCAGTGAATGTGTGCGTATAACAAGTGCGTGTACAACATGAAAACGAAGAGATAGCTTCATTCGTCTCGTTCTAGTTCTCTTTCTCGGCGCGCTCAGCACGACGCCGGACACCGAGCGAAAATTTGAGCGGCGGATGGACGCAAACCGGGCTTGGGAGCCATGGCGTCGACAACCAGGGCGTAAACGGCATCGCTGAGATGAGCTCGAGGGATTTGACCTTGGCGTAAATCTTGGTATTCGGCGCCGTGAGATGGAAGGGCGGTACCGAGGGCGAGCTCGTAGAGCGTGGCGCCGAGGGAGAAGACGTCAGCGCGGTCGAGAGCGGTGAAATCATCGTTGAGGAGCTCAGACGGCAGGTAGCGGGCGTCGCCCTCGTCCACGGCCCAATCTCGCGCGGCGTCGCCGCCTCCAATTTGTGCGACTCGACCCCAATCACCGAGCTTGAAGCCATCCTTGAATGTGAAAATATTATCCGGTTTAATGTCCATGTGCGCGATTCCGCGCGCGTGGGCGTACGTGAGCGCCGCGGAGACGTCACGCACCAGTCGAACCAGCGTCGCGTCGTCCATGCGTTGACCCGACGCCGCGTCAACCATTTTAGATGCGACCGAGCTACCGAGCTCCATTTGAATGTACAAGTGATCGTTTTCCCACCAAGCGCTGTGGTATCGCACAATTTCTGGGCACCCCGTGAGGCTCGCCATGACTTGCACTTCGCGCAACGCTTCCGTTCGTTCTCGTTCGCTTTGCAATTTTTTATCCGTACGCTTGAGCGCGTAGTGACACCCGTCCAAACGGCCAATCACCTTGTGCACCTTGGAAAACCCGCCGCGAGCGATGCAACCTAAATCGACGAAATCGGCTCGAAACCTCGACATTGTGGCCAACTGAGCTGCGCTCGTACAGTTGGCACGACGCCCGTGGGCGGAAGTCTCCGCAGGTTGATCATCGACGGGTAAAAATGCGTTTCGAGCGCAAGGTGGCGACATCGCTGCGCGGGGCAACCCAGCAGAGCGTCCGGAACGCGACGCCGGCGGTTCTCGATTCCTCGGAACGCGAAACCCGCCGAAATCCCCTTGCGACTGTGATGGTTGCGTGTACCCACCCGCGTCTGGTTGACTCGCTGGGTAACCAAACTCCCCTTGCGACCCATTGCCGAGTCCGAGGCCACCCCCGCCCAGTTCTAAACCAAACCTCGGACGCTTATTCCTCGTCGGCGACAACGCGCACGGCGAGCGCGCGCCTTTGAAATTCTCCTTATCATTCGAATCGTACCCGGCATACGCGTCAAACTGCGCATCCGCGGGCGTTATGAAGTCCGGCCCTCCAAATGTCTCTTGCGATGCGAACGACCCACCGGGGCCGGCGGAACACCCGCCCATCGCGCCGCCTTGCGATTGCGAGCACCCGTTGAAATCAAACGCGCGCGGACGCGGTCCCGCGTCGTTTGACGCGTTGTTGTTATTCGCTCCGTTCATCTTCTGTTGCCCCGGACGACGACCACGGCGGTTTAGAGGAGGTCCTCGTCCGTCCAACATGTACTCCTCGTCGTACTCCTCCTCCTCGTCGTCTAACTCATCATCATCGTCGTCAACCAAGCCGCCTCTCTCGGTCCCCCGAACGTCACCTTCATCATTCGTAGTCGTTGTCGTCGTCGCCCCACGCGGGGTATCGACGTTCAACTGCCCCAACGCGCGGGATAACCCGCTCGAGGGCGTGCACAGCACGCTTCGCGACTTTAACCGGAGCATGACTGACGCGCCGCGAGCGCTCTTCTAACGTCTGTCGCGGCAACGATTTGAATTTTGCAACCGCCCTCGATCATCATTGTATATGTAAACAGTGTAGTTTGTTGAGACATCAACGCCGACAATGTAAAATAAATTAGGCACAAGATGCGCCCGAGTGTGCGCGTTCGCCGCACGCACCGACGCGTCGCGCGCGGACGACCGAGCGCGATGGGAAACGACGCCAAGAAATCCTCTGCATCGAAAACTCGCAAAGGATCGCCGCGAGACGAGGATGCGGAGGCACACGTTGGGCTTGGGAAGATTTCGTTGCGGCTGGCGGTGACAGTTGCGGTGCTCTCGTCGTGCGTCTACGCGTGGCTTTCGTCGAGGACGCCGACGAACGGGAGGATCGTCCGATTGGAGACGTTACAAGCGCACATCGATCGACGACCGCTGGATGTTGTCGGTGGATCGACGTGGACGGCGTACGAAGAGTGGACGTTACGACTGGGCGCGCGGCGCCGCGTGTGGTTGAGCATCGCGGGCGAAGTATACGACGTCACCCGCGGGTCGCGGTTTTACGTTGGGAACGGGACGTACGCGATGTGTTTCACCGGAAGGGACGCGTCGAGGGCGTTCGCGACGGGGAACTTTACGGACGAAGGGTGCGTGGACGACGTGGAGGGGTTGAGTTACGACGAGTGGGCGGCGATTCGCCAGTGGGCGGATACTATGCGCGAAAAGTACACCTTTGTCGGAAGACTCGCGGGTGGTGCGTTTTACGATGAAAGCGGGGCGCCGACGGAGATGAAGGAACGGTTTGATACCGGCGTCGCGGCAGTGTTGGAGGAGAAGGCGAAAGATCGGGAGAGGCGGAAGATGTATCCCGACTGCGCGGCGAAGTCAGCCGAAGACGGCTACGTCGTGTACTGGTGCAACCCGACGAGCGATGGAACGGATAGATACCCGAGAAACGAAACTCGCTCGCGGGTTGATGGATCAATAACTACGCGATGCGCGTGTTTTCCGGACATGTCCGTCGGAGAGGGTCGTCTATCCTTTAACGGGTGCCAGCTGACAGCGACGCAGTGCGAACTCAAACGTCCTCCTGAATCCGCGACGCGAGTGACATAGTGCGTCGCGCGCGTGCCGTCAAGTCGAATCGGTCGCGCGGCGTCGTTCGTTCCATCGTGTATGTACGCGTCAGGAGCGATCGTCGCCGCGTGGTCGTTCACGCGTTCGGTGCGTTCGCCGTCGCCTCGACGAGGTGGCGTTCGCCTTCGTTCTCCCTCAGCTCGCGCATCCTTCGCGTCGACTTTGCCCTCGCGCGGAAATCGTCTTCGCGCCCGATTCGCGGCGTTGAGCATGGGTAACAAACCTCGTTTGGCGTGCATCGCGTGCGGTGCCGCGTTTAAGCGCTCGAGCGGGCCGAAAAGCGCGCGCTGTAAGACTTGTCGAGCGAAAGCCTTGGCGGCTGGAGAATCGTTGGACGACGACGTCGAGGCGACGTTGATTGGATTTAAGCGCGACGACGTCGCGGACGCGTCGGAAGGAACGAATGCGATCGATGTCGGCGGCGTCTCGGAGGGCGGCGTCTCGAAGAATACGAGCGGCGGCGGCGGTGGTGGGAAACGGAGGAAGAAGAAGGCAAAAAAAGGCTCGAGCAAACCGAGCGTGCAGTCGGACCCGATTTGTCTGGAGATTTTGGACGAGCTCGATCGAACGTGCGTGATTATCGATCGCACAAACGCGGCGGAAAAAATGGACAAGTGTTTGGAGACGCTTCGCGCGGCGCCGGTGATTGCGGTGGATTGCGAAGGTGTGATGATGTCGAGAACCGGACCGGTGACGGTTGTGCAGTGCGCGGCAAAGGATGCCATCTTCTTGATTGATGTCCAGGATTTGGGTCGAGACGCGTTCGGGTCGAGGGGTTCGAATGGACTTTTAGATTTACTCGAGTCGAAGGAGCAGTTGAAGCTCATGTTTGACTGTCGCATGGACTCGGACGCTTTGTTTCATCAGTTTGACGTGCGTTTGGGAAACGTCATGGATGTGCAGCTCTTGGATATCGCCGCGCGGAGATCGCTCGGTAAGATGATCGAGCGAGTTCCGGGCATTGCAAAAGTGACGGATTCTCATTTGACTTCCGCGGAGACGGCCGTGGCTGAGGATTTGAAGGTTCGCGTCAAGAAGCTGTATTCAAAGGATGAGTCTGATTTGTGGGCGCTTCGTCCATTTACGGATGACGTGCGTAGATACGCGGCGCTCGATGTCTGGGTGTTGATTAAGCTTTACGTTAAAATATCGTTTGACCTGCGTGATGACAAGGATGGGTGGGTCGATCGCGCGCGAAACGCTTCTGCGAAGCGCGTGTTAGAATTTAGAGAGCTCGAGGTTGCCATGCAGCAAGGCGTGTTCGCGGAGGAAAATACTGTCGCTCCGTCGTTTTGGTAAGTTTCGCGAGCGATGCGCGCGTCGCAAGTTCCGATGATGTCCAAAATAGCTTAATCTTTGCTGACCATCCTAGTGAAGACACTAATGACAACACGACTGAGGAACACATGAAAATTGGAGACGTCTCTAGCAAAATATCGCGCTCCGACTGACACACATTTCTTTTCTCACGCACCGCAGAGCTTCTAGATGTGACTTAGCGACCGACCCTGTGTTGTATAGAATTGCTATGGTACCGGTAGTAATCAGTGTAACAATGAATGAATAATATGCTAGGACTACTTCTTCCAGCTCTTTTTGCTGGAATCGACTCTGCTCACGCCGGAACTCATTGGCACGCGCGTGGAGATGCGCCCGAGCCTGACGGTTATTTCGTTCGTCTCCGGGTGCGTGTCGATCACATCAGCCTCCGCAGTGCCCAACTGTCGAACGATTACCTTTGACCCAATCTCGGGTATCCACGATTTCGCAGCGCCGCCATCCGTCTCCTCTGGAATCGCCTCGCCGCTCGCGTCCAAGATCCAACCCTTTGGCAAACTGCTGACGGCGACTTCTTCGAGCTCATCCTTGTCGTCGCACGCCAACATCAACTCCCTCGCCTCTGCAATCTTCGCTTTCGCGACGCTCTCCGCGTCATCTTTCATCATCTGCCGACGCAAAGACAAATGCGCCGCTTTTGCCGTCATCTCTTCGTACAGTTCCACAGTTTCTTCGAGCGTCTCCGCCGTGACTCTGCGTCTTTCGAGCTGAATCTCGCACTCTCGATCGAGCGCGCTCGCAAGCTTGGCGCGGTTTTCGCGAGCTGAGTTGCCTTGTTCATCCGACGCAACTGACCCGTCAGACTTTGCGAGCGCGATTCGAGCCTCTTCGAGAATAGCCTGAGACAAACCGAGACCAGAGGCGATGTGCAATGCGTTACTTTTGCCAGTCTCTCCCCACATGAGACGATACGTCGGGCGCAACGTGTTCAAGTCAAACTCCACCGCGGCGACTTCTGAAACTGGAGACAATAACGCCGCGTCTTTCACCTCTTCGTAGTGCGAAGTGGCGACCGTCAAACGAGACTCGCGCGATAGCTTATTGAGCACGGCGACGGCGAGCGAAGCTCCCTCCGCCGGATCCGTACCGCTCCCCGGCTCGTCGAGTAATACCAACGTTTCACTGTTCGCGGCATCCAAGATGCGTTGTAATCCTTTCAAATGCGCGCCAAAGGTTGATAAACCTCCATCCAGCTCCAAGCTCTGCGAGTCTCCTAAATCTGCAATGACGTCGAGAAAAAAAGGCATGATGCAACCCTCCTCGCAAGGAAGGTACAAACCCGCTCGCACCATGAGTGCGGCGATTCCGATCGCTTTGAGCGACGCAGTCTTGCCCCCAGTGTTCGGACCGGTGATGGCGACGATGCGGACGGACGCGTCGATGTTGAAATCCACGGGAACGACGATATCCGCGACGTCGCGACGATCCACGTGGTTCCGTTCAACGTCTGCCTCAAGCTCCTCTTCATCCTTCATCTCCTCTTCTTCATCCCAGCCGACGACCCCTTCCTCTTCGCCGATTGTCCCGCCTTTGGGCAACGCAGACAAGTATCGCTCCAACAGAAGCGGATGTTGCATTTGTCTGATTGATATCCCACCTTCAGCGCTCGTGATTTTCGGTTCGGCGCCGTCGATCCAACGCGCGTGTCTCGCTCTCGCGTTTGCCACGTCGAGCTCAGTCATCGCATCGTTCGCCGCCAGTAAAACCTCCCCGTTTTCCGCGACGATTGCTGAAATTTCCTGTAGAATTCGTTCCTCCTCAGCCTCTTCGCGAGCCGCGAGCGTGGCCAACGCGTTATTGAGCGGCACCGCCGTGTTCGGCTCTTTGAAAACCGTGCTCCCAGTGCCGGAAACGTCGAGCACCACCCCTTCCAACTCCCCTGCCGATCCGAGTTTCATCGGCACACACTGTCTACCGAGCCGAGTCACAACCTGTGCGCGCTCGGCAAATCCTTTACGCGCCATCTCTCGGCTCGTCTCCGTCAACAACGTTCGAAGCTCCTCTCTCGCTCTTCTCTGCTCGTCGCGAATCGCTCGCAACGCTTCGCTCGCGTCGTCCAAAACCTTCCCACCGGGTAAACTCACGCACCGCTCAATCTCACCGACGAGCACCCCAGGTGTGGCGCATAATGCGCGTTCAAACTCACCGAACGCCGATTCGCCCACATCGCGCAATTTGTTTCCCAATCTCGTTTGCGCCGAACACGTCGAGTGCAACTCGGCGAGCGAATACCCGCTCAACACGCTCCCCTTCATCGCACCCCGCACCGCTAATCTCGCGTCTCGCGCCCCTTCGAAATCGGTTGCGGTAAAATCACATCGCAGCGCCGCCGTCGTGCGCGCCATGAGCGCTCTCGCGTCCTCAATCGTCGATGCGAGTGGCGCAGACACCATCGCCACGCGTCCTCTGCTCGTAAAAGTCAACGCGCGCGCTTGATTCAACACTTGTTCCCACTGTAACACGTCACGCGCGTCCGCAGGTTCCGTCGCGGGTTCGACGAGACCCTCTCGTTTGTCGTCATCGTGTTCACCTCCCTCGTCGACGCGCGTCGACGCGTCAGACGCGAGCGCGTGAGGCGTACATCTTTCACTTTTTTGTTGACCGCACCGTCGCTGCCGCCGCCGACGCTGCCGCTCGACGATGGGGCGTCGAAACGTCGACGAACGCGCCGACGACGACGATGCCGACGACGAGCGAATCGCCGCGCGTGATGCCGCCGCCGTCGTCATCGATGTTGACGACACCATCGGACGCCGTCTTGTGCGGTCAACTTCAGACGTCGTCGCTCTGCGTGCGTCCAACCGTCCATCCGTCGGTCCGTCGACGGACGCGCCCGGTGTCGCGGGCGAGAGGGTGGATGCAAAACTTTGGTCCACCCGTCGCGCTCGAACGGTTCCCGGATGCTCTCGAAGAACGCCTGCGGTCGACGCCGTTCGTGGCTGCGTGTGAAAACGCGTTGCGACGAGAGAGCGGTGAAATCGCGCGCGGATCCGGCGCGCCGTCGCCGTCGACGGGACCGAAACGGTGCGCGGTGTACCCGCGATGCGTGGACTTCGGCGTGCATAAAACCTCCGAGGGCGCGGCGAGGGATGGGAAACGATACGTGCGTTCAGTCTTTGCGTCCAACCCGAGCGAAGAACCGATGGTTGTATTGCACGCGCGTTTGACCCCGCCCCGCGCGTGTCTGTCGATATCCGACGTCCCGGGAGATTTAGACGAGGATGCGGATTATAGATTCATGGCTGTGCTTCCAGGAACGCGACCGGGATGCGTGTCGGAGCCGTTGGCGATGCGAGTGGAGTTTGAGGCGGCGCAAGCCGAGCGCGGAGTGAACGCCGCTTGGTTGTGCGTGTTGTGCGCGCCGGAAGAGCTCGTGCGGAAAGCGATGAGGAGTGGGGATTGGGGCGAGGTGGAGAAGGCGTTTGAGGTGTCGGCGGTGTGCGTGACGGCGACGTTGATGGTGAGTGGGACGATTTCGCACGTTTTGGACGTTGAGGCGCCGTCTTACGTTCCGAGAAAGATGAAGGATTTGTTCGACCTTGCACTCTGTACGTTGAACGTGAGAGGCAACATGCGAGGACCGACGCACGTGCAGTTGATTGGTATATGTAAAAAGGTGAGAAAAATATACGGGCATTTCGCATCGAACGAGTTTGAACGTTGGACAAAGATGCTACAGCTCGAACAGGCGGCGCAACAGAAAAACATCGAGGATCTCGATTTGTTCAACATCGAGCTCGATCTCGTGGATGATTCGAGATCAGTGAGCGGCGTGCCCGACCATTGGCTGTACCGCTTGCACGTTCCCGGTCTCGCCGAGAATCGACCGCCGATTTTGCCCGGGGACTTCGTATTTTTGCGAATGCCCCAATACACCTTGCCGGTGTACTGCGTCGTCCGTCTGGTCAACCCGAGCGAGTCTTTCGTTTACGTGAGCTTGAGACCACCGACGCCTGACACACCAGCGAAGCGCCTAGGTGCGCACGTTCGCTTCACGCTGCAGACGCACGTGTTCTCATTAATGCACGCGGCTTTGTTTCAAGTATTGTGCGAAAAGAGGGATAAAAAGGATGTACTGCTGAGAATGTTGCCGGGAGGTCAGCTCGATGAACATGACTGGAGCGGCGGTCGCGAAAACGACATTACGCCGCAGTATTCAATATTAAATGAAGAGCAGCGTCAAGTGGTCATCGATGTTTGCGGTGCGGTGAACCCGTCGTCGCCGTACATCATCTGGGGACCTCCGGGAACTGGTAAGACATTGACTGTGATTGAAACGTGTGTCGAATTGCTTCGACGCCGAAGTGACGCGAAGATTTTGCTCGCGGCTCCCGCAGCTTTCGCCGCAGATATTCTATGCTCGCGCCTCGCACAGCGAGTGAAATTTTCCACGTCGGAACTCCTGCGTGTCAACGACATTAGACGTACCGTTGAGTCTGTGAAGCCAGATGTTCTACCTTACTGCTTAGAAATCGAAGAGGACATGCGAGCGACTTCACCGTTTTCCGTGTACAGGAGCCCGACGATTGCGGAGTTGCAAAGCGCTAGAGTGATCGTCACCTCTTGCGCGAGCGCATCGATGTTGAACACCATGAGCGCGCACTGGACCCCGACGCACATCTTCATAGACGAAGCGGCACAGGCGCTCATGCCCGAGACTCTTATAACTCTCTCCATGGCGAGGTACGGCACCGCCGTTATTCTCGCGGGGGATTCCAAGCAACTCGGACCGGTTGTGCATTCCGTCGATGCGGCAAAGCAAGGGTTTAACAAGTCACTGTTGGAGATGTGGATGGATTTCGCCCATCTCACAAATGGGACCCAGTTGCGGCTGAGTTACCGAAGCCACGAAGACATCATTCGATTACCAAGCAGACTCTTTTACGATGGAAAAGTCATGTCCAGAGCTTCAGAGGAGAACGTTTCCCTTCCAGCCAATTGGGCTGAATTTTCTGAAGGAGCCGGTAACGGCCGTCCCGCCCGCATGATGTTTTACGGCGTCAAGGGGCAACAGCGTCGAGAGGGAAACACGTTGAGCTGGACAAACCCGATCGAGGCTGCCGAGCTCGTCGATTTGCTGACGGCGCTCTTAGACAAGACTTCGCTCACGCAAGCAGACGTGGGCGTCATGGCAACTTATCGCCGACAAGCCATTTTGATTCGTACCGTGCTCAGAGCTCGCTCTCTCGGCGCGGTTCGCGTCGGTACCTGCGACGATTGGCAAGGCCAGGAAAACAGGATCGTCTTTATATCTACGGTCGTTACGAGGCCGCAAACCCTCGAACGACTCGACGCACAAATTGGATTCCTGAACAACCCGAAACGATTCAACGTCGCCATTTCGAGAGCGATGGCGCTCAACGTCATCGTCGGCCATCCCCTGGTATTGATGCAAAACAAGCTCTGGCGCGAACTCTTACGAGACTGCGTCCGCCGAGACGCCTACCGCGGCGCCGGCGCCGAACACCTCCCATCCTGGGCTCGCGCGTCATCATCCATCCACGAGATCCCACCCGAGGAAGAACTCGAGCCGTACGGCTTTAACATTTCCGAAAAAGAAAAGTCAGAGCGTCGCGCCATCGCCGACGCCATCTCTGAAATCGCCGAGCTCTCTCTCCTCGGCGCCGGCGCCTCCGACGCCCTCGGTTCCGCCGATTCGTGTCAATTCGACGATTTCGGCGACGAGCCCGTGTGGCGCGTCGCCGTGTGATTCACCACCGCCGACGCCTTCCCCGATTTGTTTGATTTGTTGTATTGGTATGTACGCCACGCTTGTAACCATTTCAGCGCTCGCGCGCGCGCGAGAAAGAAGAGCATCTTTCCTCAAAACGAAACGCGTGTGCGCTTTCAGTGACGCTAAAACAGCGACGACCGACGCGACCTGACGCGAGAGCGCTCGGCGTCACAAACCGTCGCGACGCCGCGGTCGAAGCGATGCGCGACGACGACGACGACGTCGAAGAAGAAGACTTTTCGCAGAGCGGCGGCGGCGACGGCGACGTCGACGACGATCCGACCGCCGCCGACGACGAAGCGACGGCGACGCTGGATGAAACCACGGCGCTCAAGGCGCTCCGACTCTTCGTCCGGTCCGCCCTGGATGAGTCGAAACGCGGCGGCACGACGGCGCATCGAGGACGGTACTACGAATTGCTCGACGCGGTCGAGGCGACGTACCGAAACGACGAGGTCACGGCGGACGGACGGGCGCTGATGGAGGCGATGTGCAGTCACGCGGCGGCGTTCGATGAGAGAGCGCACGAACAGTTGATTGAAAAGGCGTTTTTAAGGGTGGATGTGTGGAGGTGCGCGAAAGAGTTGAGAGAGTACGCGTTGAGGTTGGGAACGTCGTTGACGTGCGCGCACGGAGGCGTGTTCGCGGCGACTGTGGTCGGGAAGATTGTGGAATCGTTCAACGCGCCGGTTGGGTTCGTGGAGAAGGATGGCGGTGGGGTGGGTCAGACGGCGGCGGCGACGTCGATGGCGGCGGCGACGTCGACGTCGCGGGTGGTGACGAAGGACTTGACGAGAGGTTTAGCGAACATTTTGAGGCTAGTTCCGTTGAGTAGAAATGCGGCGGCGACCGCGCTTCGAGTGGGGATGCCGCACAAGAGCGCGCCTAAAGACGTGCAGATTCAGTTCATCTCTGCCGCGTTCGAGCTGGTGGAGACTGAGAGCGGGTCGGTGTTGCGAGATGACTTTTTAAAGGTTGTCGTCGCGCATTTGCTCGAAGTGGACGTCGAAATCAAGTGGGACGACGTGATGAAGGAAACAGACAGAACGAGCGCTGATCACGGGGCGAAACGGGAAGAAGAAGAGGATGACGCAATATTCGAGCTGGATGATATCGAAAAGACGATTGAAGAGCATTTTCAAGCCGAGTGGGAGCAAAGACCTGCGACGGTGGCTCCTCTAGATGTGGACGAGGCGGCGGATACGTTGGACGCGTTGATGGAGCTCACGCTGGCGCACATTGACAAACGCATCGAACATGGAGAAATCGCGCTTGTGAGGGAATCGCTCATGCAAGCGTTTTCAGCCACGCTTCTTCCGGCACCGCGTTCAAAGTTTGTGCAGTTTTTGATGTTCCATGTGTGTGCCAAGGATTATCAAACGTGCGTCGAGCTGACTGAATTGCTTTTCACAAAGTTGACCGACGTCACCGAAGCAGCGTCGACGAGATTAGCGGCAGCGGCGTACTTTGCATCGTTTCTGGCGCGCGCCAAGTATCTCGACCCGGTGTTTGTGTGTGAATTGCTGAAGAGACTCGTCGATTGGTGTAGTTCCCACGTCAAGCAGCGCACGACGCCCGGAAGCGCGGCGTTGAGTGGTGCCGTGCAGAAGACGAAACTCGGCATGCCGCCTCCAGCGCCGAATCAAACTCTCGCAGTTTTCGACAGCGCCTGCCAAGCGACCATGTACGTGCTTTGCTATCGAGCGGAGGATATACTTCGCGACGGCGGTGGGCAGGCGGCGGCGACTTTGCGTTCCCTACCGTTGTGCGAGGTGCTCTACTCGCACCTTCGCCCTCTGTTGACTTGTCTCCCGTCGGTCGTCACAGAATTTCTACACAGAGCCGTCGCAGCGAATATCACAGGCTTTACTGAAATGCTTTTGAAGGAACATATGGACCGCACCGCCGAGGGCAGAGAGACGGATGTCTCCTCAAACATGCCTCTCGCTCGCAAGGGCTCGATGGAGTTTACCAGCACTCAGGTTGCCGCGAATTCTAGGAATAGATTCCCGCTCCGTATGTTTTTCCCTTTCGATCCATACGTCTTGCGAAGAAGTTCGGCGCTTTTGCAACTTGAGGAGACGTACGTATTCTGGACGGGGAGCGAAATCGACCGCTATGACGAGAGCGACGAAGAAGAGCTCGCGCTTTCAAGTTCTTCTGATGACGAAGAGGACGACGATGACGAGGCGATGGAAAATGTTAGCAAATCGAGCATGAGCGATCAAGCTCGAAGCTTTGGCGTCGGCTCTCTCAACCCACGTCCGAGAAAACTCACTCGCGGTCTTCGTCAGCCAAAGCCAGTGTTTGGCAGAGCCGGCGAGTCCCCATCTTTCGGCAGGAACAGCGGGCCGTCGCCCTCCCCGGGATCGGCGAACGGGTTCGGCGCTCTTCGTCACGCGCAGTTCACGCCGAACAGTCTCAGCCCCCAGTCTTTGTTTCCTCGAAACCAAGCGTCGCAGTTTCCGCAGGTAAGGAATTCTACACCCCCGCGTGTCATGTCTTTCGATTTGGGATCGCCAAAAGAATGATGTTTGTAATTTAGTTGTTTGATCATGATTGATTGATCTTTAAAGACGCTGCGACTGCTGATATGACGAGGCGATCTGCGAGTATCATTTAAAAATTATCTTCTATTCTTCGGTGCGAGGAAGCCTAACGCGAAACCGAGAACACCGGCAGCGATGACTCGAATCCCATCCTTTGCTCCGGCGCCATCCGCGGCAATCATCTCGCAGAGCGCGGCGCAGTAATCCGCATCCGTATCTTCGAGCGCATCGAAGAGCGAGCCCGTGATACGCATCGACGGTGCACCGTATGTCACTTGCGGATCCACACTCCAAGCGGCGACGGTTTCTTCCATGATACCGGCGTCGAGCAGCACGGCGCCGAACGCCGTCTTGGCGAAGGGCATACCGAGCCAGTTGTTGAGCTCCGCGCAGGCTTCAAAAGGGCTCGCGCTCGCGTGAACTCCGTTTTCCCCCGTGGTCGGCTGAGCCTTAAGACCGAGGGCTTCCCAATCGTTATAAATCATTCCTCTGAGAGACCCCTCCGGGGCCTTGGACGGTTCCGTCGGTCCCAACAGTTCTCCTCTAAAGTGTTCCCAAGACATCTTCGCGCTCTCCCATTCCACCACGTAATAGTGAATGCACGTTCCCGGCTTGACAAACTTGGATCGCATCGTCATGTAGAATCCGTTAAAGACGTAGCAATCACGAATCTTGGCGCAATAAAAGCCACCACCGAGCTTGACCATTTTACCGTCTTGTTTCGCTTGCTGCCACACGCTGTCCAACTGCGTCGCGTTGAGCTTCCACTTTTCACACGCCATCTTCGAGTTCATCGCCTTACCGCTCGCCACAACGTCTCTCCACTCCACCCCATACGCCGATCGAAACTTTTCTTCCGGCACATTCAACGATTCGGCGTCAATCAGCGTCGCCTTGGACGCGATGGCGTAGTAGTGTTTATCCACCAGTTGATTCGCGTCGATCTCCTCCGCCGTCACCTCTCCTTCGCGCGTCACCCGCAAACCATTCTCCGCTAGAGTCTTCGACACGAGCTTGAGCGTTTCAGGCGTCACCGCGTGCGGTTTCACGAAGACGAACGCCGTGTTCGTCACCATTTTCCTTCGACCGACGGGCGTTCCCTTTTCGACTGCACAAGATGGTCCAGAAGGTAATCCAAACTCAAAAACGAGTCCAAACGTCCGTCTATCCACGCGCGTCTCCTTCGATCGCGGTCGTCCTGTCGGGGGATTTCTTCACGCTCGCCGAAAACGAAACCTCCGCGAGACGCGCGCGCTCGCGTGCGCTCGCGTGTGACGCCGCGCGCGCTCTTCAGTCCAGTTCCGTCCAGTCTGTGTTCAAAACCGAAAACATTTACTTTGAGTCACACATTTAAACGTAGATAATGTTTACATGATTATAATACTGGTTGACGGAGTCGCACCCAAATGTCCGAATGTCTACACCTTAAGCCGTCCTCTTATCCACAGTCGACGTCACAACAAGCCGCTGTCTGCGACGCGACCGACGCACGGCGCCGACGGTCGACGGAAACGCGCGCGAACGCACGAGTTTGACGAAGGACGACAACGATGCAAACGACGGGAGCGCTCTCCGCGCGCCAGCGCGTGGGCGCTAACGCTGAGCTTCGGTCGAACCTGACGATGCGAGGAGCGAGACAGCAGAGCGGCGGCCGCCGGGCGATGCGCGTCGTCGCCAAGGATTACCCGAAACCGGATAACATTGATAAGACGGATAACTACCGCATCGCTGGGGATCTGTCTCGTCGGTTTAAGAGTGACCTCAAGGTGGGTGGCGACGGGGAGAAGAAGAAGGTGGCGATCGTCGGCGGCGGGTTATCCGGCTTGGCGTGCGCCAAGTATTTGTCTGACGCGGGACACGAACCGATCGTGCTCGAGGCACGAGACGTGTTGGGCGGTAAGGTGAGCGCGTGGCAAGATAAGGATGGGGACTGGATCGAGACTGGCTTGCACATCTTCTTCGGAGCGTACCCAAACATGATGAACCTCTTCAACGAGCTCGACATCGAGGACCGTCTTCAGTGGAAGGTTCACAAGATGATCTTTGCCATGCAAGAGTTGCCGGGTGAATTCACGACGTTTGATTTCGTCAAGGGCATTCCGGCGCCGTTGAACTTTGGTCTCGCGATTTTGCTGAACCAAAAGATGTTAACCTTGCCGGAAAAGTTGCAAACAGCTCCGCCGCTCTTGCCAATGCTCATCAAGGGTCAAGACTTTATCGATGAGCAAGACGAGCTCTCCGTGCTTGATTTCATGCGCAAGTACGGTATGCCAGAGCGCATCAACGAGGAAGTTTTCATCTCCATGGCCAAGGCGCTCGATTTCATCGACCCGGATAAGCTTTCCATGACCGTCGTGTTGACGGCGATGAACCGCTTCTTGAACGAAACTGATGGTTTGCAGATGGCCTTCTTGGATGGTAACCAACCGGACCGCTTGTGCGCGCCGATGGTTGACTCTATTACGAAGAACGGTGGCAAGGTTGAGACGAGACAACGCCTCAAGGAGTTTGTGCTCAACGAAGACGGCTCTGTGAAGCACTTGCTGATGGCCAACGGCGACATCGTCGAGGCTGATGAGTACATCTCCGCCATGCCGGTTGACGTCATGAAACGCATGATGCCGAAGCAATGGGGCCAAATGCCGCACTTTGCCCAGCTTAAGGAGCTCGAAGGTATCCCGGTGATTAACATTCACTTGTGGTTTGACCGCAAGCTCAAGAATGTCGACCACTTGTGCTTCTCTAGATCCCCGCTTCTCTCCGTGTACGCCGACATGTCGACGACGTGCAAGGAGTACTACGACGAAGAAAAGTCCATGCTCGAACTCGTCTTCGCTCCGTGCTCTCCGCTTGCCGGTGGTAACACCAACTGGATCGCGAAGAGTAACCAAGAAATTGTCGACGCCACAATGAAGGAGCTCGAACGATTGTTCCCGCTCGAAATCGGACCAAAGTCTCCGGATGGCGTCGGTGCCAAGCTGCTCAAGCACGCCGTCGTGAAGACGCCGCGTTCCGTGTACGCCGCTATCCCGGGTCGCAACAAGTTCCGTCCGTCTCAAGAGACGCCGATTAAGAACTTCACCTTGGCGGGCGACTACACGTCTCAAAAATTCTTGGGTTCTATGGAGGGTGCGGTGTTGGCTGGTAAGCTCGCCGCTGAAGTTGTTGCTGCTCGCGCCAAGGGTAAGCCGACGGCTGGTTTAAAGCCGGTGCAGCAATCTATCATCAGCGGTCTCAAATCAGCTGATGTTAGCGAGCCAGAAGGTGTCATTGGCGACAGCGAGTTGGCGTTTGGTGGTGGAAAGGTGATGGAGGCTGTCGACGAGGCTGAATTGGAAAAGTTCGACGCCGAACAATTGGTCAAGCTCGACGGCTGGACCGGCTCCAAGCAAGCTACCAGAGCGCGTTAATTATTGCACCATTGTTTCGAACGCGCACGCGTTTTGTTATATTACACGACAATTTTACACAGGCACTCGAGTCAATCTCAACTCATCTCAATACACTAAAAATGTTTCATCCGCACAGTAACTCAAAGCCAGAGCGGTTCCCGATTCTGTTGGCTGCGTGAACGCGCACTCCTTTACGGGAACGATGTAACCCAAAACCATGTTTGCGCGCATAGCGTTCAGCATCATGCGCGCGTAGCCTTTTCTACGCGTCGACGGATGCGTCCAAATCGCTCGCACGCCGCACGCTGCTTGTTCCTCCACGCCCCCATGCGTGACGACGGTACCCTCGGAAGCGCTCAACGTGTTCTTCACGTCAGCCAACGTTCTGAAGGCTTTGGAGACCTTTTCGGCGAATAGCGCACCCACGATGCGATTGCCTTTTTTAGACACGCAAACGAACGTTTTAGGCGTGCTCGACGCGGCGTTCAAAATCCAATTCTCTGGCATGGACAGCTCCTTCTCAATGCCCCTAGCGATGCGCTCGACGTGTCCCTGCGTGGCCTTACCCCCTTCAAAACACAAACAACGAACATCATCATTCTCGTTCACCACATTTTGCCCAGCTCCCGGTTTAAGCGTCATCGACGCACCCCCACCGCCGCTCGCGATAAACTTTTCGTGATACTGCGCGTGCGTCCGTTCGTCTTCGGGATCTCCCTGCGCGTACACCAACCCACATTTAACGCACGTCACGTGCCTCAGACTAGCCTGACCTAAATCTAAACACATCTGCGTTGTCTTTGTCTTTGACTTCTTCTCCGCCCCCGCGTTCGCATCGCTCGGGTCCTTCTTTCCGTTCAACTTTAAACCGCCCTCGGCGTCTCTTCGTTTTCCCAGCGTCTCCCTCGTCTTCGCCTTTTTCCTCCTCGTGTACGTCACCAACCCCGCGCTCGGCCTCGCCCGGCCTTTGCTCGACTCGAAATCATCCTCGCCCTCCGCCGAGTCATCCGTCTCGCGCGCACCGCCCGCCGTCTCTCCCGCGTCGCGCGCCTCGACGTTTGAAACGGATGATTCAAACAGTTTCTCGTCTGGCGACTCGCGCGTCGTCGCCACCGTCGCGTCGCGTTGCGGCGCACCGCGTCGGTTCGCCGCGGCGAAGAAATCGCGTATCGACATCCTTCGACGTTTCGTCGCGGTCGGTTCGATGATCGGATCGACGACGACGCGCGCGAGGTGAAGTGTGACCGTCGTCGTGGTTTGCAAAATCTTCACTGTGCGACGCGTTGCGAACTGGAGGACGATTTTGATTGAGATCGTTCGGCGACGGTGAGGTCAGAGGAGGTGCGTGTCGCGGCGACGGCGGCGGTGACGACGGAAAACGGTGAATGGGTCGATCGATCGTCAGATCGTCGATGCGTGGGCGTCCGGGCGATGCGCGTGAGCGAGAGTTCGTTCATTCGTTTTAGGTCAATCGAAATCGAATCTCCGTTTTGTTTCTTCTTCAATTCTTTCTTTCGTCGCCGCTGACGCGCTCGAGACGGGTTTCCGATGAGGAAGTCAATGATATACTTTCGTTCTTCCGAATAGTCCATGTACTTTGCGGAATAACATCACCTTGGAGAACCGAGGAAACCCGTTTGGACGCGCGCACGGTTTTGTTTTTTTTCTTGGGGTGTCAGGCGTCGGGCGTGGGTCGGCGGGCGTTGAGCGCGCGCGTTTGCGCCGTGAGTTTGCGTTTCTAGTGACGATAAAACTTTGTTTGGAGACCTGATCGTAAACTATACGTGGTGTCGATAAAACATTGGAGACCTGAACTGAAGAAACAGAGAGACGCCGGCGTTGGGACGCGCTCGCTCGCGGTTGGCGGCTTTATACTTTTCTCCTCTTCTTCCTCGACTGTGCGCTCTACGAGGAAACTGACGAACGCGCGTTATTCTTCTCACTCGCAGAGTCGCAAGTATGGGGGTGTTTTTTAGCCGGTTGTTTTCGTACTTCGGCGACAGGGAGGCACGAATCCTCGTGTTGGGTCTAGACAATGCCGGTAAGACGACTATTTTGTATCGTCTTCAAGTTGGCACCGTCGTGAGCACCATTCCGACGATTGGTTTCAACGTGGAGACGGTGACGCACAAAAATGTCAAGTTTCAGGTGTGGGATTTAGGTGGACAGACGTCGATAAGACCTTATTGGCGCTGTTATTATCCAAACACGCAAGCTATCATTTACGTGGTGGACAGTTCCGACGTGGAGAGAGTCGGCACGTCTCGCGAAGAGTTTCACGCGTTGCTGGAGGAGGACGAGCTTAAGGACGCGATTTTACTAGTGTTCGCCAACAAGCAGGATCTCCCGGGTGCGCTCTCGGACGCGGAAATCACCGAACAACTCGGCCTGAGTTCCATCAAGAACCGCACCTGGGCCATCTTCAAAGCGAGCGCTCTCAACGGCACGGGTCTGTTTGAGGGGCTCGATTGGCTCGCCGACGCGTGCTCGGCGGCAAAAAAGTAGTCGAATAGCATACGTAATCGCGTTTTCCTATAGCCGCGCGCTCCCTATGTTTACAATGTAATTTTATGCAACGAAAGACAGTTGACCTCGTTCCTTCACAACTCGGCTCGCCAATGCCTGAGAACACCGACAGCGAGGACGACTCCGATGCGTCGTCCGATCGCCCATCGCGTGACGGCAATACGCGTCACCGCGCCGAGTTGTTGGACTTTTTGACGCGAGAGACAAAGATGCCCGATTTGCTCAAGTTTGAAGAGCTGCTCGTCGCGATTCGCGAGTTACACGAGCGTGACTTTGAACGCGACGAAAATTTATCGCCCGCGTCCGACGTCGCACGCTTGCCGATAGGAAACGGATACATCGATGGCGTGTATGCGCTTGCGCCGCAAGAGCGCGCGCGTATCGTCCCGCGCTGGCCGTTGTTGACGCGTTCAAAGTCAGAAGAAGGCTCTGACGAACGCGACTCAAACGCCTTGAGACGCGGGAGCTTTGATGTGCGGGAGCACGCCGAGCGACACGCGAGGAGGGTGGATGGGTCGTGCGCGGGTGATACAAGCTTCGTGCTGGGATACTCGAGAATGGAGCTGGTGACGCTCGGGAACGTGGAGAAACGTCGAGCGTTCGGCGACGTGTACAAGGAACCGTCTGCTTGCGTGCGTCACTTGTGTATTCCGGGGCGCATCTGGGAAGGGAAGATTGCGATCCCTGGTACAACGAGCATGAATGAAGTCGATGGTCAAACACCTTACGCACTACAAGTGATGTGGTTTGACGCGGCGGCGGGGACTTTTCTTATCTCTCACACGGCTCACGGCGACGAGCAACTTTGTCACCTGACGCTCGACGACGACGGATCGACAGGGAAAATGGGCTTGTCGTTTTCCGATAACGAAACCTACTGCACGGGAATTATAGATGGACAAACTGGGGTCATCTCGGGAACGGTTGGACAATTGGTCAGGGCGGACGAAGGTTTCTTCGAACCGTCTGACGCGGCGCAAAACACGTTTACGCTCGCTCCTATTGATTTCGACGTGCGAAACGTAGACACGCACATCAAAACGGATGACGAAGTGCAAGAGTTGAGAGTGTACGAGCGAAGAAAGTTAATTGCACAGTGGAGCAGAAGTCCTAACGTGCTCGCGGCGACATATGAAGCGGTTGAATTCCTGAGGGAAAACATCAAAAGTGAACACATGTCAAGCTATCTCTTACGCAGAATCGCACGCGAGACACCGTTAATCGATTTGGCCAAGTCAAAATATGACACCGCATCTCCGCTATCGATAGAACCCGAGTCATTGTTGCAGAATGACGAAGGTTGCGAGACTCTCCTGCGTTTGCGCCAGGAGTCGCAGCACCGGCTCGGGCTGTGGATGTCGTTTCCAGAGATTGAAAAGCCCTTGACTGTGACGGAGGACATGTGGAGAAACATGTGGTTTATCGAGCAGCTCAATGCGGAACTTTTGAGCTGCAAGTTCCGACTTTACACTCGTCTGCTCAGAGCACGCGTTTTCCAGAGTATGAAGGAAAAAACTCAATACTTGAGCGAATTCGACAATCTTCGTTCAGAATGCCACGCGAGCATGAACAGGGTTCTAAACAACATGAACGTGCTTCTTTGGCGGATCTTTTACGGTGGAGAAACGACGAAGGGCACGACTGCAATCTATTCCAGATACATGTACACGTCGATGCGCGTAAAAGAACATCGCATGGCTGTCGCATATGGTGGGGTAGATAGGGCGCTGCGTGAATGCGACGCTCGTTTACCATTGGAGAGTATTCAACGTTTGGTTCGCGTTGCAGGAGATGATGCATACATGTGTTCGATATGTTTGCTAGAGGTTGGAGCTGGCGAAGAGAGTCTCGGCCTGGAGTGTGGGCATAATTTCCATCCCGCGTGTTGCTCGCAGTGGCTACACACTCATGCGACGTGTCCTAATTGCCGCAAAGTTCTCAATCCTTAGCGAGGTCTTTCTCGGTTTCCTACAACAGCGTTTTTATAGTGTAATAACAACATTCTTGAGTGTACTTGTATACTTGACTAAGTGTCTACGCATTGTCCTCGCCCGAGTCTAAGCCGTCTCCACCGTGAAGCAGTTGGAGCTCTGATTGAAGATGGCTGTTCAGACGTCGCAACCGAAGATACTGAGAACGCGCCTTGACTGATTGCATCACACTCTCGATCCGAGCGTAATTGCTTTGGATGGTATCTTCATCCTCGGAATCGGTATGCGCTTCATCGCCCTTCGGTTTCGATGGATCTGAAGTGGTGTTCTCGGGGCTAATTTTTGCGACGAGCCGCTTTGCACGTACCGTAGGCCGTCTCACGCGCGCAACACGGTCGGCGTGGGCCGGTTCGAGCGTGTTCTGTTTCAAATAACTCATTTGAGCGTCCATACGACGCGTCCGGCGCTTGCCTAGATGCGCATCGACGAGATCCGAATTCTGCTTCAGGCTTCGTAGCATCGATTGTAATTTTTTCCTCGCACTCTCGGCGCGTTTTACGATGGATACCGCCTCTGTGTCAGAGTCGACTTCATCCGGCACATCCAGAGACCTCGCCAACTTGCGTCTATGTACGCTATTCCGGCGAACCGTTCCGTGTGGTTTCAACGTTTCGTTATCCGAATCTTCGCTATCGCTCGGAAGAGTTCTACGAGTGATTTGGAACCCAGTTTGCAACGGCTTTCGTAGGTTCATGTTGTTCAGCGCGTCAGACAACGTCGCTTCACTAATGTACGCAGCGATGCCTTCGTGACCGCAATATATAGCCAACTCGGCCGGTGTAAAGAACTTACCATCCCATTCTGCGACACAACGTGTCTTTGCGCCGGCATTCAAAAGTGACGCCACAATCACTTCGTTGCCTCTCACCACGGCCCAATGCAGCGCGGTGCGCTTGCGTGAGTCTGTGTGATTGAGGTCGACACCCGTTGCACACATTGCTTTGACGGCCCAATCGATGCCAAGAGCCGCGCAGCAGTGGAACATCGTCATACCAATGCTATCCGTCTTTCTATACGCGCTCGGTGCCAGAGCAACGTTCATCAGCGCCCCTTGAGTCTCTTGCGTCTTTTCGACGACGAGCTCAACCAAACTCTCATCCTTGACGAGACCAGCCTTTGCAACTTCTTCAACTTGTGACACCGCGACGGCAGCCGACGGCAGAGCTAACCTTGCCTTCATACGCCGATTTTCATGAACAATAACTGATCGCAGACGCGACTTGAGCATCGTGCTAAGCAAAGTGGTGAGAGCCTCGTCGCTGGTGTCCTCTACGTTGTATGGATCAATATTCAACCTCGCAGCGGCGCGCAGAGCGCTCAATGCGTTCATGTGCGTCGACGAGTGCAATGTAAACGAGTTGCTAGTGACATCATCGCAATACCGCGTATCGTTGTGTGCGTTATCCACCCCGATCGTTGTCAAGAGTTGTACGAGACGAATCTGAAAGTCTCTCTCCGTCATGGCGAGCGCCGGATCGGTGAGCGTCATGCCTCCTTGAGACTTGCTTTGATGATCTTTGCCGGATAAACGGTACTCAAACGGAAGAATCTCGCTTATTGGGTGCCTGCTACTTGTCGTTGTTGTGAGATACATGGAAACCTCTCCAGCTGGATGCGGCGGAGCGGTGCAACGCAAGACATTCGGCGCGATCAAATCAACCGGAACAGCCTTGGTTCCGAAAACCACGCGAACCTCCATAGAGCTGTCGAAATCAACCACGGGCTGACCAGTGATAATCACCTTTGCGCCGCCTTCGCACCCATCCCAGGATGGTGTGTAATCTAAGATTGACCAGAGAATGTTGGCTCCCGACGCGGATGCGGGAATGTATCGAGTCGCGACGCCTCCGCCCGCGCGTCCGGGGCCGTTTTCGCTCGAAACGTTTGCAGATTCGTCGCGTCGATCACCCGAAGTCTCAGCCGTCGCCGTGTTCCAGTTTCCGTCCTTGTGTTGACGCCTCGCTACTGTGTTCGTGTTTGCCTCCAGCTGAGCCAATTCTTGAGAAATCTCTTCGAGTTCGGCGTTATTCTCGTGATGCACCCATCTCGTCCGAATGTCGTTAATCTTCCGCTCGAGCTCCTCCAACGAATGGCTGAGGTTTCTCGGCATCTGATCGGACGAAGTCGTCGTCGGTCGATCGTCAGACGGCGTCAGATCACGAATCGATCCAGCATCGTCGTACTCGTCGTCTTGCGCTCGGAAATCCTTCATGAGTTGCGACAAAGACGGCGCCTCTTCTAGACTCCACCTCTGGAAAATATCCATCCCTTCGTGGTACTCGATGGACGGATCGTCCTCCAGCCCGACGCCAGAGGCTTCAAAAATGTGCGCCAAGTCCTCTTCATCGCGGTCCAAAAGCTCGTTCACCTCGTCCGAGACCCAATTCTTACCCGCGTACCCGCCTCGCAAAAAGTGGTCCAACTCGTCGTTGGTTCGACTACCTCTGCGTCTACCGCTCGTCGACGACCCTTTCCCGCTCGCCCCGGGTTGTCGCTGTTGCTGTTGCTTCTTACCTTCTCTAGGGGACCCGCTCGGACCTAGTGGAGTGAACCCAGTCTTTTTCACCACGCCCCCAACTTTTTTCGCCGACGACGCCCCGATCGGTCTCTCTCGACTCTCTGACAAACTTCTCGCCGGAATTTGCTTGACGCGCAAATAATGCACCAAGACGGCACCCTCGTCGAGATTGAGCAACCAGTAACACCGCCTTTGAAACCTCGGGTCTTCCTCGCTGTGTGTGTAATAACAGTTAAGCAACTCCGTCATCCCAACTTTAAGTTTTTCGTGCGTCTCTCGCACCGTCCTCCCATCCTTTTTCTTTTGCCAGTTGTGTCCATCTTTTCGGTAAAAACGAACGGCGCGTCTATCGATGAGAAACAACGTCCCCGGCCCCGGTTTCGACGGCGCTTCGAGGCTCAACACGAAATCATACACGGAATAATTCAACAGAATATCACACACTTCGGTGTTTTTCAACCACCGACTCCGTCCTTGTTTGATGACATCCGCCGCGCGCTGTCTCGCCGCGGCGTCTTCGCCCGCGATCGATTTCGGCTCGAGCAACGGCTGCGCCGCGCCGCCGCCGCTGACGCCACCGCCCGTCGACCCGAACCGCGCTCCAGCCAACGCCGACGCCATCCCTGAGGCACCACTCTGACCACCACCGCCGGATGTCACACCGCGTCGACGCATGTCGCGAATGTTTTCAACGAAACGCGAACGCGAGTCGTTTCCAACGCTCCAGTCAGCAGAGCCAGTCGCAATCGAATCGCTCAATCAAATCGCTCGCTCGCTCGTGCGGTCGTCGCACACGACGGTTCGGGCGCACTCCCAGGGCGAAAACAATCAAACGAACGAACGAGCGAGCGCGCGTCCGTCGGCTCTCCGTCCGTCGGCTCTCCGTCCGTCCGTCCGTCGCGTTCCAAACCAACCCACGAAGGAACGAATCGGGTTGAATTTCGCGTCGCTCGAGCCCGTTCCGTTCGACGCCTCGTCGACGACCGCGCGATCGATCGATCGACGACGACCGAAACCCGCGACGGAAACCCGCGACGGAAACCCGCGAGACACCGCGCGCGCGTCGACGTGTGCCCGACGCGCGCGACCGCGCCCGTGCGTGCGTGTCGTTCAGCCTTCTACTCACTGTTTACACACACAACACATACCGTATCTTTCCCTCTTCCCGTTATTTTGTCGAATCACGAACCGTCGATTACCCCCATCTACGTATACACTCGCGCACAACCCGATGTCCGTCTCTCGGTCGGTGCGAACCCGACGCGTCCATCGATCGAGCGTTTTCGAGGTTCGACCCGCGATGGGTGAAGCTTGAAAATACCCGATGTCGGTCTCGAGAGGGATCGCCGGCGCGACAGAGGGCGACGGGGCGCGATGCGGTTGTTGGATGACGACGACGACGACGAGGAGGCGTCGCACGCGGCGTACGTCGCGTCGGTGCGAAGGACGGCGGCGGCGGATGGTTTACCTCCGCCGGGTGGGAGAGGCGAGGGACGGCGGCGACGGGTGAGGGGCGGTGGTGACGACGACGAGGTGGGGAGTCGAAGACTTGATTTTTTCAACGGCGACGACGACGACGACATAGACGACGACGACGACGACGCTTTCGGGGACGAGGAAGAGTTGGTGGATGACGACGACGACGACGAGGACGAGGACGCGGAGGAAGAGGAAGCCGCGGAGGAGGACGCGGAGGACGCGTACGAAGAGGAACGCCTGGCGGAGGAGGACCGAGCGGAGGAGGAGGACGGAGTGGGAATGATAAAAGTGATTCGAAGCGGATCCGGGGACGCCACCGGGACGTCGACGAGCGCGGATGCCGTTGCGGTGATTTCGAGGACGTTGAGCGACGAGGACGACGAGAGTGGCGGCGTCGGCGGCGACTGGAGCGATTTGAGCGACGCCGACGCGTCGACGCGCGGTAACCGACGCGTCTTGTCGACGGCGAAGGACTTGAATGCGGTTTTGGGGAGCGAGAGAGAGTTTAGGCGGGAGAAGAAACGAGAGATTGGACATCTCGCGGTGTGGAGC
>Ga0181570_10000597_pt1 | contig 33608 bp, 20 predicted proteins | sample 101ome_18_FD_148667 | JGI IMG/M metagenome (GOLD analysis project Ga0181570, IMG submission 148667) | Coastal salt marsh microbial communities from the Groves Creek Marsh, Skidaway Island, Georgia - 101406AT metaG (spades assembly) | ecosystem: Environmental > Aquatic > Marine > Intertidal zone...
GGCGCTGAGTGAGCGGTTTGCAGAGGTGCGGGTGAGAGGGGAGGAGGCGTCGAGGCCGAGGGGCGGACGAGGCGAGGAGGTGGTCGAGGAGGACGCGGGCGGGACGCGGGAAGAGGAGGAGGAAGAGGAAGAGGAGGAGGAGGAGGAGGAGGAGGAGGAGTCGATCGAGGAATCGGTGGGGAGGATGATAGAGAAGACTGCGATGAGTGTTCGGGCGTCGGCAGCCAAGGTGGGGACGCGGAGGAGCGTGGAGTCGAGGAAGAAGATCGCCAAGGCGCAGAGGGAGCGGTGGCGCGAGGCGAGGCTCGCGGCGGAAGCGGCGGCGCCTCCCGAGACGGCTGAGCCCTTCATCGCGGAGACGACGACGACTCCGTCGGCGCCGGTGAAGAGTGGAAAATCGTCGGTGTCGTCATCTGAACGCACGGCGAGGCTGACCAAGCTGATTGCGATGAAGAAGTCGACGTCGAGGTCAGAGAAGATGGCGTCTTCGAGCGTCAAGGTGAACCAGTTTTCAAGCGAGCTCTCGCAGTACACAAGGCTTCGTAACGAGCTGGCGAGCTGGAGCGAAGGGTTCGAGGAGTCCAAGGGACGTCGTCCGACGCTCAAGGATGTGCAGAACACGCGGATACCTTGGTTGATTGAGTCGTTTCAAGAATACGTCAGACTGCGAAACAAGCTCATCGCAGAGGCTCCAAACGTTAGAGGCGAGGTTGGAAAAATTGCAAAGCAGACGCTTCCCTCGCCGCGGTCTCTACCTTCTGGACAAATTACGCTGTCTATTGACGATGATGCCGACGATGACGATGTCAACGGAGAGAAGTTCTCCGTGTTTAACTTTAAATGAATTTATATTACTAGTATTAGACGACGCGTCGCGCGTAGGACGCTCACCGCAGCTTTGTATGTAAAGAGTATGTAAAATGTTCTTAATTAAAATAAACTTGCTCTCTATCTGACGTAGTACACTCGCGCGATTTTACACAACAGGCTGGGCCTCCAAGTCGAAAAGACTCGAGCCGATGATGGAGCACTTTCTCATCTGACCCGGCTCGATGGGAGCCAAGCCCTTTGCCTTGTCCTCCGTCACAAAGACGACTGGATCGATATCCGGCGCTTCGAGCGTGGTTCTCCCGATGAATGCTTGCATGTCCTCATCCCAGTTATCTATCAACACGTCCAATTCCTTTCCGACGCGACTCATGGCGAAATCTTCGCTGATTTCTTGCTGCTGCGACACGAGTTGATCGCGTCGAAGAGCTCTGACGTCCTCGGGAACTTGATCCGGGTACTCTGCCGCTGGAGTGCCGTCCTCTTCGCTGTACGCAAAGGCACCGAGACGTTCAAACTTGAAATCTCGGCAAAACTTCATCAGTTCTTCGTGCTCTTCCTCCGTCTCGCCCGGGAATCCGCTAATGAATGTCGTGCGAAGCGCGAGACCAGGAATGCGGTCGCGCAACTTGTACAACAAGTCTTCGGTGTGCTGTCTCGGCGGACGGTTCATGCGGAGCAAAGACAGGTTGGTGATGTGCTGCAATGGAATATCGATGTACTTGCACACTTGCGGAACGTCCGCGATGGCTTGAATGAGTTCATCCGAAAAGTAGGACGGGTATGCGTAGAGGATACGCATCCACTCAATGCCGTCCACCTCGGCGAGGGCGTACAAAAGCTCAGCCAAACCGCGACCATCGCTCGCGCGAAGGTCGATCCCCCACTGATTCGTGTCTTCCGCGATGAGATTGAGCTCCTTGACCCCGGAATCAGCCAAAGCTTTGGCCTCGTCGATGATGGAATCCCACTGCTTGGAGCGGAAGCGCCCTCGAAAGCTAGGAATGGCGCAAAAGGTGCACTTATGATCGCATCCCTCCGCCACGCGCAGGTACGCCGTGTGTCTCGGAGTTATTCTCAAACGTTGCGTTTCAGCTCTAAACGGCGGAGACGCTCCACCAACCTGCACTCGCGCCTGTTCAGGCATTAGCAATCCCGGTTTCGCTTCGACCCCTAACAAGCCGCCCACCGTCGACGGAAGGTTTCCGTAATTCTCAAACCCCACAATCACGTCCGCCTCCGGCAGCTCATTCGCCAAATCATTCGCATATCTCTGCGCCAAACATCCCGTCACGATGATCTTCTTCGATCCCCCCGACAACTGACTCGCCTCGAGGATGGCTTCCACGCTTTCATTCTTCGCATCCTCCACGAACCCGCACGAGTTGATGATGATGGCGTCCGCGTCCTCGTGATCATCCGTCACGTCGAACCCGTTGACGAACAGATCCCCGAGCATGACTTCTCCGTCCACCGTGTTCTTCGGGCACCCGAGGGACACCATGCTCACTTTTTTCTTTGCTTTTCCTTCCCCGGGCGACGCCGCCGCCGAGGACGATTCCCCTGGCGGTTCCACGACGGACCGCGCGCGCGTCGTCTCTCCGCGTCGGCATCGCGCCGCTGGCGCCCGCGGGCGGGTCGCGGACGTCGCACGGGCGTCTCTGGGCGTCGTCGCGCGGGCCAGCGGGGCGCGGGCGGGCGTGGACGTCGGCATGTTTCCTTCCGACGGGCGTGAAGTGACGTCGGCTCGAGCGCGTGCGCAAAGGGCCCTTTTCGCCTCGACGGGCGCTATATCGTGTATTATGGTTTTATTTTGCTTATGTATCCGAGTTTTGGTCAGTGTATGTTCACATGTGGGTTTTGATCAGCTTCGGTACTTTATTGCAGAGTATGAGTTGTGTGCGCATTTCAAGAGGACGAGGTTGTCGTCGAGGTAAACGGATGAACTCCGACGCCGAACGCGCGCCGAGCGCGCGCCGGATCCGCGTTTCATGGATCGACGCGCGCTCACGCGCGGGAGTAGCGGTACGTGCCGGACCAAGACTCGCCGTTTTCGAGGGAAATTTCGACTACGCGGACGAGGACACCAGAGGCATCGACGCGAAAGGTTTCCACTTGGGAACCTGCGAGCGGGGCGGACCAGGAGCTCTCGAGACGAACTGCGTCGGGATCAGCCGTGGTGACAGAGACGGAGCCGATTTGGTCCCCAGAGCGAAGGTCGCGGCGAGAGACGACGGCGGAAGAACCATCGATTGGGTACGACTCGGCGATTTGGATGATCCCGGCGTTCGAGGCGACGGACCACGTCGTGGACGTCGGTTGCTCAATGCGCAGATAGTTGAGAAGCACAGCGGCTTGACGGAAGACGATGTTCATGTCCATGATGTCCATCAGCGGCTCCTCGTCCGGGCACTCGGCGTTGATTTTGCGCCAATAGCCCACAGTCGCGGCGAAGGGCGCCGTGGACGAAGACTTCTCTGGAGAAGCCGGTTTCGTCTCGCGTGCATCCGAAGACGACTCAGTCGTCGTCGCCGAAGAGTCCACTTTGGGCGCATCGGCGCCGTACGGCATCCCCTCGGGCGCAGAGTACGACGCAGAGACGGTGCTGCTTGACATGACAGCGTCCGCCACCATGTTCTCCACACTCTCCTCAAAGCTATCCGGCGCTCTCGCGCTCGACGCACCATTCTTTGTCGTCGTCGTCGTCGTTGTGTTTGACGACGACGACGACGACTCACCGAGATTAATCCCAGACATCGCAGCCGCGACGGCATCTGCCGCCGCGTTGACCGCGTCGTCGTCAAACTCCTCGCCGTCGTGGTTCACCCCGCCGTTGGAAGAAACCCCTCGATCCGTCCCTTCTTCGTTCTCCGCGTACTCCACCGCCGGTTCCAAATACTTCCCATAAATCTCCTCCGGAACCACCCCACGCACCGCCTCTCGCACCGGTGCCGACGCTCGCACCCCGATCGATTCCAACCTGTCAATCTCCTCCTCCGTTCTCCTTAACACGTCTCCCAACGCGTCCGTCGACGACCCCAACCCGCGCACGAAATCCATCACATCCGCGAACCCTTCCTCCGGGCCTTTACTCAACCGATCCATCGCATCGCTCGCGATTCCAATCGCAAGTCTCGGCGCTATGAACGCCGCGTGCGTCGCGTCCTCCTTCGTTCTCTCAGTCGCCGAAACGCCTCTTCGTCGTCTTCCACCGTCACCGTTCGACGACGACGCGTCACCGGACGCATCACCAGACGCGCGATACTCCGACGCGTACTCCAACGGTTCATCGTCGTCGTCGTCGTCGCCGACGACGGACCCTTTATTCGCCGCAGACGAAGACTCCGAGTCTCTCGCGGACGGAATCGGAACGATCTTCCTTCGCGGTCCGCGTCGCGTCGACGGCGCCCTTCGTAACCCATCCGAAGACCCCGACGACGACGACCCAGACGCGACGGTGCGCGCTCTCGTCGTCGCTCGAGCGGCGATCATCCCTGCCCGACTGATCGATCGATCGATCCGCGCGTCGTCTTCGAGCCGAGTCGAGTCACGCTGTGACGTCATTACCCAACGCAACGATGTTTGCGCAGACGCGAACACCGACACCGACGACGATTCACGCCGCCGCCGCGCGACGCGACGGCGGGAGACATCGTCGTCGACACCAAAACTCGTCGTCGTCGTCGTCTCGCGTCGTCGTCGCCTCTGCGCGCGATGCGACGGAAGAAACCACGACGAATGATGAACGGTCATCATCCAGACGCAGTTTCGCGCTCGCATCCGCCGCGGCAGCGCTCGCGGCGACGACGACGACGACGGCGCGGATCGCGCGCGCGGATGAACAAACCGACGCATCCTCGACGGCGACGACGACGACGTGTGAAACCAAGGATACGGCGCCGTTGCTCTGCGTGCTCAAGGTGACGGATAAGGTTTATTTCGACGTCGCAATCGGCGACCAAGCCGCCGGTCGCGTCGTCATAGGTCTCTTTGGCGAAGTCGCCCCGAAAACGGTGGAAAATTTCAAACAACTCGCCACCGGGGAGAAGGGATTCGGATACGCGAACTCCATCTTTCACCGGGTGATTCCAAACTTTATGATTCAGGGTGGGGATTTCCAACGAGGCGACGGACGAGGCGGGTACTCGATTTACGGCGGGAAATTCGCCGACGAAACCTTTGCGGTACCGCACGTCGGTCCGGGGGTTTTATCCATGGCAAACGCCGGGCCGAACACGAACGGGTCGCAATTTTTCATCACGACGGCGGCGACGCCGTGGCTCAACGGCCGTCACGTCGCTTTCGGGAACGTCGTCGAGGGTATGGATGTCGTCCGCGCCATCGAAGCCAATCCCACGGGGCCGGGCGACAAGCCGTTGAAACAAGTTCGCGTCGTTTCCTCGGGCGTTTTACCCGCGTAGACTGTCGTTGAAAATAGACAATACATGTAATCACAATCCCACGATCGGTTTCCCACTAAACTCGCGCCATCGACGCGTCGTTCACGGGTACGATGTCAAAGTCAACGCCTCGCGCGCTTCTTCGCCCCTCGGCTGTGAGAATTCTTTCTCTCCACTTCGGCACACCGCGACGCGCGACGCGCGACGCGATGACGCCTCACACCGCGTCGACGATGCGTAGACGTCGACGAGATATCGACCGACCCGGGACGGATGGTGAACAGACGACGACAGAGACGACGATACCGGGACATCATCATCAAAAGCGAAGGAAGAAGGTGCCCACGAGTGCGACGACGACGCTGACGAAACGACGCTTCGCGCGACGGGTATCGACGGAGGGTGCGCCGCCGACGTCAGAGCGGGCGAAGAGCGGGACGAACGCGACGGCGACGACGGCGGCGACGACGACGACGACGACAAAGGCGGGTGATGTCGACGACGACGACGCGCCGGCGTCCGAGTCGTCGAAGAGGAAGCGGAGGAAGAAGAAGAGTCGACGCGAACGCGCGACGTTGGGTACGACGAAGAAAACGAGTGATATGACGGCGATGACGACGACGACGCGCGTACCGGTGCCGACGGCGGGTGCTACCGGTGGCGGCGGCGACGACGGACGAGGAGGACGACGAGCGACGGCTGCGTCTGGCGGCGGCTCGAGCGGCGACGCGAGCACGAGCGGTAAAGGAGGCGCGAACGCGGGTGGGACCGGTGGGAGCGGAGGTGGGAGGCGACGGGAGAGTGCTCATCGGTCTGGTCGCGATGTTCGCGGTGGTGGTGGTGGTCGACGCCGGGGCACGGACGACGAAGACGAGGACGAGGACGAGGACGACTACGAAGACGGCGGGTTGTACGAGGATGAAGACATGACGGATGAAGACGAAGACGAAGACGACGAATCTATTGAAGACGATGATGATTTCGACGATGAGATGGATGAAGACGATGACTTGGAGGAGGATGACCATGACGACGGGATGGATGATTTACAAGACGCCATGGACCGCGACGATCCCGAGGCGGGTTTGCGCGCCCTGTTGAGACGTCTTGGCAACGTCGCCGGAGCCGCAGTCGGTGGCGGCGCATTTCGTCAAAATTCATCACGACTTCGCGAGATTTTAGCTGGTTTGCGACGAGCGGACGATCCTTCGGCACAAATGGCGGCGTTGAGTGAATTGAATGAGATTTTGGTGATTTCCGGCGAGGAACTCTTGATGCAAATGAGTTTGGATTCCTTTGTCCCGGCGCTCGTCGAGTGCATGACGTACGAATACATGCCGGATATCATGCTTCTCGCCGCTCGAGCGCTGACGACGATGGCGGACGTGATGCCCCCGTCTCGCGGGGCGATCGTTCGTCACGGTGCGCTCGCACAGTTTTGCTCTCGGTTGTTGACGATTGAGTACATCGACCTGGCGGAGCAGTCGCTGCAGGCGTTGGAAAAACTCAGTCAGGATTACGGCGCCGAGTGCGCGCGGCAAGGAGCGCTCACGGCGTGTCTGTCGTATTTGGATTTCTTCTCCATTGGGATGCAGCGGGTGAGCTTGCAAACGGCTACGAATATATGCCGGTCGCTTCCGAGCTCGGCGTTGGATGGAGCTGCGGATGCGGTGCCGATACTGGCGAATTTGCTGTCGCACGACGACTCGCGTCTGGCGGATTACGCTTGCGTGTGCTTGACAAACATTGCGGCGAAGATGGCGTCGAAAGAGCCGGAACGCGTGGTTAAGATTTGTCAAGGGGACTTGATTGATAAGGTTGTTGACATCATCTCGCCAAACTCTGCGCGTGTGGTGAGCCCGTCGACGTATTACTCTCTTATCAAGTTGTTAAACATTTGCGTGTCTGCGCAACCAGATGTAGCCGTAAAGCTCTTGCGCAAAGACTTGCCGCTCGTGTTGGGCATGGCGCTGTCGAGGTGCAAGTTACTGACGACGACGACGACTTCGAGTACCGGTCCACACTCTGCATCGCCGGCTAGCAGCGGTGTGGCGTCGCCCATTGTCGTGACGGAGCAACTGCTCGAGGTGGCGACGCTCGCGGACGCATTGCTGCCACGTGTGAGCGCCAAGACGCGATCATCTCCCCGATCTTCGAAGAAAGGGGATAAAAACAGCGAATCTACTCCGTGTTCGAGCAATATTCCGTTGCTCACTGAGCAAGAGCCGCAGCTTTTAGTGGATTACGCGCGACACTTGGCCAACGTGTTGATGCAAGCCGTCGACTCGAGCGTTCCCCAAGGCGTCAAGCTCAAGTGCTTATCTGCTCTCACCAAGTGGTCTCAGCTTTCGTCCGATGAAGCCTTCAAAGGTGTGCTCGAATCGTCGCCCGTCGCTGCGTTCATCGCGGGGCAGCTTGCGAGCAGAGATCCGCAGAGAATACAGGGGTGTTTGGATTTAGTTGAGTTTGGCATGGAGAAGAAGGCGGTGGACATGGCGAAACTTCTTCGCAAGGAGGGTGCCGTGCACGCCCTGCGCGCTCTGTCCGAGGAACACGCCCGAGGAGGAGCCGAGAGCGTGGATAACATGGCGATGGACGAGACGCGAGACTCGACGAAGACGCCGGGCGCTCTCGTGCCAGCTCTCGGCGGCGGCGCGAGAGGCATCGCCCTTCGCGCCGCGGCGTCAATGGACACTCCAGAGTTCAAAGAGGCGCTCGCGCACGCGAATCGGGTTTTTGAAAGATATTTCGCACCGTCGAAAGACGGGGCGTTGTCGGAAGATCCAACCGTCGAACGTCTGAGAAGTGCAAGCACGTCGCTTAGAATGAAGGGAGACTCTGCATCTGTTGTCGAGTTTTTGGAATCCATGTCTGGAGCGAGCACTTTTGAGCTCCTGGAGTGCGATGCCGTCGCATCGTTAAAGGATCATCTTCTTCCCAAAGACTGGAAAAATTCTGAGGCTCTTGTGCGCAGGTATGCGTCGTTCATCGAAGCTGCCGGGCGAACCAAGGATCCTACAGCTTTTGCCACTCTTGTGCAACGTCTGCTGGACGCCCTCGCGTCGAGCGAAGACTTGTCAATCACCGTGGCGTCGGTATCTCAAAGCTCTACGAGACACAGGAGTGAGACCGATGATGCCAATCTCGCTGGCTTGGTGCGGCCGTTCAAGGTGCAGTTCAAGAAGACTGGCAAAGATGCTGATTTGATTGACTACTCCTCAAACGTCGTCTTGGTGGAACCTTTCGCTACGTTGAGCTCGATTGAGGACTTCCTCTTCTCTAGAGTTCACAAGCCGGGAGGTGATCCGTCGACTCGGCGTCGATCTTCGCGATTATCGCCACCCGCCAACATGGATCACGATGATGACGACGAAGACGAAGACGAGGACGAGGACGAAGAGATTGACGAAGAATACATGAGTGACGACGGCGAAGCGGTACTCGGAGACGAAGAGTTGGGAGAAGAGGTTGAGGATTTAGATTTGACAAACGAAGACATACAAGAAGAAGCCGAAGCCGAACCGGAAGGGCGCAGAAATGATTCCTTTGCGGCTCGCGCCGCGGCTGCGAACGCGAAGAACAGGCTTGTCTTTTCAATCAACGGCATCGAATTGCATCCGTCCACGACCATCTTGCAGATTATTGGGGTTGTATCGCGCGACCAAGATCCTTCGACGGTGCAACTCAACTGGGATAAGGCGACGATGATCTCTTATCGACTTTCTTCGCCTTCGGATGTGGCTCAGAAGCAGTTTCAGCTTGGTGGAGTCGTCGAGGAAAACGCAGAGGATCTCGCCAAGGAGAGCGAAATGGTCGCAGAACTCGGTGAAGCAGAAATGCGAGCCGCGCTCGGTAGCTTTGTTCCAGCGCTGACCGAGCGGGTCAAGGAAGCCGTATCAAATGAGACGACGTCTAGTAGGTTCAATGACTTATTAGTCGTATTGACCATCTTGCATGAGCTCAGCTCGTGTGCGTCGCGAATCCTTCTCCTCAGCAAGAGCGAGGAGCCCTCGGTGCGAGCGCGAAACGTTTCGCTCGATGAGGCAGCCTTTGTCCATGGCAAGTTGACTGCAAAGCTCACGCGACAGTTGCAAGACACCGTGACACTGTGCAGCGCGTCGACGCCGACGTGGTGCGCGACTCTGGCGAGAGCGTGCCCGTGGCTCTTCCCATTTGAGTCTAGGCAAAAGCTCTTCAAGTGCGTCTCATTTTCTCTCGCTCGTATGTTGCATCATCTTCACGGCGATGGCAGCGAGAGCGGGGCGGTGACCATTGAAGGTGGTCGAGAGATTCGTATCGGTCGCCTTCAGCGTCAAAAGGTTCGTGTGAGTCGAGGCAAAATCCTCGAAAGTGCAAAGAAAGTTTTTGCCATTCCAAACACGTTGAAGATGGTTCTCGAAGTAGAGTTCTTTGAAGAAGTCGGCACCGGTACCGGCCCGACGCTTGAATTTTTTACTCTTCTTTCGAAAGACTTTAGATCGCGCAAGTTGAACCTTTGGAGAGACGAAGGAGTGGCTAACGAAGACGATCTCGTCGTCGCTTCTCACGGCTTGTTTCCGGCGCCCATCACCGTTCCTCGAATGGCAAGCAAAACCCACGCCACTCGCCTCAAGTATTTTAAACTTCTGGGGCAGGCGATCGGCAAGGTGCTTCAGGATGGGCGTATGTTAGATTTACCACTCGCACCAGCCTTTTACCGCATGTTCTTAGGAAGAAATTTGGGGCTCTTTGATCTCATTCAACTCGATCCGGGTCTCGGTAACACGCTGCTTCGACTTCGAGTCGCTGCCGACGAGATTGAGCGCATGAAGCGCGAAGGTGAACCAGAGAAAGTATGGCGACAAGTAAAGATTGATGGAGTATCGATCGAAGATCTTTGCTTGACGTTCGTGCTTCCGGGGTCTTCCTTGGACCTCATCAAGGGTGGTTCAGACATTGCTGTGTCCGCGGTCAACTTGCGCGAATACGTCGACGCCGTCATCGACGCTTGCGTGGGATCTGGTGTTGCAACCTACTTTGAGTCTGTGAAATCTGGATTAGAAGAGGTTTTACCGCTCGCGAGACTCAAAATGTTCACCGAGGGCGAGCTGGACGCCTTGATTTGCGGTCAAGGAGAGCAGTGGAGCCCAGAGATGCTCATCGAGTCTATCCACTTTGATCACGGATACAGCGCCCAGTCGCCACCTATTCGAAACTTTTGCGAGATTCTCAGCTCTTTCTCGTCGGACCAACAGCGCGCATTCATGCGTTTCGTCACTGGCGCCCCGAGACTTCCGCCCGGCGGATTGGCTGCATTGCAGCCGCGCCTGACTGTCGTTTGCAAGCAGCCGGCGAGCACCGGCGGATTGTCTTCTGATTCCGCGCCCTTCTCGGTCGGAACGCCGTTAGCCGACGGTGACTTGCCCTCTGCGATGACTTGTGCAAGTTATCTCAAGTTACCTCCGTACTCTTCAAAGGAAATCATGGCTCAACGATTGCACTACGCGATGAACGAGGGCCAAGGGAGCTTTGATTTGTCTTAAGACACAACAAACAATGTATTAGAAGAAAAACTTGCGTAGAACTGTGTGAAAATGTAGTGAAACATGCTTTTTAAAACTCAAATCAATATGGAGGCGCGCTAGGGGGCGGAGGCGGAGGAGGAGCGCCGCCATATTGCGACCCGTACTGCGGAGACGGAGTGCCATACTGCGGAGGCGGCGCGTACGCATATTGCGGAGACGGATACGGATGCTGTTGGAACCGCATCTGGTTCATTTGGCTCGCCAGTTGCGCGGCGTGTGCGTCCGCTCTATCTTTTGCTACTCTAAGTTCTTCAGCCAACGCTTCTTTCTCCATTCGACGCGCGCTGGCATACTCCTGCACATCCCTCAAGGTGTGACGCGCGGCGTCGAGGAAGCCTGAGTAGAACCTCACCCCTTGCTCCATGCCGCTTCTCAAGTCCCCGACCACGGCGAGAGCGTGACGAACGCTTTGTTCGTGCGAATGAATGTCACGTCTGAGAGTTTCGACGTCGTAAACCTGCACGAAGCGTTCGTGAAGAGCTCGTAGCATCGATAGCGCGTCCGCTTGCTTTGAAATGTTCACCATGACGCGATCCTTGGCCTGATCGTACTTTTTCATCTCCTTGGTAAACAGCGCGTCCAGGCTTTCACCAGACTGAGCCATGAGTTCGTGAAGAATGTTATCTTCGCCTTTGATTCGTCTCATCATGTCCTCAATCTCAGCACGCTCGTCACCGATGGTTTCCAAATCTTGCAAAACGGCTTGAATGTCTGTCGCCACGTGCGAATCCTCCTCTAGTAATGCCAGCGGTTGCGTGAGTCTCGGCGCACTAGTCTCAAGATTTTCCTCGTCAATTGATTCCAAAACGCCTCCAGCGCCTTCGATGCGTTGTCTCAGCTGCTCATCGCTCTTCGTCGCGACTTCCAAGTCAACCTCAAAACGTTTCAAAGCTTGCATCATGTTTCTATTCTTTGAGGAAGACGGTTCTCTCCTCCATACACCCTCGCCGTGCATCGAGCGCGCCGCCGAGTCTTCAGACGACTCCGTATCCAGTGTCTCTCGTATCGTTTTCACCACTCCCGCGCACTGACGGTTCAACTCGTCGACTCGCTGCAAGCTGGCGGCCAACGAACTCGCGCCTCCCGACGAGCGGAACGCCGCGAGCTGTTCCTCCAAGTCTATGCTGAGAGCGACGGGCGCCGAGAGTGCGAGAAGGGTTTCTGGGAGTTCCATCTCGCGCAGCGCGAGTCGTGCTTCATCGCTCGCCATCGCCAAAGTATCAGTCTCGTTTCGAATCAGTTCATCGACCATTTCAGTGTATCTACTCAGCGCCTTTGCTCCACTGTCTGGGATGATGCTCTTGAAGAGGTCGACGCCGACGGGTGAAAATTGCTCTGGCGCCGGCTCTATCGCCTTGACAAGACCAGTCGACGGTACCGGCGGGATGTCGTCCACTTTGGGGACGCGACACATGTACACGCACTCGTTATCTCGCAAAGTGGCGTTGTGATCCGGCAAGAGATCCTCCTCGAGGTACTTTTTCGCCCAAACCAACGTCGCATCGCTTGAGACGACGTTGGCATCATCGATAGCCTTTTTCATGGCGTCTTTCGCCACTTGCAAGCGCGCCACTGCAATACCAGCATTTTCATCATTCGCCATCATCTCTCCTTTAGCGGTCAATCGCATCGCCTCGGCGCCAAAGTACCCAATCTTAAGTCTAAGGTACCCGAGCAAACCGTCATCCACGTAACCAACGAGACGCGGAGATGTCGTCGCCGTGGCGTACGCCTCTTCGTAGTAAATCTTCGCCTGCTGCGCGAGTTTCGCCAACATCGTCGGACTCTTCCCTTTCGCCTTTTCGTAGAAACACTCCTGCGCCTGCGCCAAGTGCAGCTTAACCATGACCTCACAGTACTCCCTCGTGACGTCGGCGCTCGGCGTCTCCGATCCAAGCTTGCGTTCGCTCAACGAACCGAGCATCTCAAACGCCCCAGCCGCCGCCTGAAACGCCGCGCACGCTCGTTTCACCCCATCCTCACCGTGTCCAAAGGCGCCGACTCCACTCCTAGATAGCACACCAGCGTAATTGAACAACACAGCACACTTTTCGTACTGCACATCTCTCGCCCGCACCCCTCCCCGCGGCGACGCTCTTCCACCTTCCAACCAGGCAAACTCCACCCCAGCGTGTCCCTCAGACCCCGAAATCGGAAACCTCGATTCAATCACGCACAACGCGCGGTAATACGCCGTCAATGTATCCTTCGTCTCGTCCAAGTTCACCGCGTCTTCGTCCAATGCTCGCTCAACCGAGTCCCTCAACCGCTGCGTCTCCCCGAAATCTTCCGCGCACGACGCCGAATCCCCCTCTGAAAACGCCCGCGACACGAAATCGTGCAACGGCGTCGCGATGTCCGTCGAGATTGCCTGCGTCAGCGTGCGAAAACGCGCGCGAAACCGGGTTAGTTTCCCACTGCAATTGGATCTGATTTCACGAACTGGGCACTCCGTTCGCGTTCACACTCGCGTCGCGTCGCGTCGCGTGTACACTCGAAGAAAGCGAGAAAATATGTATCGCGTCGACGCACTCTCTTCGCCGGGACGCCGTACAGCGGCATGTTCGAAACCGGTTCCGCGCGTAGGACTGAAACGTGTCGTCTAGAGAGTCAACCGTTTTGCTTGGTTTTGTTGATTGATTTTTATTTTGTTTCACTCTGAATAGATAGCGTTACATGCTCGCGGTGCGCTGCTGCTGCTCTACAAATCGTCGTACACTTTTTAACGGACGTAAGAAATTATCTCGTCGTCCGTTTCGTTCTATTCGCTTCATTCGCGTTCGTTTGTTGATTCTCCGTTCGGCCAACCTGGCGTCATCAACCAAACTAATCGAACGCCTTACACTCGACCGCGGACGGATCATCGGCGCAGAGCGCATCCATGGGATCCTTCTTGGACTTGATCTTGGATTGCTCCGCCTTGGTGGACATGGCGGCGTCGTAGATGGCTTTGGCGCCGGGGACGTCGGCTTCGATGGCGGCCCACTCTTCCGAGGTTTTGGCGTTGGCCATGCGATTCTTTTGGTAGCCCGAGAGGGTGTCGTACGTCGAAGAACCGGCGCGCGTCGTCACGGAGGTTCTCGCGGCGGCACGGGGTCTGGTGACCCGGACGGTGGCGATGGGCGTCGTGAGGGCAAACATTGTGCGCGTGTGATTGTGGCGAATGACTGCAGCTTTTTTCAACTACTGGTAGAAGCGTAAAGAAGATATTTAACGTCGCAGTCGCAGTCGCAGTCGTGTCAAGCGGTGAACCCGGCGTCTTCGTAGCCGTCCCAGCGATCGGACGAGGACATGTCGAGAGCGGCGAAGACGGTCTCGGCCCAACCCTCCATTCCGGGGTTCTCTGGGTAAAAAACGTCTGGGAGCTCGCAGTTGGCGCAGGCTTCGGCGGAGGTTTCTCCGATGCACACGTACGCGGGTTGCAAGGCGTCGTCAGAGGATGAAATGCGCTCGTAGAGGACGTCTCCGCAGAGATCGACCCAGGCGCGAACGGCACTGGGACTACCGAAAGTGACAACGTCGGCGCAAACGGCTCGTTGAACGTCCGATGCGTCGAGTTTGGTAACAGCTTCGGTGGAGTACGTGTTGAGACGCACCACAGTTGCTCCTCGTTCTTCCAAACCATCCTGAAGCGTTGTCGCCGCTTTTTTACTCGCTGGATAGAGCACCAACGATCCCTGGTCGCATGGTAACTCTTGAACGAGCACTGCCGCCGTCGCTTTGCTCGGTATAAACTGATTTTCCAACGCAAACTCTACCGGTTCTGCCTTGGCGAGCACCTTTCCCGTCGCCGCACCGACGACGGCGAGCTTCAAACCCTTTGGTTTCCCAGCCTTTTCGTACCCTTCCAAGAACACTTTCGCCGCCTCTGGACTCGTTATGCACACCCAATCCCACTTTTCCCGCGTCAACACGCTCGGCAACGACGCCACGTCCTCGCCTTCCACCGCTTCCACCAGCGGCAGCTCCACGCAAGTCACCCCTTTCGCCTTGAGCAGGTTCATCAGCGCCCCGTTCTTCCCGCTCTCTCGCGTCACCACCACCGTTTTATCCGTGTACGACGACGTCGATGGCGGCGCCGTCGACGCCGCCGGGGCGATCGTCCGTCCGCGTCTCGCTCCGGCGCACGACGGATCGAAGCGAACCCCGCTCTTGAGGCGACGCGTTTTGGAATTTGATTTCGACGCGACTGCAGCGGACGCGAACGCGCCGATGTGCGCGGTGAGCGTCATGGAAAAGGTCGGATACGGAGTGATTGCGCGCGGGGAGGGCGACTCGGTCGGCGGTGCGCACAATACCCGTCGCGGTGTGTGGAGGGATTTGTTTTCACTGCACTTGGCTTTTGCGTTAGTTGGATTTGGTTTTACGCGCAGACGACATTTTACGCTCGCTAGATTGTCTATCAATTATGTAAAAATGTGTGCGCTACGTCTAATGATGGTGTTTGTGACTCCTTTTGTCGTTATCTGCGTCGTTTGCTTGGCGTTTCGGCGGTGAGTGCCGAGGCGCTCTTGTACAATCGACCGCACTTGAGAAGCTCGCCGGCGATGTTGAGTCCTTCGATAAACCCATCGACGTCGGCTATTCCAAGGTTGAGATCCTCCGCCAAGGCGTGGAGATCACCGATGCTAAAATAGGGTGAATCGCTAGATGAAGTGCGCTTGTTCAGCGTCTCGATGAAGAGTTTCGTCTTGCTTCGCTTGGTTGATTTACCGCCGGCGCGATTGAAACGCAACCTGCCGTGTTGATCGCTCAACGCGTCTATGAGAGATGCTTTGATAATCTCGACGGCATCCTTGGCGTCGTTCGCCGTGACTTGTGATCTAAGTTCCATTCTAGCTCGCGCTTCGGCGAGTCTTACGAGAGATTCGAGCTGGCGAGCGGTGACGGGAGTGCCCTCAGCCGGTGCTCGGGAACGCAATTCCAGGTAAAAGGTTTGCAAAATCTCCGCCGCCTCCGCCGTGAGTCTGGGATGACAGTACGCGTGCGCGTAAGAGATGTACTTTCGCATGACTTCGTGCGACAGAGTTTCAATCTCTTGCGTCGCTCGCAATCTCGTTTTCAGCGGAACGTACATGTTGACGTCATCCAAGTCTTGAGTGAACGCGGCGACAGAGGCGTCGTGAAGCGCCATGCCATCCGCGTCGAGCTCGTTGTAGTACGCGTGTAAGTTTTGTCGAGCCTGCTTACGCCGTGCCTGACCGTGTTTGCTGTGCTGCGCGATGACGTGCTCGCTGAGGTGTTCATCCAAGACTTCGTCCACGGTGTCCAACAAGATGAAAATCAAGTCGAAACGACTGAGAAGCGGCGCCGACATTTTCAAGTTTTCATTCACCGTCTTGCCTCTGTTGTAATGTCCTTGAATCGGATTCGCGGCGGCGATGATGGACGTTCGAGCCGGAAGCGTTGCGTTGAGCCCGGCTTTACAGACGGACACGCTCTGCTGCTCCATCGCCTCGAGCAAGGCTTGGTGTTCGCTCGGCATTTTATCAAACTCATCCACGCAACAGACGCCTCGATCTGCCAAGACGATTGCACCCGCCTCAAATGTTTGCGCCCCGGTCCCTGGGTCTCTCACCACGGCTGCGGTGAGACCGGCAGCGGAGACAGTGCGGCCGCAAACATAAATAGAACGCGGAGCGAGGTTGGAGACGGCTTTTAGCATCTGACTCTTACCCAGTCCGGGATCGCCGACGACGAGGCAGTGCAGAGATCCGCGCGTGGGCACCTTACCGCACCCCGCCACAGATTTCCTCACCCCACCGAAGAGACAGAGCAACAAGCCGAGTTTGACGAGATCGTGACCGAATATTTGTGGACACAGCGAGTGCACGAGCGTTCGCACGAGATCATCGCCGTTCTGTTGGCTAAAATCGGCGATAAACTCCAACTCTTTTTTAGAGAGAATGGGCGCGAGCGTCGTCTCCACGTCGTCGTCATCCGTCTTTGTCTTTGCCCGAGCGTCGCTCACTCTGAACCTCTTCGTCCCCGGGATGTACGTCGATTGCGGCGATTCTAACGTCTCGAGTTTGTTTTCCTTGTCCTCTTCGTTCTTATCCTCCCCACCGGCGCTCTCTCCTTTCCCTCTCGATACGACGCAAGACCACGCGTTGAGATAGAGCTCGCTGAGTGCCTGGTTTCGTCCGCGCGCGAGCGCACCTCCCCCGCCACCCTCGACCGTGTCGCTCTCAACCAACCCGAGCATGGTGACGATATCACCGGGAGTGCACGAGTCCGTGAGCGCCCCTCGAAGTTCGCAGTCCATGAATCGCGGTACTCGTCCTTCTTCGCTCATCACTCCATCGTCTGCAATCTCCTGAATCCTCACCCGCTGCGAGTCGACGCAATCCACCGTCGCGAGCTCGTGCACAAACTTCTTCGCTCGGCACCGCTCCGTCGCGCATCGCTCTGGAGGTCTGTACTTGCCGTCTTTAAACGTGCACCGCATCTTTTCCTGGCACGACTGACAGCTAAATATCATGCGCGTCACCGCCGGTTTCACCGGCGCCACGCGTGTCACTGTTCCCCGCAGACTCACCACTCGACCGACGACGTTGCTCCGCATCGCCGCGAACCTCACCTTGCTCTCCTCGTAATTTATCAATTTCACCGTCATCTGCATGTTTGTCGCCACCCGTGTGTCCCCAGCCGGCACGCCTTTCGCGTCTTGCAACGCCGCTCTTCCTCCCTCGCTACACAGCGTCGCCTCGTGCGCCGCGCACCGCAGGCACGCCATGCACTCCAAGGGCGCGCACGCCAACGCCGCGTGTAAATCCGGTATATCTTTTGTCATCTCCTTTAATTTTTCGTAATCCATCGTCACCGACGCCGTCGCCTCGTCGTGTACCTCCACCTGTCGCGCGCGCGCGTCCGAAAAATTTTCAAACCGTCTCGTCAGTCCAACCGCCCTCCCCGTCTTTTCCCTCCGCCCCCGCGTCGTCACCGCGTTTCCATCCCTCCGCACCTCTTTCACGAACTCTCGTCCTCGCGTCGAGGCGAAGAAATTCGTCATCGTCCGCGCCAACTCGGCGCGTCTATCCGAGAAGTCGTGCGTGACGTCTGGAAAGTACAACTGCCACGATTTCGGGCACGCGAGCAGAGACCTCCCGGCGTTCGCGTTCGCGGCGTCGTCGTCGGTTCGCGCGACGACGCCGGCACCACCACCACCGGCTCCGTTCGGGTCGCCGGACATTTCGTTCGTTCGCGACGACGACGGCCGCCGTCGCCGTCGCGGGATGGCGCGCGAATGCGAACGCGAAACGCGAATGCGTGCAATTGGATCATTTTCCGTGTACTGTTTACTCATATAGGTTGAAGCACTTCAATGAAAAATAACAAAGTCGCACTCTATGCTAAAAGAAGTCCACCCCTCGGAACCGACTTGCTGTCGTCGCCGATCGATCGAACGTCGAGTGAAACCCACGCGTGATGCGCTTGATTGATACATCGCACGCGCGTGAATGAATGACTGACGACTCGACGATCAAAACGACGACGCGCATCGAATCCGAGAGACGACATTCGTCCCTTGTCCAACCGACCGACCGAGCCCCGGCGCCGAGACGCGGTCGAAACCTACTAAACACAATCGAGTCGTTTTTTGTTTATTCGACGTTTTGCATCTCCTCCTCGGTGAACTTACCGGCGCCGCCCTTACGCGCCAAAAGCGCCTTGCGATCCTTGTCCATGTGGAGCTTGGTGATGAGCACCTTGGACGGGTCGATGCCGGCGTTGATGGTTTGGCCTGTCGAAGAGACGCGCGAAGAGAGAGAGAGACGCGAGCGGTTAGTTTTTGTGTGCGTGACGCGTAAAACGAGACGCGGAGACGCGCGATGGGGATAACCGGGGCAAAGAACGATGCGTCATCGTCGTCCGATGTCGTCCGATGTCGTCCCCGACGATCCCCCGCGTTCGAGACGACCGAGTCTCCGCGGACGCCCCCGCGCAAGCCCTAGGGCTTTTGCGCCATCATCCCACATCCATCATTCGCCCTCGAAACCGCGCGTTCGCGACCACTTACCGTTGACCTTCTCCCGCGTGACGTTGGTGATGTGAATCACCCACTTCTTACGGTACACCTGGGACACCTTCCCCTCGCGGTTCTTGTACTTTCCGCGAACGACGCGCACTTCGTCGTTCACGCGGATCGGCACCGCGTTCGCGCCGTACTGCTTCTTGAGCTCCGCCGCGAGCGGGGAGGACATGATCTTACGGCGCTCCGAGGACGGGGCGGTGAAGTGCGCCTTGCGCGTCTTACGGCGGGAGCTCGAGACCGCGGTGGAGTACTTCATCGTTCGCTACGCGCGTCGCGGAAAGGAGGATGTCACGCCACGCGCGTCCGTCCCGTAGGGCTTCGCGAGTCCTCGCGAGAGTCGGTCGCGGGTGGTGATACTATTACAACACGGGTCGCCTGTTCATTCCGCATACTACATCCCTATTTTCGCTACATTCGACCTTTTCGACCGCCGGTTCGTTCGTTCGCGCCTTCCTTCCTTCCTTGGCCCACCATTGAGGGCTTTTTTAACCCCATCAGAGGCACCCGTCCGATTTTCGCGTCGTCGTCCACTCCGTCGGTTCGTCGCCCGCGGACGCTGGCGCCGCACTGGAAGACGACGACGACGACGACGACGACGACGCGATGCGGCGGGATTACAGCGTGGATGTCGGCGGAAGCCGCGGTGGTGAAACCGGTGCGAGAAGGTGCGCGCGCGCGCGTTTAACGAACGAACGAATCAGAATCAGAATCAGAATCGATGCGTGAATCGGGAGCGTTGGTTGGATTACGCGGTCGCGAGCGCCGGTACCGGCGGTACCGCCGATGACGGGTGAACGACCGAGTGACTGACGGTGGACGAACGGATGGTGACGCGCGCAGAAACTCGATGCGGCCGACGTCGTTGATGGTTGGATTCGACGCCCCGCACGAAGACGTACAGACTTTGCACGACGCGTGGGAATCCGCGACGAGGCGGTTTGGACGGGAAAAGTGCCTCGGGACGCGAAGCGGGCCGGGAGGAACGTACGCGTTCGGGACGTTTGGGGACTTGGGAAGGGAACGAACGGATGTTGGAGGTGGGTTGGTGCGATTTGGGATCGCTCCGGGGGATAAGGTGGGGTTGTATTCGATAAATACGCCCGAGTGGGTGGCGCTCGAGGCTGGGATGACGAGGCAAGGCGTCGTTTCGGTGCCGCTGTACGATACGCTGGGTCCGGACGCGGTGCGGTTTATATGTAACCACGCCGAGCTTGTGGCGGTGTGTTGTTCGCAGGCGGTGCTGCCGACGATGCTTGGATGCCTGAGAGATTGCCCGACGGTCAAGTTAATCGTGGCGTACGGCGGCGGCGGCGCCGGGAGCACAAACGTCGAGGCGCTCGAAGCGGCGAGACGCGGCGGGGGAGCGTCCGTTGTACCCGGGGGTGTCAGAGTCGTCTCTTACGAGGAATTTTTGGATTCTGGGGCGAAGAATCCTGTCGCGCCGACGCCAGCGAGCCCGGATGATCTCGCGACGATTTGTTACACGTCGGGGACGACGGGAGATCCAAAGGGAGTCATGCTGACGCATAAAAATTTAATCTCCAACGCCGCCGGTTACGCCGTCGATCTCGAGCTGTCGCCGAGCGATTGCCACATCTCGTACTTGCCCTTGGCACACATTTACGAGCGGGTGACAATGTTGGTGTGCCTCTTCAACGGTGCCCACGTCGGTTTCTATCGCGGAGACGTCTTGGGACTGTTGGACGACATTGCGGCGTTGCAACCGACGATATTTTGTAGCGTGCCGAGACTTTGGAACCGAATCTACGACAAGGTCAACGCGGGCGTGCGAGAAGGATCTGCGGTGACCCAAAAGCTCTTTCAGTGGGCGTACGCGTCGAAGAAGCGCGCCTTGGAGCGCGGACAGCCGCCGAATGCCTTTTTTGAACGTCTCGTATTTTCAAAGCTTCGAGCCAAGTTGGGCGGCAGAGTTCGTTACATGTCCACAGGTAGCGCCCCAATCAGCGCCGAAGTGATGGAGTTTCTTCGCGTGTGTTTCGGTGGGACTGTTTTCGAAGGGTACGGCATGACTGAGAGCGCGTGCGTCATCTCGAAGACGGCTGAGGACGATTTTACCACGGGTCATGTGGGCGCCCCGGCGCCCTGTTGCGAGATCAAACTCGTGGATGTTCGAGAGATGAATTACACCCACAGAGATGTTCCGAATCCGCGAGGGGAGGTGTGTGTTCGAGGACCTAGCGTGTTCGTGGGCTACTACAAGTCCAAGTCTCAGACTGATGAGGTTATTGATAGAGACGGTTGGTTGCACACGGGTGACATCGGAACGTGGTTGCCGGGCGGACGGTTGAAGATTATCGATCGCAAGAAGAACATCTTCAAACTCGCCCAAGGGGAGTACGTGGCGCCAGAAAAGATTGAAAACATTTATGCCAGAAATAAATACGTCGCTCAGAGCTTTGTTTACGGCGACAGCTTGCAGAGCTACCTCGTCGCCATCGTCGTGCCGGATGAAGAAATTCTCGCGCCGTGGGCGAAAGAGAAGGGCATCGCGGGCAAGTCTGGAGGAGATTTCAAATCTTTGTGCGCCAACCCAATCGTTCGTGCTCACATTTTAAAATCAATGCTCGCCACTGGTAACGAAGCCGGGTTGAAGGGCTTTGAACAGGTGCGCGCGATTGCCCTTGCTGACGAACTCTTCACCGTCGAAAACGGGTTGATTACGCCGACTTTCAAACTGAAGAGACCGCAAGCTTTGGCGCGATTCAAAGCCGAGATCGACGAAATGTATCGAAACGCGTGACCTACGAAAAAAGTAAAAGAATGTGACGCCTTTTAGAACTTTCTATGCTGCTACTACTTACAATTCAAGAGCTATAAAATGTATGTTGTATACATATCAATCACGATTGCAACCCCTCGACACCCGCCATGGCGACAAAGCCTTGGAACCCGAGCGAATTGGAATACTCAGTCTCTAAATCTTCCACCAGACACTCTTCCAGAGGAGCTGGATCGTCAATGCCACCGCGCACGTACGACACGCGAGGCATGAAGGTTTGTCCCTCTCTGTGACGGATTTCGTGGATGGAGCGTTCGAGCTCAGAGCCACGTGGCGGCGGACACGGGAACCCAGATCCTGCCGTGTCGATCCCGTAATACACGAGCACTTCATCCAAATTTCCGTCTAAAATGTAAATCGCATCTTCGCGAAGCGCTTGTCGCTTGAGACCGATGATGACGGTGCCATTTCCTCCTTCCGTCTCGCTGTAATCCACCTTTTCGCCGTCACTCGTGCGCCTAAACTCCCTCAGACTCGGATAGACGAACCGCGCCAGATCTCCGGCCGAGAGCCGACGAACGCTCGACCACAGAGCCACTCGCTCGTCGGGGTGCGTTCCGATGGGGTGAATGATCTTCGATCGTAACAAACCGTACACTAGCTTCGCCACGACGTCGTGAGACTTTGTGCCGCTGCCGACGCGCTTGGTCCAAGTCACAAACCAATCGTAGAGCGCCTTGCGAGCCTCTGTCAAACCCTCGTCTTGGGCCATGTACATGACTTGCTGCGCAAGTAATGCTATGAGGACGTCTTCATCCGCGTTTTTGTGCACTTCTTTGGAATTTTTGGCAAACTTGACACGAGACGTGTGAATTTGTCTTCTTCGTACCCTACACTTCTGTGCGGCGCCGTTGACGGTTCGAGTTTCCACGAGCGTGCGCTCGAACGCGAGTTGAACGAGTGGAAAGTGGCAGAACTCAGAAGAAAGAGCGCCTCCGTGCGATTTTCGCGAGGTTCTCTCGACTTCAAGCACGACCTCGTGCGCGGTATCCACGACGTCAAATGTGAAGCAGAACGCGTCCCTTGAGCCGCAAGAAGAGATGTGATACAGCCCTGGATAAGACGTATCGGCGCGCAAGTTGCCGTAAGCATCGCGTATTTCAATACTCGACGATGTTCGCACTCTAAGAGTGGCGTCGACACCGCGTGATGAGCCTGAAACGATGCGATGGACGTCACCGATGAGAGAAATTTGTGAAAAGTCATCCTCAGTGCCCCGTCGGCGTCGGTACAGTGCGACGTGCCCTCCACTACCCTCTGACAACGGAGCGAGCGTGCTGAGATCGTTGAATGAGCTGACCTCGTTTGCTAGCAGAAAAATATCTGTCGTCACGCCCAGAGATACGCAACGCTCTCCGGCTGAAATGTAGTGGTCGTGCGCCGGCGCGCTCAATGCGTCTGCTTCGGTGGATGCCGCCTCAAAATCAGCCGCGGTCGGTCGAACCTTGCTCGTAGTGGTGTCGTAATGGCAGTAATTCTTGTTCGTACTCTCTACGTCGCACGAACCAACCCCTCGGTTCGGGCATTGCCTCAAAAATGTTAAAATTCGGGCACCCGAGACAACGCCTTCGTCCACGGCCTCCTCCACGACGTCCAAAACTTGGTCAAACACAGCCCCGAAGACTGAGCTTGAATCGTCCGAAGATTTCTCAAAAACATTCTCATCAGAACGACTGATGCTTTTTTCGAACACATCCACCGCTTTGTCGCGCGCTGCTCGCGTTCCGACGTTGTAAAAAATATCCTTGTCTTCGTCGACAATTTGTCGAATAAATCTATCCCCAAGATGTCGAACCGTCAAACTGTCCGATAAATCGTTGAAATCCACCGCGTGAAGGAGATCGCCTTGAAACAAGAACAGCGAAAACTTCCCATCCGGTTCGGCGTCCCCGAAAGCCTCCACCGCCCCCTCCAGCGCGAGCTTGACAAGCTCGTACCACTCCTGCTCGCCGTCTTGGCTTTCGTCGCCGAGCTCGACGACCGCCACGAGACCGCGCGCCGACGACGTCGACGGCTCACCGCTTCCCAACGGTTCCACCGCAATATCAAAATCGTACGTCTCGCTCCGTATCTCCGGAAGCTCTTGAAGCTTGGCTACGCTTCGCAAATCGTACCGCTTCCACGACGCGCACGCGTCTCTCCAATACGTGTACACCCCGCACGCGCAACATGCGAACCCATCCACGTTGATCTTACAAAACGCCGACACGTACCCGAAGCACTGCGCACACCTCGCAATGTACTTTTCCCCCGGTTTCTTAAACTCTATCCGCGAAACCGTCCTTCGTCGTCCCGGTCCGGTTCCATCCCCGGCGAGCGGCCGCGCGACCAATCCGAGCGGAAACGCCGCCGTAGCCACCGCGCTCTTTTTCCTCCTAGACGCCGAAGTCGACGGCAGCGCCGTCGTGGACCACCGCACGATGTGATCCGTCTCTTCTTCGCCTCCTCCTCCCGCATCGTCGCCGTCGTTCGCCGCAGTCATCCGCTCTCTGGCTCTGGTTGAAACGGATGAGTGCGCGCGAACCTTACCGTCGTCCTGCGCGCGCGATCCTTCCGCCCTCCTCGCGCGCGACGCAATGACGAGTACGAACGCACGCGCGCCCACGCGGAACGATCGCAGTGAGTCGGAGCGTTCAACGCGCGACCGTCTAAGGAATACAAGCGCCGTCGTTCGAGCGATGGATGCGAGTGGGTTGCATCTGGTTGACGCGGGAATCGCGAACATATGGGTATTTAGTATAGCAATAGGAAAGGAAAGAGGCAAGCTGCAGCTGTTGGTTGAAGAGTTGAAATCTTTTCTCGCTCAGTTGGTGGTGTTAAATGAACACCAAAAATGTTTAAAGACATCGCTGTGCGGAGCGCCCGGCGCGGTCTGTGATTTTTTTAATCATTTTTTGGTTTGAGGCATCGACCCGGTGAAGCGGGACGAGCAAAGTGTGTGTGTATCTATGTCCGCCGGAGGCGGTTGTTCGAATCTGCGATCGCTTCAAAAGAGAGCGAAGATTTACGCAGAGGTGAACTTGGTGACAGCCTTGGTGCCTTCAGACACGGCGTGCTTGGCGAGTTCACCCGGCAAGATGAGACGGACCGCGGTTTGGATTTCGCGGGACGTGACCGTCGGCTTCTTGTTGTATCGGGCGAGGCGCGCGGCTTCGGTGGCGATCTTTTCAAAAATGTCGTTGATGAACGAGTTCATGATGGACATCGCCTTGGAGGAGATACCGGTGTCCGGGTGGACTTGCTTGAGCACCTTGTAGATGTAGATCTTGTAGGTTTCCGTCTTGGACTTGCGGCCACCCTTCTTGGCGCCGGACGGCTTCTTTTGCGCGGGCTTCTTTCCTGCCATTGTTGATCGAGTTACTTGAGCGTGTCAAATTGTGACGACGCGGACGCGCCAGGGCGCCCGTTTGGGTGGAATCTGCCTCAGTCGAATCGGGGTTTTTCAATTCTGTTTACCCATATGATTTCGACTTTTAACAATAAAATTCATCCATACGAGTATTTGATTGGCTACAGTGATATCGACCCTATACAGACCCTTGATTCATGACTCCCAAATAAATATTTTTAACAACATTTCTGCATTTTGATTGGTTTACGGAAGGGATCGAAGTGCAATCGACGAGTCATGACTCGTCGATCGGTGAAATTTTCGAGGGGAAATGTGGCGACCCGCGCGTACTCGCGGCGATTCGCATCCGACCGCTCGTCATTACTCGACGCGCGTCCGAACGCCCGACGACACCACAGAACAACAACAAACAGTAAATACAATGTCCGGAAGAGGAAAGGGAAAGACTGGCAAGAAGGCGATGAGCCGATCCGCCAAGGCGGGACTTCAGTTCCCGGTCGGTCGTGTTGCTCGCTACTTGAAGGCGGGCAAGTACGCCACGCGCGTCGGCGCCGGTGCTCCGGTGTACCTCGCCGCCGTGCTCGAATACTTGGCTGCCGAAGTCCTTGAACTCGCTGGCAACGCCTCCCGCGACAACAAGAAGTCCAGAATTGTGCCGCGTCACATTCAGCTCGCCATCCGCAACGACGAAGAGTTGTCCAAGCTTTTGGGCACCGTCACCATCGCGGCGGGCGGTGTTCTCCCGAACATCCACTCGGTGCTCTTGCCGAAGAAGTCCAAGAAGTAAATCTTCTCCCCTCTTGAGCTCGTCGGTGTTCAGCGCGTTTTTCAACGCGACTGGAGACGGACGGATGCACCACTAGTCGTTTAGCCTTGCCACCTTAGCACTTTTGATAAAAACAAGAAATACCAACAAACGAACCGTCATCCAGCTAGCGAGTCGTGACTCGCCAAAGTGCACGGGACTCGGTGGATTCCGATGTGCGCTGGCCACGGGCGTCACACGAAGACGGCATGTCGACGGCGAACGACGCGCTTCGCGCGCGCATCGGCGCCGTTCGAGCGATGGCGCCGAAGATTCAACTCATCGCCAACGCGGCAGCGGCGCCGAGGATGGCGGACGTCGCCCTGGCGGTGGGCGCGAGACCGATCATGGGGTGCACGACGGTTGAGGAAACAGTCGAAGTGCGAGGGAAAACCGACGGGTGCGTGCTGAACTTCGGCACGCCGACGACCGAGGCGATCGCCGAGGCGGTGGAGGTGGATGAAATAAACCTGGGTGCGGGGAACGGAGGGCGGGTTGAGAGGGTTTTGGTGATGGATCCGGTGGGGTGCGGGTTGGAGTCTCGCGGCCGCCGGGCGAGGAAGTGGATTGAAGGGTTGCGAGCCCGTGCGCGAGTGGGCGGGGTGGATGGGGTGGACGCAGGACGGGGGAGAGTGTTCGGATACGTCATCAAGGGGAATCCGTCGGAGATTGAAGCGCTATTGAGGCTGACGGTGGACTCGTCGGAGATGAAGACGAAGACAACGACAACGACGACGCGAGTGTCCGTCGGAGCCAGCGTGAGTTGTACGGCGGAGTCTTCAGTGGTGGATGGACACGGTGTGGGAACGGGGGAGAAGAAAGCGGGGCACATTTTCGATGCACTTCAAAGACTCTGCGAGGTGACGGGGTGCTTGGCCGTGGTGATGACGGGGAAGACGGATTACGTATACACTTTTCGCGGGGAGCGGTGGTCATCGGATGAGAATAGTTGCGAGGCTCTCGAGAAATGGACGGGCGCTGGGTGTGCGCTGGGCGTCGTGGTGGCTGCGTTCATCGCTGCAAACGGTGACGATTTATTTTCAGCTTTACAAGCTGCGTGCCAGTGGTATCGTCGCGTCGCGAGACGATGCGCCGACGAGTTTCCTGAGCTCGGTCCATTTAGTTTTCAGGCGCGCTTCTTCGATGAGTTGTACCGCGAAAGCTGCGCGTACGGTAGTCAAGTGTAGATGAATATCTGTGATAGACGTTAATAGTAGTATTACAAATTCGTTTGTGAACAATATTAATTGAATATGTGCGTCCCTACTCCGTCCTCAATCCCTTTGTGCCGTTGGCTGTCCGAATTCCAAGTCTAGACAGACCCGGCATTGGTGACTTGTTCTTCTTTACCATCCGGTCCTAGGGGCTTGTAATCTTCCCATCGGAAGAGATACATGGCTGATACTTCGACCGCGAGCACAAAGGAGAAGAACAAGCTGGTGAAGGCCCACGTGGAAATATTGCCGACGTACTTGGTTTCGCTTTCCGGCTTGTACCAGAAGGGGCATGCGGCAAGGAGTGTGAGCAACATCCCGAGCCACGGAAGCGGGTTTGACAGCATTTTGTCAACCTTTTTGCCGATGAAGAGCGGTCTCACGGCTGGCTGCTCACCGTCATCACTGCCAGTGGCGTGGATGGGATCGGGTTCCCCGCGCCGAAGGATAAACTTTTCGACGCAAGTGATGATGAGAACGACTCCCAAGTTTATCAGGAACGCGAATACTGCGGTGTTCCAGCCGGAAGAGTGCTCATCGAGACCGAGGTTGCGCTTGACGTTGAAGTCGGTGTCGAGAACCATTGCAAGTCCGGCCACGACACCGGCAATGAGACCGCCGAGAACAGCTTCGCCAGACAACCAATGGAGGTGAAGACCACCCCAAACCGCGGGAATCGCGTGAATGGGAGTGACGGTTTGAATGGAGAACAGACCGGTGATGTCTGGTTTGCCCTCTCGCACGTTCACGATGGACAGTCCAAGCCCAATCGCGAGGGCAACCATGGAAGACACCAAGCCGACGAGCTTGAGAGACTTGCCATCCATCGGCGCCTTTGGTCCAAACACCTTGCGAGCGTACGGATTGTAAATGTCACGCACGAACATGGTGGAGAACGCCAGCAATCCAGAGTCCGCGGTAGAGATCATCGCAGCGAACGCGGCGAGGACGAGGAGAGAAGCAGCAAAGTCACCGAACGCGGAAGCATTCTTCAACTCGAGAGCGAGTTGTCCAAAGACGCTTTGCTGAACGGCAGGACTCGGTGGGTTGTTTCTCAGGGCGTAAACCGCAGTCCACCCGGCAATCATCGTAGAGAGTTGCACCCAGAAGAAAGTAAAGTTCATTCCTGCCAAGCCACGCTGAAGCATTTTGCGGTCCTTCGCGACGAAGAGACGCATGGCAAGGTGCGGAAACATCGTCGCGGCGGCAGCCACTCGAAGAGTGAATGACGTGTACGAGATGATTGACCAGGATCCAGAACGCGCCGGTAAAGTAACAAACTTGCTGTTCTCCAGGAAATACTCTTTCGCCTTTGCGAGGCCGCCGAACTCAACACCGGATGCGATGAAGAAGATGAGAGATCCGATGATGAGCATGACTCCTTGGATGACGTCCGTGTACGCGACGGCGCGCAATCCTCCGATCGCCTCCACCATGAACATGATGAGTGCAAAGATTAGAATTCCAGTGGTTTCCGTGACGGCACCAGAGGTGAATGCTTCGACAATCTTACCCATGGAAACAAACTGTGTGATTTGATACGTAAAGATTGGGAGTAACAGGCAAAACCAAGTGATGACTCTCAGCGCGTGCGCGGTGTATTGGCACCTCGAGTTCGGAGCGCTGAAGCGATCGTACACAAACTCACTCAAGGTTAAATATCCGCGAGATTTCCCCAAGGCGTTGAGACGCGGCGCGAGAATGAGAAAGCACATGTACACGCCGACGCCGGCCGGAATCCACCTCGTCGCAAACCATCCCTTCAGCCACGCCTCCCACGCGATCCCTTCGACGGAATACGCAGAGAAAAGAGATGCAGACAAGGTGAAGAACAACGCGATACCGCTGAGGCCCTTACCCCCGCCAAAGTGGTTACGCATCGCGTCACCAGAGTCGTTACCTGCCGCGGAGTTTTGCTTCCACGCCCACCCCGCAGCGCCCGCCGAAGACACCCCGTACACGACAATCAAGGCGTAAAGCCATCCGTAATTATCGCTCGCCATGACTTATATCGCAGTTTCAATCAAAAAGAGCGTCCGCTCTGGGTGTTCAACTCCCCTTCCCAACGGAAAGGTTTTCAACTGTTTCGAGGTTTTCCACGAGGAACCCCTGTTGTTTCGTAAAAGACGGCGTTGGTTTCCGTCCCTCGTCGCTGTGTCGCGCGTCCTTACGCAGGTATTCCTCCTGTTCAAGTTCAAACGATTTGATTCTCAGGCTTTTCGACGGTTTCCGTGTCGGTCTACTTCGTCAGCCACTCGTCGCGCGTCGCGTTGTGTCTTCCACTCTCGGTGCGACGTGACGTACATGCACTTTTTCTGAGTCGAATTTGATCGATATTTTTGTCGATCAATGTGAGCGCTCGAAACGTGGATACCATCGATCAGGCTTCAACATTTGATCGCGATGAAAATGTGGGTTCAACCGAACCTGAAGAGTGAAATGTTTGATCGAGTTTTTTGGGGATGGAAATAAGTAGAAGCGTAATAATGGACCTCTAAATAGTCCGTACATATTATCGATCGATGACATTGATCGATAGTTTCTCCGTTGACGATTTCAGTTTCGTGAAGCTGGAAAAAAGTCGTTGTTTCGTGACGAAGACGAAACGCCCCGCACATCCTCGCCCGGGTCAGGTCTTCGCGTTGCGCTCGCCGTGTAAAGGTTTGTTAGCGGCGTTTCGCGTCTTTTTCCGTCTCGTTTTCACCGCGCGTCTTGTCGCAGCCTCCGAGGGTGTCTCAAGAGCGATGGACGTCATCGGCCCTGAATCGTCCTTTGCGCTCGTTTGGCGCCGATGCCAGCACTCGCTTCGTGTGCCCGTCTACAGACGCGTAGAGTATCGTTATTCCGACGCGATCGAAGCAGTTTCAGGGTGGACGAACCTAAGACGCTCGTCAGGAAGCGTTCTGAAATTCGCTCAGGATTGCCTTTTCGGGGCCCGACGCGACGTCGTCGTCGAGTGCGATCCGTGGCGCCGATCGAAGCGCTCAGGCGATCAGAAACGGGTTTCAGACGTAAAACATCATTGATTGTCGCGATACCACCCCAGTTTACTCACTGACTCGATTCTTTCGTCAATCCCAGGGTTCTCACGCGTTTCGTCCGCGATGTCGACTCGAACGTCCGCCGTCGCTTTATTTGAACACTCCGTCGTCCGGAATTACTTTGCGGACATGTGTGCGGAGGGATCATTCGTGCATCAGATGGCTACAGGAACGCTCGCGCGGGAAAAGTACCTCAAATACCTCGCCACGGATGCCGCTTTTCTGTTTGCGTTCAACCGCGCGTACGCCATGGCGCTCGTCAAGGCGGCGGACGTCAAGCAACAAGCGGTTTTCCACGCACTCATCGGCGGTGTTTTGGATGAGTTAAAGCTACACGAGGGTGCTTGTGCCAAGTGGGGCGTCGATCCGTCCGAGGTTGACATTCATCCCGCCGCGACGGCGTACATTGACTTTCTGGAAAGATTGCATCCTGCTACGCTTGACGAACTGGTCGCTGGAATGGTGCCGTGTATGCGATTGTACGCGGCTCTTGGGCGCAAGTTTGTAGGTGAATCGCTCGTGTCTCCGGATTCCCCCTACGCAGAATGGTTCGAAGCGTACGGAGGAGATGAAATGGAAGGTCTCGCGGCGCAACTCGAGACGTTGCTCCCGGAAGTAGTCACGGATGCGGTGGAGGAAAACTACGTCGAAGCGATGCGACTCGAACGAGAGTTCTTCGCGGCGCACGCTTAAGGTATCACTAGAGCATAGTAAAGTAGAATGTATTCATAGCGCTATTACAACACACAGTGTTAAAAAATTAAAGAATTATACTTTCAGTGGCGCGGGAGAAGCTGTCGCACGACGTCTGCGACGCCGCCGACGGGGGCGTTGGCGACGCACGAGATGACGGCAATCCCATCGGCCGCGGTCTCGTCTCTCACAGACTGGGCGGTATCCACACCAATTCCACCGATGGCTACAATAGGCAGATCTAATTCTTTACACGGCCCTCTCGAGACGGTGGCGACTCCGGGGACGCCGATGACTTTGGCGTCGCCCTTTGAGTTTGTGCCAAAGCACGCCCCACAGCCAATGTAATCTGCCCCGTCGGCTTTCGCCGCCATCGCGAGCTCTGGAGTTCGGCAGCTCACCCCAATCCACTTGTTCGGACCTAATATTTGACGCGCCTCAGCACATGTCATGTCTGACTGACCGAGATGAACCCCATCGGCATCGCAAGCGATGGCGACGTCGCATCGATCGTTGACGATGAACGGAACAGAGTATCTATCGCACACCGCCTTCATCGCCTTGGCTCGCTCAACCAACACCCGAGTCGAAGGATCCTTATCGCGCATCTGAACGATCGTCACGCCAGCCTTGAGTGCCTCTTCCAGCTTGTCCAGGGTCAACGCCTCAGAGCTTACGAGATAGAGCTTCAAGTACTCGCGATTGAATATCCTTCCAGTCGACGCGCACGCAGAGAAAAAAGGCGAATGATTCAGCGGCCCGTGTCCCGATCCGTACCCGGGATTCGTTCTGATGGCTTCTGAAATGTACTTTTTAGCGCGATGCACCGCCGTCGGGACATCGAATCCTTGCGCCAGCGACGCCGCGATCGAGCTCGCAAACGTACACCCCGTTCCGTGGGTGTTTGCCGTCGCAATCCGTTCGCTCGCGTACGTCCGCATTTCACCCGACGCCGCGTGATACAGGTAATCCACCGACCGCTCCTCATCGTCCCGCACGTGTCCACCCTTCAACAGCACCCACTCACACCCCAACTTCCCGAGCTCCCTCGCTCGAGCGTCCATGTTCCCGGCTTGAAACTCTTCCTCGCCCAACCCCAACAGCGCCGCCGCCTCTGGCACGTTGGGCGTGATCACCCTCGCCTTCGGTACCAGCTCCGTCCGAAGCGCCCCGAGCGCTTCCGCTTCCAACAAACTCGCTCCACCCTTCGCGCTCATCACCGTATCCACCACCACGTTCTTCAACCCGTGTTTTTCGATAGCCGACGCCACCCGTCGAACCGTCTCCGCGTTGGCCAACATCCCCGTCTTCACCGCGTCCGGCGCTATATCCGTCACCACGACTTCAATCTGCCGCTCCACGAAATCCAACGGCGCCGCGTGTATCCCGTGCACCCCCGTCGTGTTCTGCGCCGTCAGCGCCGTCACCGCCGTGGTCGCAAACCCACCCATGGATTGGACGCTCTTAATGTCCGCCTGGATCCCCGCGCCCCCGCCCGAGTCCGACCCGGCGATGACGAGCACTTTCCCGCGCACCATGACGACGACGACGGAATCGACGACGGGTCACGACTCGACGTTCGTTTCGTTTCGTCCCCCCCCCCGCGTTCGAGCGTCACGTTTTTGAAGTTCGGGTAACAGGCGCGGCGCATCGTCATCATCTTCATCGCATCGTCATCGCGTCGTCATCGCGACGACGACGACATCGTCGTCGTCCTCGTCGCCCGACCCGCGCGAGAACGATCGGAAATCATCAGAGTCCTCCATCGCGTCCGTCGAGAGCGTCGTCCGTCGCGTCGCCCGTCGCGTCGCGTCGGTCCGGCGAATCTGAATATGTTTCGACATCGCGTCTATTCTCTATAATCTCAGTCTCTCGACGTCGACCCGGGCGGGTCTCTTTCGACGCCCGCGCGCGCGCGCTCTCCGCCCGTCGCGTCGATTCCGTCGTCGTCGATTCCGTCGTCGCCCGACCGCCCTGGCGATGCGACGCGCCCATCCCTCGCCTCGGCTCGGCTCTCGGACCCGTCGCTTCGCGCTTACACCCGAAACGAAACGACCCGAGCCGAAACGAAAGAGAAACACCGAGAACGAACGAACCGTCGCGATGATTCGCGCGTCGACCGACCGACCGACCGACCGACCGACCGACCGACCGACCGTCGAGATCGGTTCCGGGTCCCCGACCGACCGACCGCCCCGACGCTGGCGCGGGCGCGGGCGCGGGCGCGGGTGCCCGGGTTCTGCGGAAAAATTTATACACCGCGGGTTCAGAGGTTACAGTATGTACTTATCGACGGTTCATGACTCGTGATGTGTGTATGGAGTCTCCCAACCCGCGCTATATAAAATTTTCCGGGGTCTGGTACGCGAACCGTCGCGTAAATGGGTAAAAAATCTCCGAGGGTGCGTGAATGAATGAATGCATGAGACCGATATTGTGATGGGTTTAAAAATACCCTTCGTTATTATTACGTACAATATGGGTACGAGAGAGAGAGAAGAATATCATAAAAAAGGATTCTTCTTTCAGTCGGACGGATGAAGCGACGCTTCCTCCGGTGTTCCGAAGAGACGCGGTCGCGAAGGGACGGTGACGACGGTCTGTCTGTCTGTCTGTCTGTCTGTCTGTCTGTCTGTCTGTCGGTCGACCCGGGAGATCGCGACGGGCGCGAGCGGCGTCGCGGGGTACGTCGGTCGTCGTCGTCGTCGTCGCGTGATCCGACGTCGACCGTCGCCGGAAGAGATCGATCGATCGATAGAGTGAGTGAGTGCGTCGGTTGGTGGATTGACGACGTTTCCTTTCGAAATTTCTTTTCGACAAGATGATCGCGTCGCTCTCGCGAGGTTTGGATCGGGGCGACGCGGGGCGACGCGGGG
>Ga0181570_10000604_pt1 | contig 33423 bp, 19 predicted proteins | sample 101ome_18_FD_148667 | JGI IMG/M metagenome (GOLD analysis project Ga0181570, IMG submission 148667) | Coastal salt marsh microbial communities from the Groves Creek Marsh, Skidaway Island, Georgia - 101406AT metaG (spades assembly) | ecosystem: Environmental > Aquatic > Marine > Intertidal zone...
TCAGGGTTTCACGCGTGTACTTTTTGGTACATGGGGGTTTGAAGGTATACTATACGATACTAGAGTCGTTTTATGTAACTATTTTACTCCATCTACGTACTATGGGTATTCGTCGTCGTCTCGCCGGGCGCGTCGGCGCGCGGCGCGTCGGGCTTCGGGCGACGACGACGTCTGGGCGCGCGCGCGTCGTCCCGATCGTCGTTCGGTCGTCGTTCGCGCGTTCGTTCTGTCGGGTTCTTCGGTTTCGTGGGTTTTTTCGTCGTCTCTGACGTCGACGTCGGCGCGGCGTCTCTCCCCGTCCGTTTCCCGCGACGCGGTCGGCGACGCGCGCGCGCGGTCGTTCCGTCGGTCTCGCCTCGCTCGGCCGCGCGAACGGCGGCGAGCGCGGCGGCGAGCTCCTCGGCTTCCTGCGCTTCTTCGGCGCGGCGACGCTCGTCGTCGAGAATGTCTCGAAGACTTTGAGTCTCCGCGCGCGTCTCCGAAGGGACGTACCATCGATCCGACGGCGAACGCGAGACGTCGAACCCGGTGCGCGTGGGAAACCGTTCGCGTCCGTCGTTCGAGCGTCGTCGTCTCGACGCCGCGGAGGCTTCGGCGGCGAGTATGTCTCGCATGTTGGTCGAAGAAGGCGAACCGGCGGCGGCGCTCGGCGGCGCGCGCGCGGGCGTTTTCCACGCGGGCGTCCCGTCTCCGCGCTGTTTGACGCGGATGAGATCGCCGAGGGAGAACGCGCCGGGCGACGACGGCGACGGGGAGAAGACGTGCGGGAGCCCGTCCGTCGCGCGAGGCGACGCCGCGGCGCGCGTCGCCGACGCGCGCTCTTGTTGCGACTGAATGTCTCGAAGCGACGGGCCGGGAGACGCGCGAGGCGACGTCGACGCGCGGTTCTCTAAATCTCCAGCCAAGAACATGCTCAGCGAACCCTTCGTCGTCGTCGAAGCCGTCGTCGAAGCCGGCGCCTTACCGCTCGATCTCGATTCGTTCGCCGGCGAGCGCGTCTCGACCCCCGCGCGCTCCGCGAGCGGCGGTCTCTCTCGCGCCGCCGTCGTCGTCGTCGTCCCGAAACCTCGAGGTTTCGTCGTCGTCGCGCGTCGAATCATCTCGTCCGACGCGGGCGCTTTTCCTCGCGTCTCCATCGCCCGCGGTCGCCACGCGTCGACGACATCGCCCGAGGATAACGTCGCGGTCAATTCCCCTAAAATCTCCTCGTCGAGCGCGTCGAGACTCGCGAGCGGGGTCTCGAGCAAGACCACGTCGAGATTCAGTACGGCGTACTCGACGGCGTACCGCTTGAGCGCGCGCGCGTTGATTTGATCAGCGAGCTGCACGACGTCCAGGACGTTTCGCGGTTCGACGAGCGCGTCGGCGACGGCTTTTTCCGCGAGCATTTTGAGCGTCGGAAACGCACCGGTGGGCGGTTCGTCGTCTTCGTCTTCGTCTTCGTCGTCTTCGTCGTCGACGTCCTCGCGCGCGTCGTCGTCGCGTTCCGAGTCGAGCGACAACGCCTCGAGTTTCACCGCGCCGATCTCTCGCACCAATCGGTCGAGCGCCGATTCCGCCGCCGCGATTTTCCGCCTCGGATCCAAACGTCCGAGCGAAAACGTTGGTTTCCGAATTCGCTGAAGAGCGAAAAAGTGCGCGTCGCCCGCGAACGCGGCGACGACGCCCTTGAGACCCGGCACGCGGCGGAGCGGGCCGAACGGGCGTCGACGCGACGACGAGGACGTCGGCGACGACGATCGAGGCGACGCTCTCGCGAGCGCGTTTACGCCGTCGCCGTGTTCAAACTCGAATTCGTTCGCGCTCCACGTGTACGCCTCGCCCGTGTCGACGACGACGACGGATGACGTCGCGCCGCACGACACGTCCACGGCGCGTCCACAGAGTCCGTCGACGACGTCGCCGCCGCGAATCGCGCGCGCGTCTAAACGCTCATCGTCGCTCTCCCAAACGTACACCCATCCGTCCGCGGTGAGCGCGGCGCTGTGCGCGCCGCCGGCGGAAACCTTGACGATTCGATGGTCGAATTCGTGCCACGCGACGGCCGCCTCCTTCATCCCTCCGCGAAGCGTCACGCGACGAACCGCCGTCGATCCGCCGCCCCACGCGTACGCCGCGCCCGCCGCGCAACACGCGACGACGTGACGTTTCGCGCTCGACACGCACGTCGCGACGACGTCGCGGTGCTTCAGATAGTCGACCCGACGCATGCGCGACGAGTGCGATCCGCCTCCGCCGTCGTCTCGGCGCTCGTCGTCGTCGCGCTCGTCGCGCGCCCCGCGGTCGTCGACGTAATACCCCAATTGTCCGTGCGCGTTGGATCCCGTCGTCCACACGGCGCCGTCGGCGTCGAGCGCCGCCGTGTGGTCGTCTCCGCACGACGCGTCGACGACGCGCGCGCCGTCGGCGACGGGCACTCGTCGAGGGACGCGCTGCGCGAGACGATCGTCGTCCGCGTCCGCGTCGCTCGCGAGACCACCGCGCTCGGGGACGACGACGAATCCTAATTTCCCGCGACGACCGTCGCCCCACGCGTAGAGCTCGCCGTCCGCGGTGACGCACGCGCTGTGCGACGCGCCCGCCGAGACGCGAACGACGCGCGCGCGAGCGCCGCCGAAAGATACGAGCGCGGGGAATATTCGCGTCGTCGCCGTCCCCGCGTCGTCCACGCCGAGCGCTCCGTGTCTCGAACGTCCCCACGAATACAACCGTCCGTCTCCATCCACCGCCAACGCGTGCGCTTTATTCGTCGCCACCGCGACGACGTCGGCCGCCGCGAACGTCTCCACGCGCGCCGGCGCGCGCTCCGTCTCCGCGCTCCCCGTCCCGAGCGCGTAATTCGCGCCCGATCCCCACGCGTACACCACCCGCACCGCGTTCTCCTCCTCCTCCTCCTCCCGCATCCCTCGCCGCGCCCGCGCCCGCGTAAACGCCCGCGTCAACTTTTCGCTCGCGACGTCCACCGGCGCGCGTCCTCTCGCGTCTCGCGGCCACTCCCACGACCCCCCTCGACACTCGCACGCCAACGCGCGCGCGCACCGCATCGCCCCGTAGTGCATCGCGTGATGACGCGCGCTCCATCCGTTCTCGTCGTCTCGACTTTTCGAGACGTCCAACGCGGGCGCGTATCGTCGCGTTTTCGCCCTCGTCGCGCGCGCGCACTCGTCCCGCGCGCGTCTCGCCGCCTCCCTCGTCGTCGCCCCCCCCTCGCACGCCGCGCGTCGAATCGCCAACGCGCGTATGACGTCCGCGTCGTCCGATCTCGCGCACGCGGTGCGAATCGCGACGTCGACGGCGACGTCGTCGAAGACGTCGACGACGTCGAGCGCGTTCACACCGCGCGCGCATCCGCATCTCGCGGCGTCCGTCGCGCCCAGGGCGCGCGCGCGGACGAGGTCGACGTCGCGCATCGAGGTTGTCACGACGGTGGGCGATCGATCGGCATCGCGCGTCGGCGTCGGTGGGCGTCGGCGTGGATTCGCGCGCGACGACGACGACGACGGGCGATTCGACCAACCACCGTGTTCGCTCTATGTGTACATGGATAGATGTAAAATGTATGAATATACGTATGTACCGTCCGAAAGTAGAAGGGTGGGTCGTCTATATAAAAAACACACAAAGGTCGCCCACGTCGTATTGTATCGTATTTTAATAGTATATATATAAAGTGATCCGCACGCGATATACGTGCGCCGACCCTCGTCGCGAACCTCTGTCTCGTCGCGCGCGTTCGCGGGACACGCGCGCGCGCGTCGACGCGCGTACGCGTCGTCGCCGGCGCGTACCGATCGACCGTCGTCTCGCGCGTCGTCTCGTGACGCACGCGATGTCGACGGAGACGACGGCGAAGAGAGTCGCCGGGGGCGCGCACGCGCCGAGTCTGGACCCGTTGGTGGCGACGGCGTTCGCGGCGTTCGATCACACGTTCACGGTGTGCGACGCGACGCGACCGGATTGTCCGATCGTGTACGCGAGCGATGGGTTCCTGAGGATGACGCAGTACGGGGCGGAGGAGGTGATTGGACGTAATTGTCGTTTTTTGCAGGGCGAAAAGACGAACGAGGAGGACGTGCGCGAGCTGCGAGAGGCGATACGGCGAGGTGATCGATGGAGCGTGCGATTGTTGAATTATAAAAAGGATGGAACACCGTTTTGGAATTATCTCGTCATCGCGCCGGTGAAATTGGCGGATGGAACGGTGGTGAAGTACATCGGCGTGCAGGTGGACGTGACGGAGGTTAAGGACGCGTCGACGGGCGAGCGAGGGATCGATTTCGACGCTCGTGGTGTGCCGGTACCGAGTAGATACGACGCTCGCGCGGCGGCGGTATCGTTAGGACGCATAAGCGAGGTGGAGGGCGCCGTGCGCGCGGCGGAGGGATTAGCAGAGACGGAGGATAAGGATGGCGGCGCGCCGTCCTCGAACAGAGGTCGAGCCGGTTTGGATTTGGCCTCCACCTTGGAGAGAATCGAACAATCTTTCGTCATCACCGATCCCTCGCTGCCCGATCACCCCATCGTGTTCGCGAGCGAAGGTTTCATGGATTTCACGGGATACTCTGTGGATGAAATTCTAGGAAGAAACTGTCGCTTTTTGCAAGGACCGAAGACGGATCGAGCCGCCGTGGCGAAGATTCGACAAGCCATCGAACAGGGCGAGGAGTGCACGGTTCGATTATTGAACTACACCAAGACTGGGAAGGAGTTTTGGAACATGTTCACGCTCGCGCCCGTGCGCGACGATCAGGGAGTTGTGCGGTTTTTCGCCGGGGTGCAGGTGGACATCACCGCGCACGACCCGGCGACGGAACACGAATCCGTGGCGGAGATTACTTTCAAGGGGACCGATGAGGAAAACGCCACCATCTCAAAAAACGCGGCGAGCATCGTCGCCGGAGCGACGGCCAAGGATAAGGAGTTTGAAGCGCCGTGGAAGCACATGCTCGGGTTGATGCTCGACCCGAAACCGCACCAAATCGAAAACCGTCGTCAATGGGACGCCCTGCGAGTCGTCACGGACGGTGGCAAGAAGCCGTTGACCATCGATGACTTCGTGCCCGTGCGTCGCATCGGCCAAGGAGACGTCGGTGCCGTGCACTTGGTCGCGCTGGCGAAGCAGCGAGACGTGACGTTTGCGCTGAAGATTTTGACCAAGCAAGAAATCATCGATCGCAACAAATTGCATCGACTGCAGACGGAATCCACCATTCTCAACCAAGTCGATCACCCATTCATCGCGACGCTCTTCGCGTCGTTTCAGACGTCCACGCACGTGTACTTTTTGTTGGAGTACTGCGAGGGTGGCGAATTGTACGACTTTTTGCAAAACATTCCGGACAAGCGTCTCAGCGAGCACGCGACGCGATTTTACGCCGCCGAGGTGCTCTTGGCTTTGCAGTATTTACATTTGCTCGGATTCGTCTACCGAGACTTGAAACCGGAGAACGTTTTGCTTCGCAAGAGCGGCCACATCGTCATCACCGATTTCGACTTGTCCTTTTGCGCCACGTGCAAGCCGCACGTCAGCGTCGTGCCGGGTAACCCGGCGTGGAATCCCGGCGCGCGCGCGCAGGTGGAGACGGCGTCCAAGAAGAAGCTGAAACCGCCGCGCTTACCCAGAAATGGTTCCAATCCGACGCTCATCGCTGAACCCTTTACGTTTACGAATTCCTTCGTCGGCACCGAGGAGTACTTGTCGCCCGAGGTGTTGAACGGCACCGGTCACTCGGGCGCGGTGGATTGGTGGGAACTCGGAATCTTCATGTACGAGATGGCGTACGGCACCACGCCGTTCAAGGCGTCCACGCGTGACGGAACTTTCGACAACATCACCAAGGGTAAGTTGACGTTTCCGCCCGACGTGCCGATGAGCGACGAGTTCAAGGATTGCGTCGCCAAACTTTTGCGTCGAGACGCCACCGCGCGTCTCGGCGCGTTGAACGGCGCCGAAGAGATCAAATCCCACCCATTCTTCGAATCCATCAATTGGGGTCTCTTGCGCTGGGAAATCCCGCCGCACCCGCCGAGACGCGCGCGCCAAAAATCGCCGACGTCCGCCTCCAGCGCCGACGGCGACGAAGACATCTTCCACATGGACCCGTAGACGACGACCGCCGCCGCCGCCGCCGCGCGCGCGTCCGCGCGCCACCCGCGGACGCGCGCGCCCACCTCCCGCGCCGAACGGAGACTCTGTCTCGTTCCGCCGCCGCCCGCCCGCGCGGCTCGTATTGAACTTTTTTTGTCACACCACGCACCGGTCGACCGGTTCACCGTTCGAACGACGCGCGCGCGCCGTTCCGCCGACGCGTCTCGTCCCTCCCACCCCTCGTCGCGTCGTCGTCTCCCTTGACCCCAATCGACGAATCACGACTCAAGAACGAGTCCCCCTCGATCGTGTCCCGACGATCCTCGAGAGAGACCATCCCTCCGCCACACGTATCCACCGTATACGACGAGGCGATACGTCTATCTATGACGATACAAAATATTCTTTATTGTAGTGGAACATAAACATAGTTTCATACACGCCGTGTGTCCGAATATACACCTTTGTCCCCTGTATCCCACCCGATCGCGCCCAGAGACCCGCGCTCCGCGCGCGTCGTCGTCCGCAACCCCTCGCGCGCGCGACATGGCGGTGGCGACGCCCGCGCGCGGCCGAAGCGGACTCTCCTCGTCCACGTCCACCGGATCCGTGACGTCGAGCGAGAAACGCGCCGCTCGAACGCGTCGACGCGCGATCCGATGCGCGCTCATAGGGTTCGTCATCGCGATCATCGTGTCGAGACGCGCGCGCGCGCGCGCCGACGATGCGTCGTCGTTCGGCGACGGTACCGGTGGATTCGGGTCGTGGGCGTCGCTTCGCGGCGCGGACTCGTCGAGCGCGCCGCCGCCGCCGCCGCCGCCGACGACGTTTACGATGGAATCCAAGCGCACGACGCGCGGCGTCGACGGCGGACCGAAGGAATACGGGAACGCGCACCCGTTGGACTGCGGTGCGAGCGGTGTGATGACTAAGTTTTCGTTTGAATTCGATGACGAGAGTCGTGGCGTGCATAACGCGTACGAGTGCGCGGTAGCGGCGAACGGAGGACCGACGGGGGCGGACGCGATGCCTCCGCCGAGGGACAAGGCGACGGCGTACGGACCGAGCGGATCGCACTCGTCGGGAAGAAACGCGATGTGGGATCTGGATCAACACGTCGTTGACTGTGGTGATCAATTTCTGAGGAAGTGGATGCTTCGTCAGTGGAGTAGCAGCATGCAGATTTCGTACGGGTGCGCGTGGCGGACGGGCGACGCCGACGCGTGCGAAGTGAAACGCACCGAGGAGGTGCCGCGCTCGAAAAAGGTGAGCGGATGGGCGGGCGTCGAACTCGCGTGTCCGGCTGAAAAGTTTTTGTCCGCGTTCAATTACGCGAACAATACGTTCTCGTACAAGTGTTGTCCGAGACCCTATTAAGTCGACGTCCTCGTCTCGAGGCGCGACGACGACGACGCTCGCGACGCCTCCGCCCGTCTCCATCCAGATACGTACGATCGTAGTAGTAATTTTTTTTCTCCCGAAAACGCATTCACCGCGCGAGTATGGTGTTCTCTTTGTTCTCTTTGTTGTTCTGTTGTCTTCTATTATAAACTATGTGACGCGACAGTAGACGCGTGTGCAATACCAATCCACTCATCACGCGAACCGCGAAGGCGTCAGTCAAATCGGAGGCACGAACGGCTCGTCCTCGTCCTCGTCCTCGTCGTCGCCTCGCAACGCCTTGACTAACGGATGTTTTCGCAACTCCGGTTGGATGGTGACGATCTTCTCGATCAAAATCCTCGTCGCGTCTAAATCTCCGCGCTCGTTCAATTTCAACGTCGCCCAGTTGAACAAGACGTCGACGTCGTCCTCGTTCACCTCCAACGCCTTTAAATAATACGCCTCCGCCTCGTCCAACGCCCCTCGTCGCTGTAACAACATCGCTAAATTATTCGCCGCGTCCGCGGACACACCGAGGTCGAGCGCGCGTCTGTACTCTCGCTCGGCGTCGTCAAACTTTTCCAAACTTTCATAGAAATTTCCAAGCATAAACCGAGTCTGCGCCGTCTCCTCCCTCTCGACGTTATCCTCAAAAAACTTCCTCGACTGTTCGATGAGCGCGTCGTACGCCCACTCGACCTTTGCCTCGCGCGCCTCGTCATCGCTCGCGCGCGCCTTCTCGAGCTCGACGCGGCGCGCGGCTTTCAATCCCTCAAAGGTTGTGTTTCGACTGACGCGAAGGATGCGCTCGGGCGTCTCTTCCTCGGTCGAGGTGGCGCGAACGAGGCGCGCGCGCGAGGCTTGAGACGCTGGTCGTCGACTGTGGACGCGCGCGCGTGCGGCGTGCGCGCGCGCGTGCGGCGTCGCGCGCATGGTGGACGCGATGGAGTGCGGTGCGCTTTTTTCCCGGCGCCGGCGCCGGCGAAGCGGGACTGGAGGATTCGCGCGCGTTCGTTCGGTCGTTCATTCTTTGATTTACAAGTGTCACGTGCGTTCGTCGTCGCGTCTGGCGCATTCCTCGTCGTCTCCGGCGAAGATCTCGACGTCGGCGACGATTTCGCCGCCGCCGCCGTCGCGCGCGTCTTCGGCGAGGTCGGCTTCGAGCTCGCCGGGCGCGGGGAGGTCTAAATCCGCGTACGTCGCGCTCGTGCGACGGAAGAATAAGCCTGGGGTGTCCACGGCGCGAATACGCGGTAAGTGCTCGCGCATGATGGCCTCGATGGCGTCGGAGGCTTCCTGAATGCGATTGACTTCCTCGGGATTGATGTCGGGAGAGTCGCTGGCGAGCTCGCGAAGCGTGGTGAGGTAAAAGATGAGCTTTTCGCTCGCCGACGCGTTCTTGAGCTGTTGCGCTTGTTCGCTCGCCTCCTCGGACATGGTGCTTCCGATGACACTTCCCTCGCGCTCGATACTACCCCGTCGGGTCATCTGGAACGACGAGTCCAACGCTCTCGGCGAGGATCCGTCGACGTGACGAGGCGAGGCGTTTTCAAACGAACCTCGCAACGAGCCTTGCAGCGATCCCCCGGTGGCGGCGGCGGTTAACGCGGGCGATTGATCCATCGTCGCGCTCGTTCGTCTGGCGGCGATCTCGATGGAATCCCGTCGTCGCGCGTCGACCACCTCGACGAGGTCGTCGCCGCGCTCGACTTTTGTCAACAAGGCGCTCTTCTCGTCCTTGTGTAGCCATCGCGGTCCGAGGGCCGAGATGATCATCATCCCGAGCGGCGCGGTGAGAATGATGGAAAATACCGCCGTGGTCAAGATGTCGTTGCCCCACTCGACGTATTCCGCGGATTTTCTCTTTTCGATGACGTAATCCAACGGGTCGGACGCCAGGGCGGCTTGCACCGTCGCCTTGGGGATCCACGCCAAAGACACGAACGCGCGCTCGATGCGCGTGAGCGGGTTTTTACCACCGCCGACGGAGAGATACGCCATGGGCAAACGAACGCTGATGCCGATGAGCAGTAAACCTATGGATTTCGGAATCGTCGCCGGCGTGATGTCTTTGAATTTCACGGCGGTGCCGATGACGCCGAACAACAGCGGTTGGAAGATAAATCGCCACAATTTCGCGAGATCCGTCTCGACGCCGTGCGCGTGATCGTTCGAAGGCCCGGTCGTGAGCGCCGGGTGCGGCTTATTCGTTCGCCAACACTTATTGGCAGAGATGCCGAGGGCGAGCGCCGACATGGCGCCGCCGCCGTTAAAACCGTACGAACGACCCATAAACATCATAAACATGCCGAGCACGAAGACCATGGACGATCTCTTCCAAGGTTCGTTCCACACCGTGGTCACCCCACAAATGATTCCGGCGAGCGTGCCGAAGATTAACCCTGCCAAGACGTCCACCGGACCGTGCAGGACGGTCCACGCCATGTTCCCGTGACTGCCCAACGCGAAGGATTTAAATATCGTGTATCCCGTGATGGCGACGACGTCGTCAAACGACGCCGCGGCGACGACGAGCGAAGGAATGCCCTTTGCGACGCCGAATCCCATCGACTGCAACTCGAACATACCGAGCACCACGACCGCGGGAGAAACGGCGCCCAGAATAAATCCCAACGACATGCCGAGCGGAAACGACATCTTAAAGATTAACATGGAAAATAATCCGCACGTGATCGCCTCCGACAGGCCCGGCATCACCGTCAATCGACTCGCCATCCATCCGATCGATCGAAACGCGTCTAAATCCAATTCTAACCCGCTTCGCATGAGAATGACGCTCAGACCCGCCGCGCGAATATCGCTCGACCACTTCTCCGGTAAATCCTCCACCAATCCACCGGGCACGTTTCTCAACACCAAACCGAACAGTAACATCCCTATGAGCGACGGTAATCCCACCGCATTCGCCACCGCACCCCCGACGTGCGCGCACGCCCAAATCAACGCCACCGCCCAGACGCCGCCGCCGCTCACGACGACGTTCGGCCCGTTCGGCGACATCACCTCCCCGAACACAAACCGCAGCATCGCCCAGAACGCGCACGCCATGACACCAAACGATACTCTATCGTACGCGCGTCGTCGCTCTCTCACGCGTCGATTCGCGCGCTCCATCTCCGTCTCCGACGTCGATGATGTCGTCGTCCCCGATTCCTCGCCACCGCGTCGTCGACGCGAGACGCCCAACGCGCTCGACGTCGTTCGCGAGACGGCGCGCGCGAACTCGCTCGCGCGTTGACGCACACTCATCGTCATCCGTACCCTCGCGCGCGTCGCCGTGTGCGCGCGTCGCCGTGTGCGCGCGTCGCCGTGTGCGCGCCTCTTCGCGACCGTCGCGCGCCTCTTCGCCTCCACTTTATGAAAAATGCCGACGTCGCGCGTCAAAAGTTTACAAGTGTCCGCGTCGTGTACGAGTCCGCGTCGCGCGTCAAGAGTCGATCGCACAGACGTTCGTGTCGAGACGATCGTGACGCGCGTGAATGAATCAAGGGTGAAAGAAGGAGCCCATGGCGCCCGGGACGTCGCGGAGTTGTTCGGCGAGGGCGACGACTTTGTCCTCGAGCTCGCCCGCGCGACGCTTTTCGTCGGCGAGTTCGCGCTCGAGGGCGTCGCATTTCGATCGGAGTTGCGCGTGGGCGTCGGCGATGAGCTTGGCGTCGGTTCGAAGACGGTGGAGCGAACGTCGAAGTTCGACGTTTTCGTTTCGGTACGCCTCGACGGAGGCCCCGGTGCCAAAGGCAAACGTCGCGGCGGGTTTGGCGTCTAATTCGACGATGACGTCGGCTGCGGTGGAATCGCGCGCGTCGGCGGCGGCGTGCGCGCGTGAATCGAGACCGGTCGCGTCGCGCGCGTCCGTGGTCTCGCCGCGCGCCGCGTCCGTCGTCGGCGTCTCGTGGTCGGGAAAATCTTCAGAGACGCGTAGAATTTGAGTCTCGTTTTGACAGTGTCCGTTGTATCCGCCGAACGCGACGATGACGTCTTCGAGTCCATCTCGCGTGCGCACCGCACACAGCGTCATCCCTTCCCCGACGACGGGCGGCGCGGCGAGGGCGTCCGTGCGACTCAGCCACGCGGTTTCCTCTAAATCGAGCACGCAGCACTCCATCAATCCGCACTCGTTGTTCCCGCCGCCCACGAGCGCCCAGTACCGGCCGTCGCGGAGCAACACCCCGGCGTGCCCGGCGCGAGGCGGTGGACGCACGCCCTTGGGCGTCACCGTCGTCCACTTGCCTCGCGTCAGGTCGAGCGCGTAGAGCGAATCGTAACACTTGGTCGATCGTCCCGTGCCTCCGAAAATCAACAGCGTGTCTCGACCCCACGTCGTCGCTGTGTGCTCGGTGCGAGGCTCCGGAATCGCGCCCGTTGGATTCTTCACCGCGCGCCACGTCGAGGCGTGGACGTCTAGGATCCAGACGTCGTTCAAAAACCGTCCTTCGTCGTCCTCGCCTCCGAAGACGACGAGCTCTCTATCGCCAAACGCGGTGACGCTCGCGCCTCGTCTCGCGCGCGGCGTCTCCTCTCCCGTCGCGTCGACGCGAATCCACTCCACCTCATCCACACCCTCGTGAAGGCGCATCTCGTACACCGCCACATCGGTGTCCGACGACCCCTTGTACCGTCCGCCGACGACGAATGTCTTCCCGCCCACCGTCACTGCGCGATGTCCCGCGCACGCCGGCAGCGCCCGTTCGCTCCCCGCCGGCGTCGTCAACTGTCGCCACGTCAAATCCTCGAGATTCAATTCGTGCGCATCCGCGATGAACCGTCCTCGACACGTTCCACCGACGACGACCATCCTCTCGCCCGCCACGCACGCCGCGTGTTGAAATCTCGCCGACGGTCGTCGTCCCGCGTACTCCAAAAATCGCCACACCGACGGTTCCACCACCGCTCGCGCCAATCCCACCGGCATCGCGTCCACCCCACTCGTCGCGCACATCCCCGCGTTCGTGCGTCTCGCCTCGAGATTTCCGTCCCACCATTTCGGGACGTCTTCGTCCAAAAGTTTCACGTAGAGTCGCATCGCCTCCTCCGCCCGCGTCCCTCGCAACGCCTCCCACGCCTCCACCATCGCCCGCGCGCGATGCGGATCATCTTCACCTCTCACCGAACGTTCATCTTCGGGCGCGTTTCGCGCGTCCCCGACCGTGGCTTGTCGCTCGAGCGCGTACAGGGCGAGTCTCGTCTCGTCGTCGAGACGCGCGCGTCCCGCGTCCGACGTCGCCACGCGCACCGCCTCGTGAAACCTTTCGAGAGGAGGAGAAGGGGAAGACAAAGAGCGCGCGTCAGTCGGTCGGTCGGTATCGCGTCGTTCGTTCGTTCGCGCGTCGCGTCGCGTCGATGATGATGACGATGATGATGACTTTCGGGACGACCGCGACGTGAGTGTCGTCACTGCGCGTCGCGCGTCGCGTCGGTTCGCGCGCGCATGTCAACCGCGCGCGTCGTCTTTCTCTCGCGTACCTCTCCGGATACGACCACGGGTTGGCCATCGTCGTCGCGCGCGCGTCGTCGAGTGTCGTCGAGAATTCTCTCTCGAAATAATAATCATCATCGACGCGTGACGAGTCTTGGCGCGGCGACGGTCGAGCGCGACGACGACGATCGGCATCACGGGGACATGTCGCGCGTCCACGCGTCCGCGTCGGGTCGATGGTCGCCGAGCGCGGACGTGGTGCGCGTCACGGATGATGATTTCGACGAATCCGCGTCGACGTTGGATTGGAGCCGCGTCGATTTTGAACGCGATTTCGGTCCTCTGTGGTGGTCGGCGCGTCGTAAAAAGACGATTGGAGAGATTATTCGACGGGAGATTCAACGCGGGATCGATGACGCGCGCCGAGGCGGCGGTGGGAATGATGTCCCGGGAAAGTGTTGGGAACGGTTATCGCCGACGTTCGCCGCCGAGACGTTGATGACGAGTGGTTTATATTGCGCCGACGTGCGTGCGGGACTGCGATACCGCGCTCGACAGGTCGGAGAATCGTGGGAGGAGTTTGCGCGCGCGGAAGATCGCGCGGCGGAGCGCGTGCGGTGGGCGTCGGAGGAGGCGAACCGCGGGGACGGCGGGACGGGCGGCGAAGACGCCGCGTCGAAGAAAAACGCGTGGTCGTGGACGCGCGCAGCGAAAGTGGGCGCGGCGTCCGCGGTCGGTGGTGCGGCACTCTTTTTGACGGGTGGAGTCGCCGCGCCGGCGGTGTTGGCGTCGTTGAATTCGCTCGGGGCGGTGGGCGCGGCTACGGGCGGCATTTTGGCGACGCTCGGCGGCGTCGGCGCCGTCTTCGGCGCCACGGGCGCGGGTCTCACAGGATACAAGATGATGCGACGAACGTCCATGGAGATGGAGGAGTTTTCGTTCATTCCTCTGCGAGGCAACGGACGACGATTCGCGCTTCACGTCTTCGTGCCGGGATTTCTCAGAGAGGACGACGACTTGTTGCGTGCGTGGGGGTCGGAGAAGAGTCAATACGTCGTCGCCGTCGCCGATCCGGGCCCGCTCGGCATCAGTCTCGAGCGTAACGACGACGGTGAACTCATCGTCGTCACCTCGGACGCCGATAAGACGGTCGTGCGAAGCAACGCAGCGGCGGCTGGGGTGATCTCTGGAAGCGCTCTCGTGTCGTATCGCTCGCTCGATCCGCGCGCGTTGCTCCGGTCGCGATCGAGCATCGTCCTGAGCGAGGGCGCGTCGGTGCCCACCGTCGAGGACCTCGAGGCGCTGCCTCGACCGTTGGAACTGCGTCTGCAACTCGCGACCGCGGCGCCGCGACACGAGGGATTGAACGCAAAGATTGATTCCATGGTGCGTGAGATGCGACAAGTCGTCGTGGAGAAGACGCTCGACTCGACGGCGGATGAGGACGAGGACGCGTCGCCCGTGACCTCGAAGACGTCGTCGTCGACGACGCCCGCCAAGACGTGGGGGAACACGACCGGGGAGCAGTACGTGTTGAACTGGGAACCGTCGACGCTTCGAACGCTCGGCGCGACGATTCAATTCGTCGCTGGCAAGTACGCCGTGCGCATGGCGGCGCCGTCCATCTTGGCCAAGACGGCGCTCAGTTCCATCGCGAGCGCCGTCGCCTGGCCCGTGACGCTCATCACGGTGGCGGATTATCTGGATAACCCGTGGACGATGGCGCGCGCCAAGGCGACCATCGCGGGCGAGGAGATTGCGAACGCGTTGCTCACGCGACAACACGGTCGACGTCCGGTGACCTTTGTCGCGTACAGCGTCGGCGCGTACGTCGTCGAGAGCGCTCTGAAAAAGCTCTATGAGGCAGGAGATAAAGGTAAAAACATTGTTGAACGCGTTGTGTTCATCTCCGCGCCGTTATCGACGTCGGAAGAGACGTGGACGCCGATGCGCGAAGTCGTCTCCGGTCGCATCGTTAACGTCCACTCGCCCGAGGATTGGATCTTAATGTTCTTCTACCGATTAAAGAGCGTCGACACGACGCTCGGCCTCGCGGGATTACAACCCGTCGGGCACAACGACGTGGAAAATTACGAGATGCCCCTCAAACACGCCCGCATACCGGACAAGATTTCAGAGATTCTCGCGCATGTCGACTTGAAAGAATGAGGAGGGCGAGACGTCCGTCTCTCTGTTTGTCTCTCTCCTTCTCTCGTTGTAACACCGAATGTACGTGTACTTCTACGGTCTAGGTATCCTTCTTACATCATCGGTCGTTCGGCTAGGGGTTCTCTGTGTTCATTCGCTCGTTTACGAGGACTGGTTTTGTTTCGCCTTGGCCTCGGCGCGTTCCTTTGGAAAGTCGACGGCGCGTTGCGCGGCGTATTGCATCAAACTCTGCGCGAGATCGACGGACGTCGGACTCACCGAGTTCGCGCGCGGACTCCCCTGTAACGCGTTCATGCACTCTGAAAACGCGATGAACGCGTCGACGTCGTCCAACGGACTCGTGTACGTCTCGTCGTCGTCGTCGTCAAACCAAAAGCCTTCGTCGTCGTCGTCGTCATCGTCGAAACCGCCGCCGAACGCGCCGCCGCCCCTCGCGAACGCGTACGGATCTGCGTCTCGCGCCTTTTTCGCCAACGCCTCGAGCGTGGTGGCGTCAAACTGCACGTCGTCGTCGCCTTCGTCGTCGTCGTCGTACTTGGAGACGTCGTACTCGTCGTCGTCGTCATCCGACACGTCCCACGGAAACCGTCGCTTCCCGCTCGCCTCGTCCTCTTTCCGTCGCGCGATTTGCGCGCGTAAATCTCCGAGCAACGACACGAGCGAATCCATGATGACGTTCATGGACCCGTGAATCTCGGGCGTGAGCGTGTCGTCCGGCGCGCGCAAGACGCCCATGAGACCGAGCGCGCACACCTTTTTCGCGTGCTCCGACGCGAAACACTTGCGCTCGCCCGACTTGGTCTTCGTCGCCAACATCGTCGACCACAGCGTGAGCGTACGATTCGTCTCACCCAATCTGTTCGTCGTCGCGAGCGCGATCGCCGGATCGTAGTGCAACGCGTGCGCGAACGTCAACATGAGCAAATCCCTCAAGTACGGCAACTCCGCCGTCCCGATGCGTCTGAGGGCGAGCTCGACGAACGGACCGACGACGACGTCGACGCGACCGCGACAATTCGTCATGACGCACTCCATGAGTTTCGGCGCCGGCACGCAATCGGGCTCGGGGTAGTCACCCTCCAATACTTTTTTACACACGTTGTACGTGTCCTCGACGTACGGCGTCCCCGGGGCGAGAAACCGCTCCGTGCCTCGACTGATGAAATTGTCGAGCGGGATGAGTAAATTCTCAAAGTATTGCAGCGCCCACTCGTCCATGGTGGCGATCATCAACGGCCAGAGTTCCCACATGCGAGGCGTCACCTCCGGGGTGAAGTAGGTGAGGTAGGATAAAATTTCCAAAACCTCTTCAAAGACGTCAAAGCCTTGTTCGCCAATCATCTTTTGTAAAATTGGAAACACGGCAGCCTCGAGTTCGGGGTACATGTGCGGTAAACTCGAGACGGATTCGAGAATCGTCGACATGGCGCGCAGGCACCCGATGCTGGCTAAGATGCCGCAATCGTCATCCTCTTTCGATTCGGATTCTTGGACAACCTTCCAAAACGCGGCGGCGAGGTTTTGCGTCATGCCGAGCGCGAAGGGCGCGATGTCTTCGCCGAAACGCTCGGTGATGGTTTCCAGCGTGTACACGACGTCTTCTGATTCCACCTCGTTCATGAGCTTGAAGAAATCGTCCAGTAACTGCGGGAGGATGGATTTGAGCGCGCTCACGTCCTCGGCGGCGTGAATAAACGCGCCGAGGGCGACGACGGCTTCGACGCGCACCGGAAGGTCGGGGTCTCGCATGGCGTCCACCACCTTTGAGAGGAGTTGCAAGAAATTATTCTGTTCCGTGAACGTGATACCGGAATACTTGGCCGCGCACGCCACCGCCTTGGCTCGCACGTGACCGTGCGCGCAGCCAAAGACGGGAAACACGTGCGCCATGAGCATGGATTCCATCTGATTCGCGTACTCGGGATGGTGCGTCAAAATGGCGGAGAGACTCGTCACCACGTGCAACGCACCGTCGAGCTCATATCTCCCCCGCGCGTCCATCGCCGCACCGTGCGCGCTCGCCGCGTGTTTATTCAAGATCTGCACGACGGCGGCGAGAACTTTCGGAAGATTTTCCTTCATGCGCTTCCCCGTCTTGCACAGTTCGTGCAGATATCCCGTCGCCGCCATTCTCGGCGAGTACATATCCTCGATAAAGTCTTGCGTCTTGCGCACGTACTCGTGCGGGTCGTCCACCCACAGTTCATCGTCCTCGGCGTTGAAACACAACACAGGGAAGACGACGCGTTGAAAAATATCGTCGAGGTGCGGTTGCAAAACCTTGTACGTGGACGGGACGCCGAGCGCCGTCGTCACGTGTTGAATGGAGAGGTTCACGATGCGATCGGGCATCACCTCGCCCGAGGACATCGATCCGAGGAGTTCGATGTACACGCCCAAGAAGACGGAGGCGTATTTTGTCGAGTACGTCACCGCCAAATCTTTGTGTTCAGGTTTACACGACTTGGGATTGCCGTAGCGGTTAAAGACGCGATTCACCACGTGAAGCGCCCATTTCTTCGTCTTCCACCACGGCCAGTGCTTGATCTCCGTCTTATCCCCCGTCGGCATCCCCTCCGTCGGTATCGCGGACGTGATGACGGCGTGAAACGCGAGCATCCACGCCTGAAACGTCCCTTCCTCGGCCAACGACGGTCCGACGTCCAAGTACGTCGCGCTCCAATACGTCTTACAGATGGCCTTCTTCAACTCCTCCAACTCGGCGTTCGGCGGGCCTTGATACGCCAACAACGCCTGTAAAATCTCCAACAATTTCGGAAACACCACTCGGATGATCTCTTCCACGTCCGCGCGCTCGTTTGCATCCTTAAACTCGTACTTTCGACACAGGGCGTGTAAAACCAAAACCGTCCCGCACAACCGCCCGCTCTCGCTCGCCGACGCCTCGTTTAAATTACTCAACACCTGCGTCGCCACCTCGGGCCACTGCAGTGGAAAATCGTGATGCACCATGACTCGAATCGCCTCCATGAGCTGACTTCGAACCTTATTCGGCGTCGACGCCACCGCCTCGAGCGCGACGCGTCGCACCGCCGCCTTTTCGCCCTCGTCCAGCGTCGCGTGATTCCCTCGCGTTGGATCCACGTCCAATCCCTCTCGTCGCGCCCACGACCGCTTGACGAGATGTTTGAAATAAATGCTCGCGCTCTGTCGCGTGCCCATCTCTCCGTTCGCGTCGCTCGCGAGCGCTAAGAGTCCGAGCGCGGCGCCCGGCAGACTGGCGGCGGATTTCAAATACGCATCCGCGCGCGCGCGCAGGTCACCGTCGGGGGAGACGGAACCCGCGAGCGCGGCGCGGAGTTCTTCCACTCGCGCGGCGTCCATGGTGTGCGACGCACGGAGCGTATCCACGCGCGAGCGCGACGACGAGTGATGGGTTGCACATCTTCCAATCTCAACCCTCGAGAGGGCGACGGGACGGGACGGGGACGGGGACGGGGAGGGCACGGGCGCGCGCGATCGGAAATTACAAACAAACACAGACTCACGACGTTCATCGCGAGACTTTCTTTTCACCACGAATACTTGGCGTCGATGAAACGATCCTCATAGAGCTCGGCGGCGCGATTCCATCCCAAGTCGCGCTCGAATCCGCGCGCTTGGATTTCCCGAAACGCCTCGGGAAAGTCTCTGTACGTGCACATGGCGTGATTGATGGCGTCGATGAATTTATGCGTCTCGGCGCTGTCGAACGTCCATCCGTTCCCCGTGCCGTTGAATGGGTCGTATTGTTGCACGGTGTCGCGTAGACCGCCGACGGCGTGCACGACGGGGACGGCGCCGTAACGCATGGCGTACAGTTGGTTCAATCCGCACGGTTCAAATCTCGAGGGCATGAGCAATATATCGCACCCCGCGGTGATTCTGTGCGCCATTTCGACGGAGAATCCCACCCACGCGCGACATTTATCGTGGTGTCGGTTCTCCATCCCCCGCAACGCGTCCTCTAAATCGCCGCGACCGCTTCCGAGCATGACGAGCTGCGCGTCTTGCGAGCACAACCATCCCTCGGCTTCGGCGATGAGATCGACACCCTTTTGATCATCGAGACGACCGATGAAGCCGAGCACGGGCACGTCATCGCGCTCGGCGAGTCCGAGTTGTCGCTGAAGCGCGCGTTTACACTGTCGTTTTCCGTCGGAAAAGGCGTCGCCGCGCGGCGGAAATCGCGCGTACCCGTCGCCGTCGAGGTGACAGTCGAGCTCGGGCGACCACTCGTCTAAATCGATGCCGTTGACGATGCCGCTCAATTTTCCGGGACCAAACTCACGAATCGTCGGGGCGAGACCCCACCCACCCATGTCGGTGGTGATCTCCCACGCGTACCCTTCGCTCACGGCGATCACCTTGGTGGAGAGACGTAAACCGGCGCGCATGACGTTCATGCACTCGCCGCCCACGGGATCGTCCAATACAAAGTGCTCCTTGTAGTGTTCGGGGAGTTGTAACGAGTAGAATTCATCCAACGGACCACGACCTTGGTGCGCCATGTTGTGCACGACGAAACACGACCGCGCGAATTCAAATTTCCCGTGGTCGCGATAAAACGCTTGGAGATAGACGGGGAGCAACGCCGCGTGCCAATCGTTGGCGACGAATATTAAATTTTCATCCCCGTAGGGCGCGCCACCGCACGGGACGTGCCACACCGCCTCCAACGCGGCTTGACAGAGCATGGAATTGCGAAACATGGCGTCCGAACGATCGCCCGCGTAGATGCCGTCGCGCACGTGGTGATAGGCGCCGTGATCGATGAAGACGTAATCGACGCCGTCTCTGTACAAGTGAAAATATCCAATCTCTGTCGGGTGCCCGAGAACGTTAAACGTCACGCGCACGTCCGTGTCGTACACATCGTCGTATTCTTTGTACCTCGGGACGACCACCATGACGCGATGACCTCTCGCCGCGAGCGCCTTGGGCAACGACTGCATGACGTCGCCCAAACCGCCCGTCTTGCTGAATGGCGCGCACTCGCTCGCCACCATGACGATGTTCAGACGCTCTCGACACTTGGGCGTCTCGGCGTCCGCGCGCGCGCGCGCCTCGGCTTGTGCCGCCGCCTCTGCCGCCTCTGCCGCCTCTCGTTCCGCGCGCGCCCGCTCGCTCGCCACCATGACGATGTTCAGACGCTCTCGACACTTGGGCGTCTCGGCGTCCGCGCGCGCGCGCGCCTCGGCTTGTGCCGCCGCCTCTGCCGCCTCTGCCGCCTCTCGTTCCGCGCGCGCTCGCTCGCTCGCCGCCGCCGCCTCTGCGTCGGCGCGTCGTCTCGCCTCCGCCTCCGCCTCCGCCTCCTCTCTCTCCCGAACCGCCGCCGCCTCCTCTCTCTCCCGATTCGCATCGTTCTCACCCTCGCGTTCGCGCCGTCGTCGCTCCAAACGTTCCGTCAACAGACGCTGCCGCTCCAAGAGCGCCGTCGACCGTCGACGCAACGCCTCCAACCTCTCGCGAGATTCCGCGTCGTCTGCATCCTCCACGCGCGACGCCCGCGTCACCGACGCGCGCGCGCGCGACGACAACGACGATACCGCGCGCCTGAACGCGCGCGGCGTCGACGCGAGCGACGGCGTGCGCGACGTCGACGCCATCATTGAATTCTATCCCTGTCAAAAACTCTTCTGAATTGAATGATGAATTCCACGCGTCGACGCGCGCGCGGACGCGGTCGCGCGTCGTCGCGCGCGTCGCGAATTCGTCGGCGAACGCGAGTCGCGTCGATCGGTGGACGCGCGGTCGACGACGAATTCGCGAACGCGTCGTAATGCGGCGCGCCCATTTCGGGATTCTGGGCCCGTTTTTGTCCCTTAACCAATCCAAAGTTTTGACGAGTCATGACCCAAAAACGAGTCCCTTTTGGATAAACTTTGAGCTCAAAAAGAATTTCCTGAAAACTGGGCGTCACTGTACGCGCGCCGTCACCATGTCGACGACGCCGACGTCGCGCGTCCGCGCGTCGACGACATCGTTCCGAACGAGTCGCGCTCGCGCACGCGCTCGCGCGCGCGCGTCGTCGTCGCGTCGTCCGCGCGCGTCGTCGCGCGACGAGCCCGAGCCCAAAAAGGTGACGTACTCGAACGAGACGAAACTTCGAAGCGAGGCGCAGGCGCCGTTTCGCGTCGCGCGACAGTTCGTGTACGGCGCGTGCGCGGCGTCGGCGAGCATTGGATTGGGCATCGCCACGATTCAGGCGGTGACCAAGGCGGCGGGGGCGCCGAACGCGCCGCCGTTGGAGTCGTCGTTGGAAAACGTCGGCGTCGATTTGGCGGCGGCGGCGTTGTTCGCGTTTTTATACTCGAGAGAGGAAAAGGCGCGCGAGAAACAGATGGCGAGAATCGGACGGGAGGAACGGTTGGGGCGTTTGCGGTGCGAGTTGGCGAACGGACGAGGGGTGCGGCTGGAGGATTTGAGAGGGTTCTCGCGATGCGTCGTCGTCGCGGGGGACGACGAGTACGTCAAGACGGCGATCGAGGACGCCGAACGCGTGCGCGAGGCGTTGATCGAGCGAGGTGTTTTGATCATTCCGGTGTCGCCGAGCGCGTCGGGCACGACGGTGGCGCCGCCGAGCGCCGAGGATTTAAAATTTAGAGCGACGGCGTTGCGCGTCGGAGAGTGGGCGGAGTGGGTGCGAGAGCAAAAGGAGATGGCCAACGTGCGCGACGACGCGGGCGTGTACGTCGGTTTACGCATGGATGGGCGCGTGAGAAGTTCGGGTAAGGGGCGGGTGCCGTTTGAGAGATTTAGCGTCGAGTTACCGCCGGTGGATTCGTGGGGCGGCGCGCTCGACGGTTTCGACGGACGCGTGGGCGTCGACAACTGAATCGATTTTTTTATTTTATTGGCATCGCGATTTTCATTCATTCATTCATACACCCACGCATTCGTTCGTTCGTTCACGTTCACGCATACGGTTGTTCGACGACGAGATGCGCGAACGCGTATCCAGCCTCGGGACACGCGTGTCGTGCCTGCAACGTCACCGTCGCGCTCGCGGGCGCGGGTACGAATGTCCCGCGCGACGCCAACAAATCTCGAAAAAACCGCGACACGCGTTCAAAGAGTGCACGTCTCTCGAGAGCCTCGCGCTCTCGCGCTCTCTCTCTCGACGGGACGGTGCGCCATCGCACCGTCACCTCGAACGCGTCGGCGTCGATTCGCGTCGCCGACGCGTCGAGCTCCGCGGGCGCGCGCGCGACGACGACCTCCACGTCACCGCACGCGCTCGTCAACGCGTGCGTCGATCGAACGCGCGCCACCACCGTCACCGACCGGGGCGCGAGCGGCGCGACGATGACGCTTCGCGTCATCTCGAGCGTCACCGCCGGCGCGCGTTTGACGGCGGCGACGGACCACGTCGTCGCCTGCGCAAGCGGTCCTCGAACGTCTCCTCGCTCGCGCTCGATGTCGCGCAGACCGTCGCCCCAAATGATGTCCCTTGCGAACTCTTTTCGAAGGCGCCACTCCGGGGTGTCCGGTCGAAGATAGAGCGTCGCCGCCGCGTGCGCCATCACCGCGTCGAGTCTCTGCGCGCCTCGCGACCCGTTTTCGCACTGCGACATCGGCACGATGGCGTGGCAATGCGTCGCCCCGTTCCCGGCGATCACTTGCAATTTGGGTGCCCGCGATTGCGTGTAGTAGAGACCGGAATCTCGCAGACCGCCCATGTCGTCGTCTTCGCCGACGACGAAAATTGTGGGCACGACGGCGGACGCCGCGTATTCCCTAAACAATTCGGCGCCTATGTCATCCGTCGCTGTGAACGGTTCCTCCGATCCGATCGTCGGCGCGAACGCCACCTCCATCGCCACGCGATCGCTGAGTCGTTGCGCGAGGTATTGGGACAGCGCGCCGCCGACGGAGAATCCGGCGCATCCCATGCGTTGAACAGACACGGCGTCCCGAAGCGCGAACCCGGGATCGGATTCGACGCGTTCGATGAGATACGTCGACGCGTGCGTCATAAAGTTCAGGTATCGCGTCACCATCTCACGCAAATCGATGCCCGACGCCGTGACGGCGGTACCCGGGAACATGCCTCCTCGAATGGGTCTCGCGCCGTCCGGATCCACGGCGACGGGTGTCGCCACGGCGAATCCGTTGGACACCAACGTCGATATCACGGTCGACAGTAACCCTCGCCACGTAGTGAACGGGAATCCGTGTATCGGAAACATGAAGACGATGAGCGGGCACTCGATGACGGCGCCGGCGGGATACTGGATGAATAGTTCACCCGCCTCTCTCGAGGAGGAGACGCGCGGGACCGCCACGGTGGCGGTTCGCGTCGTCGCGTACGGACCGGTTTGTCCAAAGGATGAGAGCGTGGTCTCCGCGCGCGCGACGAGGACACACGTGGCGAGCGTGAGCACCGCCGCGACCGTCGCCGTCGACGCGCGCGCGGTCGAGGGCATGGCAAGGCGAGGTGTGCGGTCGCGAACCTCGAGGACGCGAACCGACTCGGCGAAACAAACAATCATCCCAAAACTACTACATCCTACTGCGAGCGGTATTACCTGCGTTGTCGTCGTCGTCGTCGTCGCGATGCGTCTACCTCGAATGAACGCGGTCACGCGGCGACGAGACGTCGCGCGCGTCGTTTCCGCGCGCGCGCGTCCCGAGCTGACGTCGTCTTCAACGTCTCGTCGTCGCGCGTCTGCGTCTCCAATCGAATATCCGCCACCACCGCGTCCTCGTCCTCGTCGTCCTGTAGGACCACCGCGTCCTCGTCCTCCTCGTCCTCGTCGTTCTCCATCAACGGCGTCGCGAGAGACGCCTCGTACGCCGCGCGCGCGCGCTTCAGATCGCTCGCGCCGCGCTGATACTGCCAAATCGCGTGCACCATGTCCATAAAGGTGAAATCCGGCCACAACACCTCGACGAAGACGAGCTTGGCGAACCTCGCGTTGACGAGCATGAAATCGCTCAGACGTGTCTCCCCACTCGTGCGCACGAGTAAATCCACCTCTGACATCCCCTCCCCCGACGTCGTCTCTCGCTCCGCGCCGTGCAGACGTCTCCCCAGCGTCGTCTCGTCGACGTCTCTCGCGTCCAGCGTCCCGTCTCGCACCTCCCGTCTCGTCGCCATCACCGCTCGAACCGCGTCCTCGCGTCCCGTGTACGCCAAACACACGTTTAACATCGGTCCTCTGTGCGTCTTCGTCCGCTCCATCGCCTCTAAAGCCTTCGCTCGCACGCGCTCGGGCAACGCGCCCAAATCGCCGCTCACGTGCACGCGCGCGCCTCGCGTTCGCAATCCCTCATCCTCCACCAGCGCCCCTAATTTCCCACACGCCAGATCGAACAACGCTTCCAATTCCTCGCTCGACCGCTTGAAATTCTCCGTGCTCAGCGCGTACACGCTCAGCGTCTGCACCCCGAGCTCGAAACACCACGCGCACGTCGCCGTCAACACATCCGCCCCTCTCGCGTGTCCGCGCGCGTACGCCACCCCCGCGTGACACGCGAACCGTCTGTTCCCATCCATGATGACGGCAACGTGTCTCGGGACGTCTCCCGCGCGCAACACGCGCGTGATGAGGCGTCGGAACGATTCGTTCGCCGTGGCGCACAGACGGCCAATCATCGTTCGTCTCTCGCGTCGCGCCTCTCGCGCGCCGTCGCTCTCGCGCGCGGCGTCCACCACCATCGCGACGTTCGCGTGCGTGTCGTCCGTCGTCGCGTCCCGTCCCGTCCCGTCCCGTCGTCGACGAGGACTGACGACGCCACTCATCGCCTCGTCGCGGTGATTCGCCCATGCGCGGCATCTTCGCCTCACCGCCGCCACCGCCGCCGTCCGCGCTCGACCGCGCGCGCGCGCTCCTCGACACCGCGATGTTGCTCGTCGCGTCCGCGTCCTCGGCGCGCGCGCTTCGTCTCGTGGTGACGGCGTACGGCGCGTTACTCTGCGCGTCGGTGTTCAGCGCGCGCGCGGCGTTCGGCGCGCGTAAGATTCACGACGCCGCGCGCGCGACGGCGCACCTGGCGCTGAGCGGTGAACGTCGTCGGTCGCGTCGATCCCGCGACGGCGTCGATCCGGCGCGCGTTCGTGAGATCGAGACGGCGACGAGGAAGACGATCGTCTTCATTCGTCACGGCGAGAGCGCGTGGAACGAAATATTCAATCGAAGGTTCGATGTGACGTTCCCGGGACGGTTGTTCGGCGGTCTGGCGCGAGAAATGATGCGTCTGTTTACGTGCGATTCGGTGTTTTTGGATTCGCCGTTGAGCGAGGTTGGATTGGCGCAGGCGAGGGCGTTGCGCGAGCGGTTCGAACGCGACGCCGAGCGGCGGCGAAGAGGCGAGGGCGAGCCGGACGCGACGATGGATTGCGTCTTGGGCGTGCGAGGGAAGTGTGTGATCGCGAGCAGTAATCTTCGACGCGCGGTGCACACGACGGTGCACGCGCTGTGGTGTCGGTTGGCGAACGGCGGCGCGTCAGAGAGGGTGGTGATTCACAGCGCGTTGCAAGAGGTGGCGAGAAACGTCGACACGTACGCGTTGGCGTCGAAAAAGGGTGAACTCGTGCCGACGCCAACGTTGGCGAAGGAGTTGGGCGTCGCGGCGATCGATGCGCGCGCGCTGTTCGACGCGTCGAGAAATGCGGGACAAAAACCGATTGGACGCGCGGCGAGCGATTCCATGCGCGAATTCGCGGCGTGGGCGATGAATCAAGACGCCGACGTCGTCGTCGCCGGAGGACACTCCATCTGGTTTCGAGAGTTTTTTAAGACGTATCTTCCGTTCGATTCCGAGTGTCCGGGAAAGAAGAAGAAGATCGTCAACTGCGGCGTGGTGGCGTTTGATTTGACGTTTGGCGCGCACCCCGCGCACGGCGAGATGTACGCCGTCGAAAACGTGCGAGAAATTTACGGTGGGTTTTCCAAGTGAACGATATTCTCGCACGACTGAATAATCTACACGCAACGCGCGCGACGCGTCTCTAGCAAGTGTATACGCCGCGCCGGGCGGCTGAATAATGATGATGCTATTCTACTGTACGCCGCCGTCACACGTTTTTGTCGACGTCGATTACCAAATCCTCGAGCGACGTGTTCGATCGCGATTGTTTCATGTAACGACGAGCGAGCCCCGACGCCGCACCATCGTCTCCGATGCGATCGTTCCACGCCAACAACGCACCGACGGATAAGAAACACGCCTGCACGTATTGATCCATCCTCAAATGGTTGGCGCGCCCTTCGGAAAACGGAATCTCGCACTCCGTCGCCGCGCCCTCGATCCCCAAGAGCGCGAACGACACCGCTGCGACGGCGGGAATCGTGCCCCATCCCCATCGTCGGACGAACACGAAGGGCATGCTCGCGCAGTATGCGCACAAAAACGTCCGCAAATGCATCACGTACACCATGGGAAGTTTCGTCGCTCGCAACCGTTCGAGCGCGCCCTCGTTGGTGACTAAAAAGTCGACGTGCGCGTGACACGCCTTGAGTCTCGTTTCCCTGCGAATCGTCTCCTGCACGCTCGCGTCCTCGACGTCGAACGCTCGAATTAACGCGCGGCGCAGCATCGTCGCACAAAACATGGGCGGATGCCGCGCGCTCTCGACGGCGCGCGCCTCCTCCTCGCGCATCACGCCCGCGACTTGCGCGCGCGGCACGTCTCGCAAACCTCTCAAAAATTGTTTGCTCGCGAGCATGTACGCGCAGGTCCATCTGCACACGTCGTCCGACGCGTGCGCGTCGCAATCGTCCGGGGCGTGCGCCAAAAAGTAATCCACCAAATTTCTCGCGCCTACGTTGAAATTCCCAAACGCCGTTCGACAATCCCAAAACCGCACCGCCGCTCTCGACAATCGAAAGACGAGCAGAAATCCCATGGTGGTGAACACTAATTGATACACGATCTCGAACGATTCTAGGCTCGCGCGACGCGTGGGCAAGGCGAGCTCGTACACCGTCGTCCACGTCGCCGCCGCCAGGGTGATGCACGCCCACGGCCACGCAAAGGCGACGATCCCGCGTCTCTCCGGGGCGAGAACGAGCGCCGTCTCGAGCCACGACGACGAATCGTACTCTGGCTGCGCGCGCGCGCCGCGTTCAAAGGCGTCGGCGCGCGTGGAGGCGTTGGTGGGGTCGTTCATGGTGATGGCTAACCGTTCGCTCTCCGCCGACGCCGACGTCGACGCGCGCGTCATGACGATGGACGGACGACGACGCGAATGGATTGGATTCGAGACGACGCGCGAGGCGCGCGAATTCGACGACGTCACGCGGGACGGCGCGCGAATGACGTCGACGTTCGTCATTTTGGAGCTCGTCGAGCTCGTCGAGTCGAGAGAGCCTTTCGGAAAGGCGACGGGCGGCGCACGTTCTGGCTGAAGAATAAAAAATAATATCGTCAACGTAATAATAAATGAAGAATCAATCCAGGCCTACTGGAGCGCTAGATGCCGTACACGCGACGGGTGTTGGCGCGACACGCGTCGAAGACGTTCTCGACGGAGACGCCGTGGACGCTCGCTATCGCCGCCGCGATGAGCGGAACCATGCCCGGATGACACGTTTGTCCGCGAAACGGCGTCGGTGCCATATACGGCGCGTCCGTCTCGAGTAAAATGCGATCGAGAGGGACGCCGGCGACGACGTCTCGCACGTCACCGCCGTTTTTGAACGTAACGACGCCGGTGAATCCCAAACACAAGTTGGGGAACGCGTCCAGGAGCGCGCGTGCTAAATTCGCGCTCGACGTGAAACAGTGCACGTGCACGGGCGCGTCGACGCGCAAATGCGCCTTCATGATGGCCAACGTGTCCTCCTCCGCTTCGCGCGTGTGCACGATGAGCGGTTTCTCGAGTTCGTTGGCGAGTTTAATCTGCGCCACGAACGCGTCTCGCTGTCTCTCTCTATACGCCTCGACGTCCACATCCTCGGGAACGCGGTGATAATCCAATCCACACTCACCGATCGCCACGCACCGAGGTTCATTTTGCACGAGCGCGCGCACGCGCGCCTCGGCGTTCGTCCACTGCTCCGCCGACAGCGGGTGCACGCCGAAGGCTGAAAACACGCGCGGGTCCGCGCGGGAGAGCGCCGCCGTGCTCTCGAACGAGCGCTCGCTGCACCCGATGGTGATGCACGCCTCCAAACGCGGCGCGCTCTCCTCCTCGCGCTCGCGCTCGACGACGGCGAAATACTCATCCAAACGTTCGACGCCCATCTTTGGCAAAACCATGTCCATGTGCGCGTGCGTGTCGACGTACGTCTTGAGCGACGCCGCCGACGCCCTCGCGCTCGTCGACGACGTCGAGCGCGACGTCGACGCCATCGCGCTCGATATCATCCTCGACGCGCGGACGACGCGCGCGGAGGAGAGCGCGGACATGCGGAAAAGTGACGGCCTGATCGTCCCGAGGGTCTCGTTCGAGGGCGGCGCGTCGGGACGCGCGTCGGGACGCGAGCCGACTCACTCCTCTCGACAGAGATAGTCGGTCGGGTGATACTCGGACATCAGACGAACGTCGACGACGCGTTTATACCCCGCCGCGCGCGCGCTCTCCATGCCTAAATCGGCGTCTTCGTACGCGACGCAGGCCGCGGGCGACACGCCGAGCCGTTCCGCCGCCAAGAGATACAAATCCGGCGCCGGTTTCCCGCGCGCGACGTCTTCGCACGTGACGACGACGTCGAATAAAAACTTTCCGTTTTCATTCTTTTCGTTTTCGTTCGCGAGTAATCCGTGTTCGCGCAGGTGTCGCTCCACCGTCGTCTTGACGCCCGAGCTCGCCACGGCGACGGCTTTCCCGCGCCGTTTCGCCTCTCTCGCGATCTCCACCACGCACTCGATCGCACGAGGCGTCCCGAGCGCGCTCGCGTGCTTGCCACACGACTCCACCATGGCGTCCAACGCCTCATCCGTCATCTCCACCCCTTGTTCGCGACACAATCGAGCGAAAATGTCGCGAATGGGCACACCGGCGAGGGCGTAGAAAACCTCCTTGGACATCGTCACGCCCACCTCCTCGCACGCCTTGACGTCGGCGGCGTAGAATAATCCCATGGTATCGATCAACGTGCCATCGCAATCGAACACGCACGCGTCGACGTCGTCCACGTTGCGCGCGTTCGCGTCTTCGGGCGTCATCGTGTGCGGCTCATTCGTGTCAGTTGAGCCAAACGAAATTGGGCGCGCGACGTCACTCGTCGACGCGCTCGAACCGGGGCGACATGGCGAGCGAATATTACGACGTGAATGATTTTCTCGCGCGGGAACACGCGGTGACGGTGGAATTCGAGGACGGGGCGTCGTCGCTCGGTCCCGAAGTCATGGGCACGCGCGCGCAGATTTCAAACTCGACGACGCCGAGGGGCGACGAGGACGACGTGCCGCGCGAACACATCGCGCGCGTGCCGGTGTGGTGGTTGGACGGGGAGTTGTGCCGCGATTTGTTGATTCAGGAGCCGCCCGAGGCGTTTTCGGACGAGGTGTTTAACGCGCTCGAGGCTGAGAACGGGGCGAAAATTTTGGATTTGCGACGCGTCAACGAGTCGTACTTTGGATTCGCCAAGTGCGCGCTCGCGGCGCTGACGAAACAGAACCAAGGGGACGAGGATGCGATGGAAAACGTGCGCGAGCTTCGCGAGAAGATTTATAGGGCGTATCAAAAGCGGTGGCGGGAGGCGTTGTGCGAGTCGACGGGACGTCTGAGCGACGAAAGCGCCAAGTTGGAGCGTCTTCTGACGAGAGAGGAGCGCGAAGTGTGGGACGCGGGACGGGAGGCGAGGAGAGCGTACGAGGAGTATAGGTACGGACGCGGTGGACGGGTGGTGGCGAATAAGATTGTCACCGACGCCAAGCGACGAAGGACGTAGGCGAGTAGGAGAGCGCTCTCGCGCATCTTTTTTTGTAGTACACGAGCAAACACACTACGGTACCTCTCGGAAAGAAAGAATCACGACGCGGCGGCGGCTGCGGCGGTTTGCGAATACGACAGCCACGCGTTCCTCGCCAAGGTGCCGCAAAACGCGCCCAGCGCGCACGTGGTGACGAATAATCCCCGCATGGCGGTTCGCCCGCCTCCGTGATACTCGCGATCGAATACGACTTCAAAACAAAAACCCAACGTAAAAACGACGACGAGGACGAGTCTGTAGAGGAAATACAGGACGAATCGAACGGCATCGTACGCGTACAAAAATCGATACACGCCGCACCGCATGTCCCTTCGAAGTAATTCCCCGAACGAACCGGTGATTTGAAAGAGTTCGTTCGTCGTGACGCCCGTGGGACCGTCCAGCGACGCGTCCGTCGGATTGGGACAGTGTGACATGATCGTCGCGTTCCAGATCGCGAGTCTCTCATCGCCGCAATCGAAACGCGAGAGCGCGCGCCACGCCGCGAGCGCCAACGCACCCGGACCGCGCGTGGCGATCAAGTGGTCCAACGCGTCGCGAAACGAGCGCTCGTCGACGTCTCCCCAGACGAGCGACGATTCGCACTCGCGATCGACCGACGCACCGGCGTCGACGCGAATCAACCCCTCAACGACGGTTTCAAAGTCTTCGTACGTCCACAGTCTCGAGGACGGTTTCGCGCGAATCTTCGCCGCGGTGTCTTGATCCAACGCCGAGCTCTCGAGCAAACGAAGGATGTCCGCGACGGCGCCGCCCACGTTTTTCGAGGCGAGCAAACGCGCGAGCGACGTCTGCTCTCTCCTGCGCGCGCCCTGCGCCCGACCTCGAATCTGTCCCTGCAATCGTCCGTAGAGCTCATCGCACGCGCTCACCGCCACCGCGTGCTCGCGCTTGACCCACGCGCGCACGCCGTGTCTCTGCACGAGCGCGAGCGAGTACGCCAACATTTGCGCGATGACTCGAAAACGCACGTCGACGTTCCACGCGTTTAAACATATCGAACGCATCTCGATCGTCCCATCGATGTTCGGAATCGGATTGATGACGCGCACGAGCCACCACGACAGCGCGCTCGGATCGAGTTTGTCCGGTCGCGCGCCGACGGCTTGTAACAACGCGCTCATTTTTCCTCCGTAATTATACAACCAACGCGACCCGTTCGTCATCGCGACCCACACTTCGAAGAGCACCAACGCGCGGTCGATGCGCAGCGCGAGTTTACACTCGGCGGCGCGCGCTCGTTCGAATGACTCGTCTTCGTCCTCGTCTCGGTCGTCGTCTCCGCCCGCCGCGCCGTCGACGTCGTCGCTCGTCTCTTCTCGAACGCGCGAACACGTCGCCACGCAATACCCAGACGGATCTCTCACCACCGATCGCACGAACACATGATGCATCGCTCGCACGCGCACTAAAAACCGTCCATCCACCAGCTCTTGACACGTCACGATGGTGCACTCGACGCAAAACCGTCCAAACTCTCGCAAACTCACGCGCATGGCGCGACACCCCTCCTCGATGGCGTCCGGCACGTCCAGACGCTCGCCGTCGCCGCGCAGACGCTCTTCAAACTCATCCTCATCCGCCGCGTCCTCGGCGTTGATCATTAAAAATCGTCTCGACGTCATCAAACACCGCCTGACGAGCGCTTTATACTTGGCTTCGAAGACGTTGAGCGTCACCTCTTGTCCCGGCGTCAACGCGTCCAGGAAAAACATCGGTAACGCGCGCGTCTCTCGCATCAGCGGTACCCCGCGTCCAGCGGCGGTACCATTACCACCTCCTCGTCCAGACGTCGTCGCCGTCGTCTCCGAACCACCGTCACCGCCGCCGACGCGCGCCGCCTCGTCCTCCCGCGCCTCGCGCCGCCGCGCCGCCTCGGCGTCCCGCGCTTCCCGTCCGAACACCGCCTCCACGCACTCTCGCACCGTCGTGTTCACCGGCCATTCGTGCGGTAATTCGTGATACAACGCCGATCGACACTGCGGGCAATTCGCCGGCGCGTCGTGTCCCAGTCCGCCACTGGCGAGTCGGGACGCGCTCGGCCGTTCGCGTTCGCCGCGGGTGAGCCACCGGGCCAACGCATCGCGTTCAAACGTGTGTCCACACGGCGTCGTCACGGGATCGACGAAGACGGCGTTGGTGATGACGCACGTGAGCGCGGCGCGCGCGGCGTCGAGATCGACGACGGCGTCGGTCGGTCGAGTGATTTCTCGTGATTTCTCGTGATTTCTCCGGCTCGACACAACCTCGTCTTCATCGACGATTCCATCGCTCTCGCGCGCGATGGACGCGCTCGGACGAGGGCCGACGATACCCTCGTGGATATCCTCGAGCGCGCGTCGCGCGCGCGTCGCCACGCGGTCGCGTCGTCGACGGGGGGGAGGCATGATGTGATGTGTCGACTCTCTCGGGACGGGCGGTGGCCGGAAGCGCTACTTTTTAATACTATTACATTCAATCAGAGGAGACCTTGACGACGTAAATCCTCGTACGTTTTGGTGTTATACACGTTCCCTTGCGCGTCCTCGACCTCGGCGTCGACGGTGACGTCGAAGACGCCCGCGTCGCGTTGCGAGAGATTTTTGTGCAACGCGCGCGCGTCGTCGATGGACGTCACCTCGTTGAACGCTTTGCTGTACGGAATCTTCAGGCATCGCATGCCGTGTTGATGTCGCCACTCGCTGAAGTGACGCTCGAACGCGCGTCGGCCCCAGTACGAGTAATTACCGCAGATTTCGCACGTGTACTCCATGTTTAATCCGTGGAGTTTATAGAGCCAATAGGGGATCGGTTTCCCGTCCCATCCGAGCGGGAGTTTGAGCGGGTTGTGAATCTCCTCCTCTTCGTCCGTGTCGGCGTCGGAGAAATCATCGTCCTCCTCGGCCTCGGCGCGGAGCTCGGCGAGGCTCAGGGTGGATTTTTTCTCGACGTTGGTGCGCGTGGCGTCGAGTTGTTTACTCAAGAGACGCAAGAGGAGCGCGCATCGATTCTCCTTGTACGCGACGGCGCGCGCGCGACGCTCCGCCTTCGCCTTGGCGTCGTCGTCGTCGCCACCACCGCTCGTCTTCTTCGTCCTGGTCTTCGCGTCCACGACGACACCCTTGGCGAAGAGTTTCTTATCGACGTCGGCGAGTTTTTTCCCTCGCACGCTCCACAGTCGCTCGGCGCGGTGCGCGGGCGCGCCGCCCGCCTTGAGTCCCATCGACTCCAGCGCGCGCGTGATATCGTCGCCGGACATGTCGCTCGTCATCTCCTCGATCGTCGCGTACGCCGAGAGATCGCACGCGCTCGTCTCGTCGACGGCGCGAACGCCGCGATCCTCCCATCCGGGACACTCGCCCGCGCGCCATCGCGATTCAAACGCCTCCTCCTCGTCGCGCAACGCCTCCTCCACGAACCGTAACGGCACCGCGCGTTCGTGAAACGACCGTAAATAGTCGAACAACCCATCCAAATAC
>Ga0181570_10000610_pt1 | contig 33175 bp, 20 predicted proteins | sample 101ome_18_FD_148667 | JGI IMG/M metagenome (GOLD analysis project Ga0181570, IMG submission 148667) | Coastal salt marsh microbial communities from the Groves Creek Marsh, Skidaway Island, Georgia - 101406AT metaG (spades assembly) | ecosystem: Environmental > Aquatic > Marine > Intertidal zone...
CAGCGTCCGCGTTCGCGTTCGCATCGGCGAGCCGAGGTCGAAGCGGCGCGCTCGAGTTTGGATTCGCAGCGCGGTGTTTAACGACGACGACGACGACTGGGAAAGAGATGGGGAAAGATGAGGGGAAATCGACGGCGAAACGGCTGGGGACGTGTCACGTCCAAGTGCTCGGACTCGGGGCGGATTGCGCGGACACGACGGCGCCGAGCGTGTTGGTGTTTACGGACAACTCGCGATACGTCTTCAACGTCGGGGAAGGTTTTCAAAGATTTTGCGTCGAACGGAGGCTGAAACTGTCGAGAACGTCGAGGATTTTACTCACGAGGATAGATTCGAGTTCGTGTGGGGGGTTGGTGGGGATGTTGTTGACGATGAGCGATGGAGTGACGGCGCAGAATGAAAACGTAAACGCGAGCGGCGGGTCGGTAGAGGAAAAGGTTGTGGACGTACACGGGCCGAGGGAGAGAACGCACGCGCTGTTGCGAGCGACGAGGACGCTTTTTGGGTCTGGAAGGGCGGTGAGCGTTGAGGAGCGCGGGTTCGATGACGATGAGATTATTGTGGATGACGGTTCGGTGACGATTCGGTCCGTCGTCGTCGGTTCCGGCGGGGCGGCGTGGGACGCGGTGGTGTACGACGACGACGACTACGACGATGAAGGGAGAGCGGCGAAGCGCCCCAAGGTATCGTCACCCGTCGTCGATCAAGTGGCGAGTTATGACGTGAAATTAGCTGGGATTCCCGGGAAGTTTGACATGAAGGCTGCCGTCGCGCTCGGGGTTCCAAACGGGCCGCAACGCGGTAAATTGGTGAGAGGAGAGACAATCACGTTGGAGGACGGAACGGTGGTAACTCCCGAGATGTGCGTCGGTCCAGAGCAACCGGGACCGCGCGTGATTATTCTTGACCTCCCCACGCTCGCTCACGTGCGTGAATTGATGGAAAGACAGGAATCGTCCCCCGCGTTTGGCGATGTCGGCGACGCGAGCGTCGTCGTACACATTGCCAAATCCGACGTCGTTTCGTCGAATGAATACGCGGAAATGGTCAAGGGTGTCTTTGCGAGCGCCACAAACGCATCACACGTGTTCGCAAACTCTGAGGCGATGGATCAAATCCCCGTGTTTGCGGCGTCGGCGCGCATTCAAGCGCGTCTGCACGCGCTACACGCCGACGTATTTCCAGAGGGAAATCCGCCACCGTCGCCGCCTCCGTCTCCATCGCGAGCGAAAAATTCCAACTATCGAGAAAAAGTTCCACATGGAATTTCGAACGCTTTGGCGGGGAAGAATATGTTCAAGTTTAACCTGATTCCGCTGAAAAATGCTGGCCCGGATTTGAGCGCCGTGCCGACGTACATGCCAGGTTTCGCGCACAGGAGAGACATCAAAAAGACGACGCTCGATTTAGCCGCCAAGGCGAGGGAACCTAGTCCACCGCCGTCGCCGTCCAAGCCACGTCCCGGGGCGGAGATCCCGATGCCAGAGTATTTAGCCGCGATGAAACCGGGTGACGTCGAGCTCGTGTTTCTCGGAACGGGCTCGGCGATGCCAGCCAAGTACAGAAACGTATCCGGTTTCTTTATGCAATTCGGCAATGAGTACTCTGGGAACATCATGCTCGACACCGGTGAAGGATCGCTCGCGCAAATGATTCGTCGCTTTGGCGCGAGTGAGGTGGAGAAGAAGCTTCGAGAGACAAAAGTGATATGGATTTCGCACATCCACGCCGATCATCACGTGGGTTTGCCTCACATTTTAACCGCTCGAGCGGAGCTCTTCCGAAGAGACGGCGTCGACCCGCCGGTGATTCCGGTCGTTGGACCGAGACCGTTGCGTCGGTTTTTAGACGCGTACAACGATTTGGAAACCCTGTACTGTGATTTCGTCGACTTGAGCGAAACCACGCAGAGCAAGTGGTCGGACGAAACCATGAGTCCAGAGCTCGCGCGATTGCGAGCGGCGCTCGTCGGTTCAGACGTGGCGGAAATCGTCGCTGTGCCGGTGCATCACTGCGCCCACGCGTACGGCGCAAAGATTGTAGGACGAAGGGGTTGGTCGATGGTGTACTCTGGGGATACCAGACCCTGTCCCAGTCTCGTCGCCGCCGCTAAGGATGCCACGCTTCTCGTCCACGAGGCGACGTTTGAGAATGGCATGGAGGACGAAGCGATAAAGAAGCGTCACTCGACGACGTCAGAGGCGGTGCGAACGGGTATCGACGCCCGCGTGTACAGAACTATTCTCACGCACTTTTCCCAGCGATACCCAAAAATTCCAGTCTTCGACGGGTCGTACACTGAGCGAACGTCCGTCGCGTTTGATTTGATGAGCGTCGACTTTGCGAATTTGCCCGCGCTTCCAAAACTATTACCCGCGGTGCGTTCGCTCTTCGACGGAGACGAGACTCTCGCGCACGAAGCCGCGATGGACGACCAAGGTCTCGGGGACGATTGATTAATACGGTGTAGTGTCGTCGTGTTGTAGAATAAAGATGAAAAGAAATCAGTCATTACACCCTTCGCTATGATGCTAACAAATAAACGCGGGCGCGCGAGGTTTTTAAAACCAGTTTCTCGCCTTGGGAGCCTCTTTAACGATCAAAGCCTTGGCTTCATCGCACGCATCAATCTTCGCGGCGATAATGAAATCATTCACACACATGCCCTTGATTCCATCGTTACCGAGCTCGACCAAAACCTTGGATCCGCTCGTCGCCTCGCACGTCGCCGGCGTCCACCCGTTGGCCTCGCACACCCCTCGCACGAGTCCCACGAGCTTATCCGCGTCCCCGTCCGCGGTGGAAAACTCCCGACGAAGGCACTCAAAGTTCCCTCGTCCCGGGCGAATCTTCCAATCCCAAACCTGCTTCCGGTAAACCTCTTGTTTCGCGAAATCCAGCTTGGCCGTGTACTCCTCGGACGCTCCGTCCACCTTTTTATTCACCAACATGATCATCTCCGCCATCCCTTGCGGGACTTGGAGGATGTGATCCGTGTCCGCGTGTCCGAGAGATTTCGACGTGAAACCGCTCTCGATCTCCCCGACCGTCGGATCGCGGGCGCCGATGTCCCCGCCCAAGCCTCCGAGGTCTTCCTGGCGTTTGCTCACGCCGCCCGCTCTGGTCGTCGCCGTTCGTCGCGTCACCGCGACGCGACGGGTCACCGCCGGGGCGCACGCGCGCGTGGTCACGGAAATCATCGATCGTTCGTTCGTTCTCGTGCTCGTTCGCGGTCGGTCTCGCGCGACGTCGTGTGCGGCGCGACGATGTTATCCGCGGACGATGGCCCCTTGCGCGCGATGCGTCGAAACCCTGGGCGTGGGAACACCCCCATTTCCTGAGTCATGACTCGTCATGTTCACATCGAAAAGGGCACCCCTGGGTACTTTATTGAGTCATGAACCGTCGGGAACATGGATAGTCACAACATGGACGCGGGCACGCCGGTTCGATTCGCCGAGAGATGCAGAGACGCCGACGCGAGTGTGCGCCGCGCGCCGACGCGATGCGGGACGCGCGACGGGCGGGCGTTCTCTCTCGCGTCTTCGTCCTCCTCGTCGTCGTCGCGTGCGCGCGCGCGATGACGACGTGCGACGCCGCGGTCGGGGATTCGATCGACGGGGTCGGCAAGAGAAGCGCAGAGCTTCGCGTCTTCGCGCCGAGGGTGGATGAAGAAGCTGCGCCCGACGCGGACGACGACGACGACGACGGAACGCGGAGCGGTGGGGTGCGCGCGAACGCGGGGGAGCGGCGCGAGCGCGCGCACGAGCACGAGCGCGCGTACGAGTACGAGGACGTACCGGATGGATGGCGGGAGGCGACGTGGTGGGAGGATTTCGCGCGAGGCGTCGGGCGAACGCCGACGCGAGGTCCGATTCCGATTCCGTACGCGTCGTACGACGAGTACGTGGAGAACGAAGTGGCGAGGATCGAGTCGAGTCTCGACCCGGTGGAGGCGGAGGCGGTGAGGGAGACGTTGAGCGATATCGCGCACGACATACAGGAGGATTTGGATCGCGTAGCCCGGGCGAGAGCGTTGGACATGACGTACAGAGGATCGACGACGCCGCCGGCGAATTTTCAGACGTACGCCCACGAGGCGTACGTCATCTACGACGACGACGGTGAGCGCGTGTTATTCGAGCCGCAAGGTGAAGTCGGGCGTCTCATGCAACAGCTCACGTGGGTGACGACAATCTTTCCGGGTAATCCGACGGCGCTGGACGATTACATGCGATGCTCGACGCTGGTGCGGCCGTGTACCCTCGAAGAGCTCCTTCGAAAGTGCACGTGGGAACCGCGCGGTACGTGGTACAGGGAAAGAATTTCGCGAATGAACGCACCGATTAATTGGCCGTACTGTCAGCCGGACCTCGGCGAGGTGTACGAGTTTTGCACTGAGTTTGAAATGCAGGCGGGCGTTTGCGATCCGAGGCGCGCGAGAGAGCGCATGTACTTGTCGCGCACCATCGCGCTCAATGGCGGCGTTTCTCCGTGTCTTCGATGGCGAACGAATGTATTCGGTGTTCGAGAGTGCATCGATAGCGGTCAGAGAGGATGAGAAGCGTCCGTCCTCGCTCCAAGCGACTCGCCGCTGATATTGTAATGATGCAAAGTTTTTACAAGGATAGCCGACGCGCCTTCTAAAGAAATTTTACAGCAGAGAAAAGAGCAAGGCGATGCTCAAGACATCGTCTCAAGCGGCGCGTTTGCCTACAAAATTTTCGACGCCGCTCGTCGCGTCGCCGACGACCGCGCCGGATTGCCACGCGGGAGTGCTCATCTCGATCCCTTTCGCGGTCCAACCCGGACCGATGGGTGGCGGGTCGCCCGCCATTCGTCTTCTCGCCGCGTTAGAGGGTTGAATGTCTTCCATGGCGTCGGTGAGCGATCTCGATCGAGCGCTGATCGGTTCGTACCCTCGAAGCCACTCGCCTTGGTACACTTGCTGCGGACGCATGATTTTCTTATCCGGATCGGACAAGCTCTCTCTCCAGTGCGCGAGGTATCCGGCGGCGCGCGGAATGGCAAAGAGCACGGTGAAAAATTCCGGAGGGAAGCCCATGGCTCGATACACGAGACCGCTGTAAAAGTCGACGTTCGGGTAAAGCTTACGCTTTACAAAGTACTCATCCGCTCGAGCTTGCTTTTCGAGCTCAATGGCAATGTCAATCAGCGGGTCTCTTCCGACGAGTTCAAAGACGTCGTTGGCGATTTTACGAATAATCTTGGCTCTCGGATCAAAGTTTTTGTACACTCGGTGACCGAAACCAAACATGACGTAACGCTTCTCCTTGACGCCCGCCAAAAAGTTTGGAATGTTTTCCACTTTACCGATGCGCTCGAGCATCTTGAGCACGGCTTCGTTTGCGCCACCGTGCAGCGGACCGTAGAGCGCTCCGACGGCGCCGGCGACGGCGCAAAAAACGTCCACCCCGCTCGAGGCGAGATGTCTGCACGCCGCCGTGCTGCAATTCATCTCGTGCTCGGCGTGAAGCAAAAACATGACATCCAACGCCTTGGCGAGCTTTGGATGCGGACGATGTCGGGCATCGAGACCCGCGTCGAGCATGTACAAGAAATTTTCGGCGTACGACAAACGAGTATTCGGCGCCGCCGGCAACCGTCCCGTATTTCGATGATAGGCGTGCGCGGCGAGCGTCGTCATCTTCCCGATGATTCTCACGATTTGCTTGTCTTGCACGACGTGCGAGTCGTAAATCCCCCCGCCCGCGATGGCTGGGTTCTGCTCCGGATGCATCGCGCTCAGCGAGTTTAATCCCGCCAGCATCACCGCCATCGGGTGCGCGTCGTGCGGCAACGCCTCCACCGCGTGCACCACCTGCACCGGCAGCGCGCTGTGTCTCGCGATCGCCCGCTCCCAATCCACCAACTGCGACGCGTTCGGTAAATCCCCATACAGCAAAGCGAACGCCGTTTCCAAGTACGTCGACTTTTCCGCCAATTCCTCAATCGCGAACCCCCGATACCGAAGAATCCCCTTGTCCCCGTCGATGAAGCTAATCTTCGATTTACACGGCGCCGTGTTCACGTACCCCGGGTCGTACACCACCAACCCGCGTCCATCCCCGCCCGCGGTTATCTTTTTAAACGCCCCCGCGTCCACGGTCCCGTCCTCCGAGATCGGTATCTCGTATTTTCGTCCCGTCCGTCCGTCCTCGCACGTCAGCGTTCCGGCGCCTCCGCCCGGCGCCTCCCTTCGACGTCCCGCCGCCGTCTCCACCGACGCCGGCGCCGGCACCAACTGTCCCCGAACCGTCGCCACGCGTCTCCCCGCCGCTTCTCGCGTCCGTCCGTCGTCGTTCTCCATCCCGCGCCGTCGACAATCAAAACAAAATCCAGAGTGGATTCTCGACCCACAAAAACAGTTGGTCGGTGGCTGCTCTCAACGCGTCGCTCTGGTTTCAACGCGTCGCTCTGGGTGGGTTTTTCAATCCCGGCGTCCCAAGTCGTCCGTCGTCCGTCGTTTAGGTCGTCGCGCGCGATCCAAGTCTCGTCGTCGTCGTCCCGCTCGGCGTTCCGTCGTCTCGGTGTGAAGACGCCGACGCAATCCGAGTCAGAGCCCGTGCCCTCGGGACGGATGTAAGTTCGGACACGCGGATAATACTATGAGTACCCGTACTACTATGTAATAATTAACTCATCAAGTAGTACATGGTGTTCAAATGTCATACAATATGTGGTGATAAAAAAACCCACGAAACGGTTGGGACACGCGTGACTCGGACGACGAATCCAGCGCGATCGGGCGACGCGGACGACGCACGGCGACGCGCGGAATCGCCCCTTGTGAGCGATCGAACGAACGATGAACGACTCGCGTCGCGATCCCGCGGCGCGAGCGATGGGCGGCGGAACCGGCGGCGGCGTGGACGACGGCTTCGTCGCGGGATTGCGACGGTTGGTGGCGTTTTCCCGCGAAAAGACATTTTCCGCGTCGGCGCGACCGATGGGCGACGCTTCGGCGATGGCGACGGTGGGACGACCGTTGGGGTACTTTTCAAACGTCCCGGGGAAGTTTTACCGCGGAGGCGGGATCGGGGGTTGGGGCGCCGCGGGCGGTGGGGGCGCGAGGACGACGAGGAGGAGGACGCGCGCGGGACTGGCGCGAAGCGCCGCGTGGGTCGTCGCGTGCGTCTTGACGTACCGCGCGTGCGCGTTCGCGATGGAAAACGGGACGGAGGAAGGGAAACGACGACGGGAGAGACGGAAAGCGCGGCAGGCGGCGATGCAGAGGATGCGGGAGGCGGAGACGTATGAAAGTTTTGAAGACGCGGCGTTGGCGTTGGACAAGTTGGAGGAGGAGGAGGAGGAAGCGGCGCGAGGAAACGGTGTCGAAAGCGGCGGTGGTGGTGGTGGTAAATCGCCGCAAAGAGGGTGGCGCGTGAAGACGAAACCGACGTCGTCTTCCGCGCCGCCGCCGTTGGGGTCGAGGAAATACGACGTCGATCTCATCGAGGAACAGTTGAGACAGTTGCAAGCGCAGCGGGCGATGGGCAACGTCGAAGAGATGATGTTTTTACTGCGCGCGGATATTTTGAGAAATTTGGGTTCGCTGAGCGGTGGGGATTACCGCGCGCGACTGGGTTCGGGGGAGGCTACCCACGGTCGCGTCCCTCGCGCCGTTCGTCGGTACATCGCGGAACTGAAGAGTCAACTGTGGAGCATCGCGCAGGATGAAACGGTGACGTTGCAAGAAAAGTTGGTTTTTTTACAAGAGACGCGACACTGTTTCGGACGCACGGCGCTCATGATGAGCGGCGGGGGGACTTTGGGTACGTTCCACGTCGGAGTCGCGAGAGCGCTGAACCGGAAACGCCTCTTGCCGCGAGTTCTCGCTGGGTCTTCCGTTGGCTCGATCATCGCCGCAATCATCGGGAGTCGGACGCAAGAAGAGTTGGATGAGTTTTTCAGCGAGGAGCACTTTTACGACTTGCTTCCAGATTTGACGTTTTTTAGCGGCAACGATCCGATGAGCGTCGTGAAGCATTACCTACGAACCGGGGCTCTGCACGACATCGATTTCTTTCAGCGGTGTCTGCGCGCGTTGCTCGGGGATTTAACCTTTCAAGAGGCGTACGATCGAAGCGGCGGTAGGATTTTGAGCGTGTGCGTGTGCGCGACGACGCCGGGTGAAAAACCGCGATTGCTCAACTACCTCACGTCACCGCACGTGGTGTTGTGGTCAGCCGTCGCGGCGTCCTGCGCGTTTCCTTCGCTTTTCCCGCCGCAGCCACTCTTGGCGAAATCGAGAAACGGCGCTTTTGTCCCGTGGTTGCCCGACGGCAAGGATGGTCCGAGGCGATGGAGAGACGGTTCGCTCGAGGCGGATTTGCCCATGGATAATTTGCGCGAGCTCTTCAACTGCAATTACTTCATCGTCTCGCAAACCAACCCGCACATCGTCCCGTTGCTTCGAATCAAGCGATGGTTCACGTCTCGAGGGCGGCTCTTCACCCTCTGGGCGTACTTTATCGAGAGCGAGTGGAAGCACAGATGCCGACAAATTCTAGACATTGCCCCGCGACTGGACGTCTTTGACATTTTCAAACTCTTCGGCCAACAGTGGGAGGGCGACGCCACGGCGGTGATGTGGTACAACTGGAAACAGTTTTCACACATCGCGAGCAACCCAACGAGAGAGTTTCTCTTCGAAACCGCGACGATGGCTGAAAAGGAAATCTGGCCGCAGCTATCGACGATCGAACACGCGTGCGGCATCGAACTCGTCCTCGACGAGTGCGTCGCCTCTCTTCGCAAACACCTCCGCCACCACGGCCGCATGGGTTCTCGCGGTCGAGTTCCGAGTTGGAACATGGTTAATTTCGCCTCTCGCGCGTCTTACGCCGAGATGCAACGCAACGCGTCCATCGCCACCGCTTCCGACAGCGGCGCCGCGTCGGATCCGCTCGCCGCCGGTTCCCGTCGCCGCGTTTCCAAGTCCAGTTCCTACGCCTCCCTCATCTATTCCGAGGACGCCGAGAACGACGATTCGATCGCGCCGACGGACATCATCGCCGCCGCTGAATCCGCGAGCGAGAGGGACATCCGGCGCGCTTTGTACGCGGGCGATGGTGATTTCATCCATGACGACGACGAAGGTTCCACGAGTGGGGACACCTCGTGAAAACCACGCCACAATACGACCCGAACACGCACGCACGCGATACGATGGCTTGGGGCAACGCCGCGAGCGCTTGGAGCGCGCAGGTACGCGCGATCGAACGAACGAACGACGCGACGCGATTCTTTTTTCTTTTCGAAACCACCCGTTACGAACCGTTCGCCGGTCCCCGCGCGGAAGAGGCGCGGAAGAAGCTTCGAATCGCGAATCGTCGCGCCGCCGTTCCGATGGATCTGCGTCTTCAGGGTTCGTTCGACGCGGCGCCGGGCGACGCGCGAACGACGGCGGACGGAGGGGCGACGCGTCGAGGGTAATTTTATCGCGGTCGTTCACTGGGGCGCGGGGGAGAGACGGAAGCGCGGGCGTCGGCGCGGGACGGGTGAATGGATTCATCAGGTTTCTCTGACTGCGCGTTTTGGGCGGGTCTTGGAGCCCGAAGACACTCTCGGGAAGACGAACGCGAACGGACGCGGAGGCGATGGACGGTGGATGCGGGCGAAACGAGACGACTGACGAAGATGATGACGCGCGCAGACTGAAGAAAACGACGATGGATTGGATTCCCTCGGACCGCCGGCGGCGGCGTTTCCGTCGCTCGGCGACGAGCCGACGCCCGCGCAAGCGGAAAACGCGTCCTTTCCGTCGCTCGGTGCCGCCGCCAAGGTGAAGGAACCGAAGAAGAAGTCAAAGGGTGTTAAATTGTCTTTCGCCGAGTTTGCTGAAACGACGGGCGGTGGAAGCTCGTACGCGCCGCCGGGTCGCTCGGGCGGCGGCGGCGGGTTTGGACGCGCGGCGGATAACATCGTGCTTCCGTCTGGTCCGCGACTCGATCGCGGTGATGATGAGTTTGGTGGCGGTGGTGGCGGACGCTTAGGAGGTGGGTTCAAAGAATACGGTGGTGATCGCGGCGGTGGCGATCGCTACGGCGACAGAGGCGGCGATCGCTACGGCGACAGAGGCGGCGATCGCTACGGCGACAGAGGCGGATTCGGCGACAGAGGCGGCGATCGCTACGGCGACAGAGGTGGATTCGGCGACAGAGGCGGCGGTCGATTCGATCGCGATCGCGATGGCGAGGAGCGTCCGGAACGCGAAGATCTCGGACCGTCTCGCGCGGATATGAGCTCCAACTGGGGCTCGGATCGTCGCGCTCCGCCGCAAGACGACCGCTACGCCAGCCGAGGTGGGCGCGGTGGCTTTGGCGACTACGGCGACCGCGAAGAGCGCCGCGGTGGCTTTGGCGACTACGCCGATCGTCCTCCGCGCGAGGAACTCGGACCTTCCCGCGCCGACGAGAGCGACAGCTGGTCCAGAGATAGAAAGCAACTTCCAGAGCGCGACTCGCGCTACGACGATCGTCCGCCTCGCGAGGAACGCGATTGGGGCTCTCTTCGTAGCAGAACGAGCGCCGCGGCTCCGTCGGATGACTTTGGCTCAAGAGGCGAGCGCCCGAAGCTCAATCTCAAGCCGCGCTCTGAATCGGCTGACGCCGCGGGCGCCAACTCGCAGAGCTCGCTCTTTGGCGGCGCCAAGCCGGTGGATGTCAAGTACGTCGAGGACAAGCCGCGCGAAGCCATTCCGGCTCGCGAGGAACGCACCGAGCGCAAGCAATACGACGCGCCGAAAGATTCCGACGGTGATCGCTGGGGACGCAAGCCGTCTTTCGCCCCGCGCAAGGAAGAAGAGCTCCGCGAAGCGACGCCCGAGGAGCGCGCCGCTCGTCCAAAGCTCAACCTTCAAAAGCGCTCCACCGACGCGCCGGTGGCGTCCTCTGGTTCCGCCCAAAGCTCTCTCTTCGGCGGTGCTCGCCCGCGTGAAGAGGCGCTTAAGGAAGCCGGCCGCGACTGGCAAGCCGAAGACTTGAAGCGATCCGTCGGTTCTGTCAAGCGCAAGGAATTCAAGGAGGAGAAGGAACTCAAGGAGAAGATTGCCGAAAAGCGCGCCGCCGGCGAAGACGTCGCTGACCTCGAGAAGGAACTCACCAAGCTTTCCCTCGAACTCGACGACAAGTTCCGCTTCGCCAAGAACAAGCCAGAAGGCGCCTCCAAAAAATCCGGCGAAACCTCTGGCGAGGCTAAGGATTTCAACAACAAGTCGCGCGACGCCGACGCCGAGAAATCCAACAAGCCGCGCGTCGTCCAAGCCGAAGCGTCCGCGCCCGTCACCGCGAGAAACGCCTTTGACGCCCTCACCGACGCCGAGTAAACGCATCACGCACACGACACCCATCGCGGGCGTCGTCGACTTTCTTTTAATACGCACTCATTCACGCGACGACGACGACGCACATCGACTCACCCCTTTGCTTTCTGACGAGTCATGACTCGTCATCACGACCCCTTTTGAACCTTCAAAAAGGTGCCCAGGTGGCACTTTGAAACGGCGAAACCGCACACCCCGACGCGCGGTCACGTCGCCGATATGTTCCGTAAACTCTTCGGAAGCGCGCGCGCGGCGACGTACGGCGGCGCGTCCTCGAGCTCGAACGGTGGAGGCACCAACGGACGATCGAACGGAACGCAGGCGACGCTCGATGCGGTGGACAAGCTCAAAGCGGTGCGTGCGCATTGACTCGATCGATCTCTCTCATTCTTGTATTTGTTCTTCTTAGCCTCGCGCACCGCGTCCTCGTTCGATCGTTCGATCGTTCGATCGGTGATGAAGGATGCGCGCGATGGAGGGCTTCGACGCGCGCGAGCGATGTGGAGGTTCCGCGGGGCGGGGCGGGGCGGGGCGAGCGGTTGAGAGCGATTTTCGATTTACGTCGATTGATGATTGGTTTTTTATAATGAACCGGGCGATCCGTCGTTCCTCACAGAGGATGGATGGCGAAAAACAAAGGGTACCCTGTGACTAACCGTTTGATTCGTTTGTGTCGCAAACAGGCGCTCGAGCTAAACCAAAAGAGAGAGGCGTTGTTGAATAAGAAGATCGCCGAGGCGCTCGCGAAGGCGCGCGAGGCAAACAGAGGCGGAAACAAGAGGGGCGCGCTCGCGCATTTAAAGACGAAAAAGCTGTATGAACAAGAGTTGGAGGCGTTGGCGACTCGGCAGCTCAAGCTTCAGGAGCAGGTGATCATGTTAGAGGGTTCGAGGGCGACGGCGGAGACCTTTGGCGCCTTGCGTACGGGCGCCAACGCGATGAAGGCGTTGTCGAAAGAAACGAGTATCGACGACGTCGACGCCGTCATGGATGAGATTAACGACCACACGGACAAGATGCGCCAAGTCCAAGAGGCTTTGGGTCAACCCACTGGGATGGCGGCGGAATTCGACGAGGACGAGTTGGAGGAGGAACTCGCCGAGCTCGACGCGCTCGAAGTCGAGGACAACCTCCTCGACGCCGAGCTCGCCGCCGAGTTGGGCGAGCCCGCCATGCCGAGCGTTCCGCTTCCATCTGTTCCAGCCGTATCATCGACCACTTCGATCGATGCCGACGAAGAGGCTGAGCTCAGGGCGCTTCAGGCTGAGATGGAACTCAACTAACGCCCGCCGACGCGACGACACATTTCCATTCGCTCGCTCTTCGCCAACGTCTCGATGACGACGACGACGACGACGCGGGATGATGGACACGAACGAAACGAACGCATTCTCTTCTGTAGTACTATATTCTCCATCCTAGTCCAACGAACGAACGAACGAACGAACGGCGTCAAAACAAAAAACCACCAATAAAACAAAATAAAGAGCCGTTTCCTCCCTCTGCGTGCGCGCTCGTCCACACTCATCGACGCGCGCGACGATATAAGACACGCGCGCGCGGGATTCCCTTGAAAGAACCATGCCCACCGAAACCCCGACACCGACGACTTCGAATAGGTGCGCACACGCAGCGCGACGCGCGTGCGTGGAGTTGAAATTGAAACTCGCATTCAAACGACTCAGAGACAGACGGACTGACTGACGCCGACTCTTTCTGTTTGATGACTTTAACGACGCCGCAGGTGGGAATTCACGGCGCCGAAATACTTTGATTTCAACGCCGAGGACGACGACGCGGCGATGGAGGCGTATTTCGACGGAACGGCGCCGAGACAGTTGTCGACGCCGAGAAGGAAACGGGGCGGCGCGTCCGGGGCGTCCGGGGCGTCCGGGGCGTCCGGGGCGGCGGTGAGAATCACGGATCCGACGTGCGCGTTCATGGAAGATCCAGATAATCGAGGGGAGAATGGGGATGTGGATCGCGTGTCGCCGCGGGTGGTGGTGGTTGATGGTGGCGCGGTGGGCGGTAAGACGCCGGGGAGGACGCCGAGACGGTTGGGAGCGCCGAGACGGGCGTTGGCGTCGACAATGGAGTGCGTGACGACGACAGCGACGGGTGGTAAGACGCCAAAATCGACTGAGAAGACGCCGGTGCGTCGTTCGCCGAGACTGGCGCTCTTGGCGCAGTCGAGCGAGAAGAAGAAGCTCGAAGAATCGGTGTCGGCGGAGAAATCGACGACTACGGCTTCCAAGGCGCGTAGGACGCGGTTCGCTTCGCAGACTCCGGCGAAGCGAATCTTAAAGACGCCGAATCCGATGATTCCTCGCGTCGCCGTGGTGGCGAAACACAAGCAAGAGGCGGCGAGGAAAGACCGCGAGGCGCGCGAGGAGGCGGCGAGGAAAAAGCGGGCGGCTATGGCTCCGACGGGGGTGTCGTCCAGATACCGTCAGACTGCGCCAAAAACGGACGTCAAGCCGTACCGTTCGCGCAAGGAAAAGCTGAGAGCATTTGAAACCGGCGGCAGAACGACCGATTACGAAGACTTGACGCGAATTCCTGCGCGAACGACGACGACAAAGGCGGTGAGTCCAAAGTTTAACATTACTCGACGCAAGCAAAAGATTCTCACCACAGAGGAGCGCGAACTTTTAGAGATTGAAAAGGCGAAGGAGTCCATCGCCAAGGAGAGAGAAAGGCGCCGAAATAGCTCGTACGAAAATCCGTTCACCAGGGTAAACTCTAGGGTGTACAAATCGGTTCGAAACACGAGGACAAACCCGGTGCCGGCGCCGTCGATGGACGACGTCGCGAGCGCGTTGAAAGTCGAGAGATCTCGTCGCACTTCAGCTCCGATCGATAGGATTGAGAGTACACCGATGACGGACGTGCGCAAGAGAAAACGCATCTCCATCACGGGCTCGGTTCTCACGGAGATTACGCCTTTCAATCTCAACACTGAACAGCGCGGCGCCTACCACGAGCGGAAATTTCGCCGAATGCTCGAAGAAGAGGAGCAACGCGAATCGCTTTCGCAACCTAGATTCCGGGCGACCCCTATTCCGGTCACGCAACAAGCGGGGACGTCTATCTCGCGCGAACAGTTATCCATGATGCTTCGAAACAAAAAGTGAATAGCGCGCGCTGATTGTAATCATCAAGTCAAAGCGGAGTAGTAGCTAGAGTCGAGGTTTCAAAAATGATTGTTTAAGTACTGTATTGCATCCTTGCTAAGCAAAACCGGCTAAAGCCCCTCACGGGCACGGATCAACGTTTCAGAGAAGAGATATTATGGATCACGATGATTGGTGAAATCGACGATTAATCGACTTCTTCAATCTTCGGGCCAGAGGAGGCGCCGCCAGCGTCTTCAGCACCCGCACCCATGTCCGGCGCAGCGCCGCCGGCGTTTTGGTACATCTTGCTGATGATCGGGTTGCACACACCTTCCAACTCCTTGAGCTTGTCCTCAAACTCGTCAACCTCAGCCGTTTGGTTACCGTCCAACCAAGTGATAGCGGCTTCAACGGCGTCCTCAATCGTCTTCTTGTCATCCGCATCCAACTTGCCGCCAACGTTGGCGTCGTTCATGGTGTTGCGCATGTTGTAAGCGTAGTTTTCGACGGCGTTCTTGGCTTCAATCTTCTTCTTGTGTTCTTCATCTTCAGCCTTGTACTTCTCTGCGTCTTGAACCATGCGTTCAATGTCTTCCTTGCTCAAGCGACCCTTGTCGTTGGTAATGGTAATCTTGTTCTTTTGGCCAGAGCCCTTGTCTTCGGCGGAGACGTTGAGAATACCGTTGGCGTCGATGTCAAAGCAAACGTTAATTTGCGGAACACCACGCGGGGCCGGCGGGATACCAGAGAGTTCGAACTTACCCAACAAGTGGTTGTCGCGGGTGCGGGAGCGCTCACCTTCGAAGACTTGGATCAACACACCCGGCTGGTTGTCGGCGTAGGTGGAGAAGACTTGTTCCTTCTTCGTCGGAATGGTGGTGTTGCGCGGGATGAGCACAGTCATCACGCCACCAACGGTTTCGAGACCCATGGAGAGCGGGGAAACGTCGAGCAAGAGCAAGTCTTGCACCTTTTCGTTGCCTTCGCCAGACAAAATGGCGGCTTGGACGGCGGCACCGTAAGCGACGGCTTCATCCGGGTTGATGGACTTGCAAAGCTCCTTGCCGTTGAAGAAGTCGGAAAGAAGCTGTTGCACCTTCGGAATACGGGTGGAACCACCGACAAGGACAACCTCGTGGACGGAGGACTTGTCCATCTTGGCGTCACGGAGGGTCTTTTCGACCGGATCCATGCACTTGCGGAACAAATCCATGTTGAGCTCTTCAAAGCGAGCGCGGGTGATGGAGGTGTAGAAGTCGACGCCTTCGAACAAAGAGTCAATTTCAATGGAGGTTTGCGCCGTGGAAGAGAGGGTGCGCTTGGCGCGTTCGCACGCGGTGCGAAGACGGCGGAGAGCACGGGCGTTGCCAGTGATGTCCTTCTTGTTCTTGCGCTTGAATTCTTGGACAAAGTGTTGCAACAAGCGGGCGTCGAAATCTTCACCACCCAAGTGCGTGTCACCAGCCGTCGCCTTGACTTCGAAGATACCTTCTTCAATGGTCAACAAAGACACATCAAAGGTACCGCCACCAAGATCGAAGATGAGAACGTTCTTTTCAGAGCCATCAGAGGAGTTCTTCTTGTCCAAACCGTACGCAATGGCAGCCGCGGTCGGCTCGTTGATGATGCGCAAGCAGTTCAAGCCGGCGATAACGGCGGCATCCTTGGTCGCTTGACGCTGGGAATCGTTGAAATACGCCGGGACAGTAACGACGGCGTTCTTAATTTCCTTACCGAGGTACGCTTCGGCGATTTCCTTCATCTTGACGAGAACCATGGAGGAAATTTCCTCGGCGGAAAACTTCTTCGTTTCACCGTGAAATTCCACGACGATGATCGGCTTATCCGCCTCGCCCGCCTCGACGGAGAAGGACCAATCCTTCACATCCGCTTGCACTTGCGGTTCGGAAAACTTGCGGCCAATCAAACGCTTGGCGTCGAAAACCGTGTTCTTCGGGTTCATCGCAGTCTGGTTCTTCGCAGAGTCGCCAATGAGACGCTCGGAATCCGTGAAGGCAACGTACGACGGCGTCGTACGGTTACCTTGGTCATTCGCGATAATTTCAACTCTAATACGGGAAAGAAAGTTGAAATCACACGCGATAAACAACCCACCGTCTCGGCTGATTCGGACAAACGGACAAACGGACGATGGACACAGTACTGACGGTTCGGGAACCGTCGAAAAAGGAGGCTTGGAAGGATGGAAAGAAGAACGCTCGAAAGCGTTCGGCAAACCATCCATCCATCCTTCCATCCGTCCGTCCATCCGTCCATCCGTCGTCGTCGCCGCCGAGACGGGAGCGTTTCGCGGTGATTCACAACGCACTCACGCGTCAGTCGCCTCGTTCGCGCGATTTCGTCTCTCTTCGCGCCCTCTCGCGGTCGCGCGCGTCGAAAACGCCTTCTTCGTTTCGAAAACGCCGCGGGTCGACGGGACGGCTGGCGCCGCGCGGAAGACCCGAAGGAAATCTGGATCCTTCGCGACGCCCGAGCGTCGACGAGGCGCGGCGCGCGGTGAAACGCGCGGATTTGAACGGGTAAAAATACATTCAACCGCGACGCTTCGTCGTCATCGCCGCGCGCGCCGTCGACGCGCGTCCATCCGTCGAGCGCGGCTTCTTCATCCATCCTTCCCGCGAAAAGATGAAACCAGAAGCGCGTCGTCATCGCGTCGTCGCATCGTCGTCGTCGCCGTACCTGTCGTGCTGCCAGACACCGACGCAAGAGTACGTCGTGCCCAAATCAATGCCAACGGCGGGTCCGTCAGCCTTACTCATGTCTGTCTGTGTGTGTGTGTCGTCACAAGTATGTGCGTCGCAATCTGTCGTCCCGTCCCGCGCGCGCGCCGCAACAGACGTCGTCCTCGGAAGGACTCTTTCGACGATTTCGACGAGTCACGAACCGTCGATTCGTCCACCACCCCCCCCGCCGCCGCCTCCGTTTCGACGGTCGCGGAAGAAGCTTCGATTGTCTTGTTACGACGACTGTTCGGATATTCGGACATTCGGACAGTTAGAATCGTATGTGTAAGCAGTGCGCGCGCGGGGTGCCCATCGAAGCTTCTGGATGCTTCATTCGAAACGCTTCTACCGCTTCATCGCGTGGTTGTACTGGTTTTTAAAAAATCAGTGGGCACTGGGTAAGTTTTTGCCGCGATCGTCGTCGTCCCGCGGTCGTCGTCCCGGTCGCGACCCGGCAATCGCCGAAGGGCGGGCGCGTCGACGCCGCTCGTCCGACTTGGGAGACATGCGCGCTCGAGAGACGCGGTGGAGCGTCGCGATCGTCGCCGAGCGCGTCGTGTAACTGTGAGAGTCCGCGCGGAGTTCGACGCAGGGGTCGCCGAGCTCGGCGAAGGAGTGGTCCCGTCCGGCTGCTTGTGACTTTTTGAGAATTCATCGTCGTTTTGAGCGGCTCAAAACTGGTGCTCTACGCGCGCGGTCGAGTCGTCACTCTCCGTAACGTCTCGCCGAGTCGAGTCGATCGAGTCGCGCGCATGCGGGTGCGACGGTTAGAGTCGCTGCTGAGCGACATCGCGCCGTTCGCGACGCCGAAACAAAACCTGGAGCAGTACCCGACGAACGCCGAGCTCGCGGCGGGAGTGTTGCACCACGCGACGAACGCCGGGGATGTCGGGGAAGGGAAAACGGTGGTGGATTTAGGGGTCGGGTGCGGGATGTTGTCCATCGCGGCGGTGTTGTGCGAGGCGAGTCACGTGATTGGGGTGGACGTGGACGCGGATGCGTTGGAGACGTGCCGGGAAAACTTGGAAGGGTTTGAACCGGCGTTGGAGATGGATTTGGTGCTCGCGGACGTGATTGGTGGTTCTTCTTCGTCGTCTGGATCGTCTGGATCGTCTTGGGCGCTGCGAAGGTTGAGGGCAGACACGGTGTTGATGAACCCGCCGTTTGGGACGCGGCGTAAAGGCGCCGACGTGGCGTTTTTACGCGCCGGGTTTCGAATCGCCACCGGGGCGATTTATTCCTTGCACAAGTCGTCCACGAGGGAACACATAGAAAAAGTGGCGCGGACGAGGTTTCACGCGAAACAAGCCGATGTTTTGGCGCAGTTAAAGTACGACTTGCCGGCGACGTACGCGCACCACAGGGAAAAGAGCGTGGAGATTGCGGTAGATTTGTGGAGATTCGTGCCGGATCCCGACGCCTTGATCGAGGATCCGACCGAAGGAGACGCGGATTTCATGTCTGTAGATGATCTCGCGGGACAGTTTTCGTCCAAGGCGAGGGTTTCCTCTGGGAGAGGTCGCGGCGGACGCCCCGGCGGGAGAGGTCGGCGTCGGTAGCTTCGCCGCCAAAGAGTGTTTGTTGTAAATGTTAACTACTTAGTACTAAGATAAACCGCGCGCGTACACGCATCAAGTAAAATGCGAAAGAAGCGAGGGAACCCGCGACGCGACGCGTCGTGAAAATGGGACGGGATCAATTCAGGCGTACGCGTGTGTGTGCAAGTATTGGTACTCACGTCTTCATTAAAAAGACGAGCGAAAGAGAAATGGAAATTGGTGCACGCCCGATAGTCTTCGGGTCTCGTGTATTCTAATGAGCGAACGCTGTTATATCATCTATGCCGTCTTCGGCTCGAATCTCATGCGTTCCATTTGGGATTCCTTGGGGAGCTTCACCTTGCTCGCCAACCCGAAAAATTTCAACACAGAGATGACCATCCACGTCATGTCAATTTGCCACCAACGCAAACCGTGTCGGGCGCTAAACTCGAAGGCGTGGTGGTTGTTATGCCAACCTTCACCGAACGCCAAAATGCCTATCGGCCAGTTGTTACGAGACAAGTCGCCGGTGTTGAACTCTTGGGAGCCCCAGCAGTGGGACACCGAGTTCACAGCCCACGTGATGTGGTACACCCACACCGTGCGGAAGCAGAAACCCCAAATGAACCACGGCATGCCGCCGATCGCGTACAAGGCGATGGCAGATGCAGCGATGTGCCACATATAAGTCTTCTCCATGAATCGGTAGAACGGCTGAGCGGCGAGTTCTTGCGCGTTCGAACGGTCCCCAACGCGCTCAATCGTCGCCTCGTTATCCAACAACCAACCCATGTGCGACCACCAAAAGCCTTCATACGGCGTGTGCGGGTCCTTGGGCGTGTCGCAGTGCTGGTGGTGGTGGCGGTGAGAGGAAGCCCACTCGAGCGGGTCTCCCTGGACAGCCAAGGCACCGCAGTACGCCAAGACGTACTCGAGCCACTTGGGCGTCTGGAACGACTTGTGCGAAATTTGTCTGTGGTAGCTGAGGGTGATACCGAGGCATCCTGTGATGAAGTACATGGCCAGGAAGCACTTGAACGCACCCCAGGTGAAGTAAAACGGCGCAAGCAACGCCCCAACGTGAAGCGCACCGATGAAACTCACGTACGTGATATCAGTCGGAATCCACTTACGCAAGAAGGCGTTTCTCTTCGGGCTCGCCAAGATGTCCGAAAACGCCACCTTGTGCGCCGGCTTGACCCCGGCCCACGCGCCCTTTGCCGCCGCCGCCGCCTCACTGTTCACCGAACCCCACACCTGGCGCGCCTTATCCGCACCCTCGGCGCCGAGTCTCTTCCAAACCACCGAATCATCGTTCTCGTCGCCGAGTTCAATGACGCCCGGAGCGGTGATCGCCTTGCGCGTCAAAGTCGATCCGCGTCGTTGAATCCTCACGCGTCGCTCGTTCGCGCCCACTGCGTTCGAGTCAAAAACCACAAAGCAACACCATCGTCAGTCACACACTCCACGCGCGCACACCCTCCTTGACGCCCAAAACCCATCACACGCGTAAACGTCGCCCTCCTTTATCCCCTCTCTCTCGCTCGAGACCGCGATTTCCCTTCAGCCCTCGCGCGCGCGACCCTCGACGTCGTCGCCCGCAAAACCATCGCGTCTCCCCGCGTCTTCCCCTCTGACGCGCGGAAACTTTGATACCCTTCACATCGCGCGTCCACGATCCCCGAACCGTCGTTTTCCGTTCCGTCGACGCCGCGAAAACGTCGTCTTCTCGTCGGCATCTCGCCAGCTCTGTCCACGTCGCCCACGCGCCTCGCGCTTTGAATCCACGTGACGCGACCGAGAACGTCGCGTCGCGTTTCGCATCACGCACCTCTCGTCGTCGTCGCCGGCGCGGTGACGCGCGCTCTAATGGTCATCATCGTCGTCTCGCGCTCGCGTGCGTCCCCGGGGACCGCGTCGTCGTCGTCGTCGTCGTCGTCTGCCGCCGTCGCGGCCGTTCGTCGCAGCCGTATCCAAAAACGTCATCTGCATAAATATACCTAAAATAATTATCGGACACGTGGTACGTAATGAAGTATGTATCATTAGTATGAATATTGGTTTTGACTGTGTTTGTTTTGCATCTGGATGACATCATCCACGTCAGATAAGACTGTTTGCGCATATGTGATTGATGGAACGTGGTTTGGATGGCTCAAGCGGTCCAGCCAGACGCGTCTGGATCTTTAACGCGCGGCGTCCCGGTTCGGGTCTCGTCGGTCTCGTCGGTTCGGAGTCGCGTTTGAGACGCTCGTTTCGTTTCGTTTCGTTTCGTTGTTTTGGGTGGTGTGTGTTTACAACGAATGTCGCTCGCTATGGGTCGCGGCGCGTCGCGTCGACATCCAAACGGCGCGGGGCGTCGCGTCGTCAATCATTTGGATTGGTTTTTGAGGAAAGCCTGGACGTAGAGGGCAGAGAACACCATGACGGTGCCGCCCCATTGTTGCCAGGTGAGAGGATGGAGGAAGAGGAGACAAGAGAGGAGGATGGAGAGGAGCTGACGCGTCGTCATGATGGTGGCGAAGAGGAGCGCTCCAAACTCTTTGATGGTGTACAAAATGCAGAGCTGACCGCACATAGAGGACAAAGACAAGACGAGGATGTCCTTGAATACGGCGGGGTGGCGACCGATGAAGTCGAGGGCTTGGGCAAAGGCACCGTCGGAGAAGAGCCAGAAGAGAGAGAGGGTGGCGGAGACGCCGTTGACGTAGAGCATTTGGTTGTACGTCTCCATCTGATAACCCTTGAAGAGCTTGTCCTGGAAAGTCGAGGTGAAACCGTCAAATCCAAGGTAGCCAAGCATGAGGAACATGCCCTTCGCGCTCGTGCCCGAGCTTCCAGCGCTATGCTTGTGCGTCACCTCTCCGTACAAAGCGAAAACGGTACACCCAAGCGTAACGCACAGCGCTATGAGGTAATCGCTCGCCTTGTATCGTCTCTGATTGATAAAATATCCCCAAATCATCACCGGGATCATCTTTGCGCACTTACCCAAAGTTTGTACCGGGAATGAGACATATCTCAGCGCTTCGTACTGACACGTCGTCGCCAGCACGTTGCTCGCGCTCACTCCGGCGTACTTCCAGATCGGCGCCACCGGGTGCACCATCCCTCGCGTGTACGCCAAGATGGCTGCCGCGAGCGAAGCACTCAACACTCTATTGCTTAAAACTAGGAAGACACTGTACTTGAAGAATTCGCCGTCGTACGGACGTGTCATGATCCGCTCTTGGAGCACTCCGTACAAGATCAACGATCCCACGACACCGACGACGCACGCGGCGATACGCGCGCCCGGTGATCGCTGCGGCGCGCTCGACATCACCGGTGTACCTCTTTCCATCTTTGAAGACTGCTGATCCATGTCGTTCTGTCGGGGCTTCGAGTGCTTGTCACCTTTGCCACCGCGAGACGTGCACTGAGGTTCAGTATGCTGCACGCGCGCAAAGAATTTCATTCGTCTAAGAGCGTTGAACGTCTCACTACAATCAAAAATCAAATCTATTATCACAGGACGCGCGCGCTAGGCGCATCATCGCCCCACATTTCCTTATATCGTCGCTCACCGTCGAGAATCGCATCCTTGGCGATTTTCAGTTGCGCCGATAGTGCCTCGGACTCGGGATCCTTCTTCAATCCTTTGGCGCACACTTTGGCGGATTCTGCGTGCTGTCCCAGGCCACTGAGCGCCACGGCGTGTCTCAAATAGCCCTTTGCGAAATCAGGCGCGAGTTTTACGCACGTTTCGGCGTCGGAGAGCGCGTCTTCGAAGCGTCCTGCGCCGGCGTAGGCGGCCGAACGGTTGCTATGGAGAACGTGGTTGCCTCTGTCGAGACGAATAGCCATCGAATAAGATTTGATCGCCATGTCATAATTTCCGGCGGCAAATAATTCATTCCCTCGTTCCTTGGCTTTTCGAGATTTATCTGCGAGCGTTTCATCCGGTTTTGTCACCGTCAGAGCGCCCTGAAGTTTTGGTCTCTGCACGGGCTCGCCCAACGCGAGTTTATCCGGCAATGTCAATACGATATCGCGAACCTTGGCTATAATTTCGGGCTTTTCAGTCAACCCAAGGTAAGATGGATCATCCACAGCATAAGAGTTGATGAGATCTTTGGCGTTCTTCAAGGAGAATGAACCAACTTTTGAGAACTCGTCGCGCAATGCGTCCAAGACTGCGCACGTCTTCAAACACAGGGCGACACCGTGATGCTCTCGAGCGATGGCAACGTCCATTGGAGTCTCGCCAAGATCGTTTGGAATCGTTGGAGAAGCGCCGCACGCATGTATGAGCGTTCGAAGAGTCGTAATCTGTCCAGCGCCGGCGGCTGAATGGAGCGGCGTGCTGTCAGCTTTGTTCGTCACATTCGGATCCATTCCGCGTTCACACAACCACGTGATGCATTGTTCGTGTCCCTTGGACGCGGCCCAGTGCATGGCGGTATTGCCAGAGAACCCATAGCTAGTGCCCGTACCATCGGCGTAGAGGAGATCCGGATTCTTCTCAAACATGTCCTTCATCGACGACAAGTCTCCCGCCTTGGCGAAATCCAACCATTTTCTCTGCTCATCTTTCTCGAGCGTGATCACCGTGGGTTCGTCTTCGGGTACTTCTTCTCTCACCTCTTCAATGGACGATTCGCTCTGCTCTTCAATCGGGGTGAGCGTTGACTCGGGCTCACAAGCTCCGCAGTACACCAACGGTTTGCTACCGAGCGCTTCGATGATTTCAACGCTACGGTCCATCATGTTCGCGACATCGCCCGGCGTGTCGCCGAACTCATCGCGCGCGTCACGCTTAGCACCACGAGATAGTAAATACATGACACAGTCTTCGTGCCCGTTCGAGGCGGCAGAGTGGAGGACGGTGCTACCGCAGCCGTTCCTGTAATCGAGATCAAACTCACATTCTTCAACAAACCACTTGAGCGCTTCCAAATGTCCTCTAGCAGCCAACCAGTGCGCTCCGGTGTTACCGATGCCACCGAACTGCTCGTAAACCAACTCGGGGTTGCGCCCCAACATTGTCTGCAGCGCATCTAACTCGCCCGCTTTCGCGGCTTGGATCCAGTGATGCGGGCTCGTGATGAACGTCTCTGAAGAGCGCGGCGTGCTTTCGTAGCTCGCCACGTACCTCGAGTCGTCCGAGCTCGAGTCACTAGCATCATACTGACTAATCCCATTCAAATCGCCAGTCATATTTTGCATCGATCGTAGTAGCTCTGCCATGGCTGCGTCCATGTCCAATCCCTCTGGTAATTCATTCGGCATCAAGTCGTCCAACTCATCCTTCATCGCATCCATGATAAACGCGCGCAATTCCTCCTCCTCATCCGCAACCTGAGCGCCGCGACTATTATGACTCGGCCTTTTCGATTCCTTGGCTCCCGCGAGCTCAGTCGCGAGTTCGGCGAGAGCTGCCTCGCCGTGTTCCTCGATGAAAGCTCTCACTTTCGGAGGCGCGACAAAAGTCTCTTCATCGAATCTCAAACCTTCCGGGAACGTGCCCTCGGGGAAAAAGTGCTTAGGAAAAGGAAAAGGCGGCATCGTCGCCAGCTCTGCCGGCGACATATGCGCGCAAACCTCTGCGATGCTCGCGATGCCGTCTTCGCCGCCGAAACGCTCTTCAAAAAGTTCCCAAAACGCTGACAAGTATTCGTCCACCTCGACGTCCATCTCTTGCATCGACCCTCCAGCGTCGTAGAACGCGCGTTTGTGTTTATCACTCAAGATTCCATAAGCTGCGCTGATTGCGCTAAACTCGGTCTCCTCGGATGCTTCCGGCGAGGAGTTTTCCTCGTCTTCATCTTTTTTCCCAGCTCCTCTTCGACGGTCCGGGTGCGCCTCCATGGCTTTCATCCGGTACGCTCGCACGATATCGCGCTCCGTAGCGTTCGCCTCGACGCCGAGAACCGCGTACAGGTCTGGTCGCTCTTCCTCTTCGATCGCGTCGTCGTAATCATCATAAGCATCAGTTGGCGAGGAACCAAATCTAGAAGACGTCCCAGCGCCCCGCGACGATCGCGCCTGCGCCGTGTTTGCCCCGCGAGGATCGTCGTCTAATTCGGTGACGCTCACCATGCCCCTCCGAACAAAGGCGAAGACTGCGACGGAACGACGGAGTCGAGGTATGAGGGCGGTATGACTACACAGCTGCGTTTGATTGAATAACAACGTCTTCTAAAATAATTTAGCTACCGATCGACATCGTCTCCCGCGTCTCACGCGGACGCGCGCTCGAGCACCAAACCAACCGTATTCACGTCCTGTTTGCCCTCTGGCGTGTCAATTTGCACCGAATGACTCGCAATCGCATCCATGACTTTATCAAAACTCTTCCCGTCGCACTCCAAGTACGCCTTCACGTTCCGCTTGCTCGGCGGATTAAGCCACGTCGTCACGTCGATCGCGGCGCTGACGAGAAACACTGCCGTGGTCAATCGCAAGACGTCACCCGGTCGCACGCCGGCGCGCGCGGCGTTCCCGCCCTCGACGACTTCGTCGACGAAGATTTCCGTGGTGACACCCTTGAGTCGTTGCTCGAAGACGATCCCCAGCGGTCGCTCGAGCTCGACGCACACCGCCTCGCCCGTTGAAGCGAAGGGCAATCCGACCGACGCCGGGGTGGCGCCGCCGAGGTCGATCGCGATGGTGCGACGGACAACGTTCGCGGCGTCGGTCGGTTCAGCCGTGCCCGTCTCTCGAACACACTTTTGCTCGGCGTTGACGACGCGTCGCGCGAGCGCTCTGGAGCCTCGGCACGGACGCGCGCGCGAGGCGAGGACTCCGGTGCGCGCGCGCGCGAGACCGGCGGTCGATAGGACGACGGTGGAAGGCATGGCGAGGGGTAAAGTGTGGATAAGGAGAAATCAACGTCGAATCAAATCAGTTGTGTTTACACGTGCTAGCGTTGACGACCCATCTAAGACTGCCTCGCCACGTTTTTTACGTACGCCGCGACGCGCTGACGGACTTCACCGACGTTAAGGGGTCCCTTGGACTCGTCCCAGTTGTCTTGCTCCTTTGTGAGCGCGGCGAGAGCCCAGCGCTGAGTGAGTCTGTCGTAGTTGGCGCCCGGCTGATGCAGCGGATTGCTCGGAACGCGGAGTTCCTCCACTTCCATGGTGACGAAAGCGGTGACGGCGTCGGAGAAGAGCTCACCGAGGGGATCGTCAAATTGTGGTGGAAGCGGAGCGGTCAAGATTGGCTTGTTCGCGCGCTGCTGCTGCGGCGGCGGTGGGCGCGATTCTTCGCGTTCGCGTTTGACGCCTCTGCCGTCGTCGTACGGTTGCTGGGCGTATCCAGGCGCGTTTCCACCTGGGGCGTTCCACTCGCCTGGCCTCGGCGGGTATCCCGGCGCTTGCGGTCGCATCGCTTGAGCCAAGCTCGACGTCGGCGGCGCAGAGCCTTGATGGCTTGAGTACCCGCCTCGCTGCGGACCGCCGCCACCACGCGGACCCCAACCTCCTCCGCCTCTGCCGCCAGTCATGGCGCTCCCTCTCGGTGCACTTCCGTTGAACCCACCCGAGCGACCGGAGAGAGCACTACCCGGTGGCGCGCTTGAGTTGAACAGAGCGCCAGAGGAGCCGTATCTGTTCAAACTACCGCTTTGGGGTGCACGCGAGCCCCATCCCATCGATCCAGACCCGGAGTCCGTGCGACGCATCTGCTGCGCATGCGGCCGCGGTCGCTCTGGCATCGGGCCCATGGTCCCGCTCGGGATGTACTTGAGCTCAAAGTCTCTCGCAACCTTCATCAGAGGCGTGTCATTCGCCACGCGCAAGTCACCGATCGCCTTCATGAGAGTGCCCCTCGCTGTCTTCGTCTCGCTCAAGCGAGGCACGAGGACGTCCTTACCGTGAAGCATGAAATCCGCGAGAATTTTCAAAATCTTTCTCAAGAGAGGAGCCTGTGCGGCGCTTGCCTCTGGCCCACCGAGCACGTGAATGCACTTTTGGAACTGCGAGAGGATACCATTCTCAACCAGTGCGGCTTGCAGGTTTGGATTTTTTGTGAGCGCAATGGCTTCGAGAATTAAGCCGAGATCTCGCGTGGAAACTTCGGTTCTACCATCAGCATCGACCGGGAAGCACAAGTTGAACAGACCCATGAAGTGAGAGATGACTTCTCTCGAGCGTAAGCCACCGCTCGTCGATTGGTACTCCTCCATGCGAAGATCGACCTCGGTGCGCTTCTTCGCGCTGGCGGACATGGCGCTCCATTTTTGTGCGTAAGATCCTGCGGGAGCGCGAACGCGTCGCACGTTCGAACCACCCGGCCTGGACGCGCGCGCGGCTCGGCTTTCTTCCCTCTCCCGTTCCTTGCGCTGTCGCTCGATCTCGCGGACCTCTTCTGGCGGACGCCAAGCCTTGCTTTCAGCCTTGATGGTGGTCTTCTTTGGTGTAAACCTGTCTGCCATGAGCTCTCGTCCCTTTGCCTCCTCAGCCGCAATTTGTGCGTCATCGAGCTCGTGCATCACCGGTTCCAAATCATTTTCATGACCTTCCTCGTCGTCGCTATCGATGCTGTACGATTTCGCCGCCTCGGCCGCCTTGGCACCACCAATCCATCCGCAGCACGCGCCAGCCATGCAAAAGCAGCGAGACGGCTTTTCGCCAAAGCGTTCAAACTTGTAATCAATCGTCAACTCCTCGCCCGCCGCGATGTCTCGAGTGGCGAAAATACCGATGCATAACTCACCGCGCACCATCCACTTTTGCGTCTCGCAGTTTGGAGCGCAAGAGTGGTTGAGGAAGCGCCCAGAGTTGCCTCTGATGGTGGCGTCGATGGTTTCGCTCGAAGAAAGAGTCATAAAGTAATAGTGTGACCGTCCCTCATCCTGGTACTTCTGCTTGCGCGCGTGGTACTCATCTTCGTGTAACACCTCCCCGAGGTATTCCAAGATGAAATCACCCGTCTTGACGTTCTCCGTGGCGAACAAACCGTGTCCCTTTTTACCCGTCCTGCGCACGTCTGTCGACTTGTACTGCTTTCTCGAAAGTCTCTGGTTCGCGCACGCACCCTCGCACGGACAATACGCCGGGTCGCACTCTGACAAAACGAGTCTATTCAAACAATCCGGTCCGCACCCGACGCCATCCTCCACGACGCACGAGCAAATCATCACGTCGTCCTCTGTCACCTTTTTCGGCTCGCGGTGCGTAAAAATGTTCCTCGTAATCTTAAACCATTCATTCGTCGGTACCTCTGGCTTCAACTTACCCGGCGAGCTCGATTTCGCGTTTCGTCTCGCCGCGTCCTCTTGCGCTTGCATCAACACGTCGATCTCGTGGTCTTCGAGCTCTTGCGGGTCGTCGCACGTGCTAAAGTTTTGGTCATAGTTTTGATGACAAAACCACGCCGAGTTATCCCCCAAACGTTCCGCCACCACCGCGGGAACCCGTCGCCACACCTTGCACCCATCGCACTGCACCCACGCGTCCGTCGTCAGCGGTTTTTCGCTCAACAACCGCTGCAGCGTCGCCGACATCGCGCCTTAGTCCCGACGAAAACCTCAAAAATTAATCCAAACGACGCCAACGACACGCAGTAGAGTCCCCTCACTCGACTCGACTCGACGCGACTCGACTCGACGCGACTCGACGCGCCCCGCGAAACTCCGTCCGTCGCGCGTTCCCCCGATCGTCGAGCGATCCGTCGAGCGATTCGAAACCCCGCGATCGGCGACTCCCGAGCGGCGCAGTGACGCCGCGCGCGCGCGGGACGCATTCGTCGCACGCTGGGTTTGCGTGTCGTTCGTCATGCGTATATGCGTAAACAGTGTACACCGGCGGGTTCAGCATCGGCACGCGCCAGTGAAATGCCGCGCGCATTGGACTCACTCGCCGACTCGCGCGACGACGCGAGGCGGTGGACGAAGGAGAACGAGAGCGGTGGAAACGCACCGAACGGTTCGGTTCGGTTCGCGACGACGAAAGAGCGACGAAAGAGCGCGTTCGGCTGTTTTGGAAGAACCGGTCGAGCGATCGAAATCAGATCTGAAATTTTCAACTCGTTTGAACGCGCATGAGCAACCCGTTTGAAAGCATCGGTGGGGCGAACGCGCCGCGTAGGTTGGCGCGGGAGAACCCGTTCGATGATCACGGTCGCGGTGGGGCGCCCGGACACGATCGAACGGTGAGCGCGGCGTCGAGCCACGAGGAGTTTAGTAATCCGTTCGAGCGGGCGTCTGGCGGAGGGTACGACGACGAACCGGGCGTCGGCGGATACGGCGATGGAGAGCCACGCGGCGGCGGTGGTGGTGGTGGTGGTGGGTACGGCGGTGAAGATTTACCGGACGTACCGCTGCCGACGGTACCTATGCCGGGGGCGGGGATGCCGGGAAGGAACGCGGCGGCTGTTCCGGATGAGAGGGCGGTTGCGTACGAACCGCCGGCGGATGTTAACTCAACCTTTGGCGCGTACGACGTCGCATCAGGGGCGCAAGGACATCCTGGGGTGAATTCGGCGCCGCAACCGGCGGCTACGACGAGTTCTTTCCGTTCGAGCGCGACGGCGATGTTTAAGAGCGCCTTTGGCGGTGGTTCGTCAGCCACCGCGGGCGGCGTCAGTCAGAGCTCATTGGCGGCGCAACAGCGCGATCTCGAGCGGCGCGAGGCGGATGTCACCCGTCGCGAAAGAGATTTGGAGGTTCGCGAGCGCGAACTCAGAGGCGCAGGCGGTGGGTCGCGAGTGAATAGCCAAGGTCAGGTGCTCAACTGGCCGTTTAAGCGTTATGCGATTCTTTACCACAACATCGCCGAGGAGGTCATGCCGCAACACAGAACATGCGTCAAGATGTGCTACGCGGTGTATTGCATTTTTGTTTTTGCGCTCATCGCAAACTTTTTGGTGTGCACCTTTAGACTCTTTGTCGAGGGGAACTTTTCGGCATTCTTAATGTCCTTCATCTATCTATCCTGCGGCATTCCGGGCGCCTGGAGCCTGTGGTATCGACGCCTGTACAATGCGTGCAAATCGGATCGCGCGTTTGGATTTCTCTGGTTTTTCGCAATGTTCATGGTTCACACCGGATTCGTCTCCTTTGCTTCGCTCGCACCGAGCTGGTTCGGCGCAGAACGCTGGTCATTCTGCGGCGTCCTCAACCTCAAGCAAGCGCTCGAAAAGGACAAGATTCTCGGCGTCATGCACGCCGTCGTCATGAGCTTGTTCATGTTGGATGCCCTCTTATCCGTCGTGTGCATGAGATGGGTGTACAAATCCTTCCGAGGAGGAGGGCACACCATTGAACAAGCGCGCGCGGAAGCCTATCGCGAAGGATTGCGAAGCGCGACGATGGGAGGCGTCGGATCTTCGGCGGTTTAGTCGCGAAACGCGAGGCGTGTACGCACGGTAGCTTAAACTAGTTTTGTCAATTGCATCATCCACGGACTATTCACTACACTTAATACGATTGTACACTAGCACCCCTTGAGCGGCGAATTCCACGATTTCTCATAGTTTGCGACGGCGAAATCGTAAATTTCCGTTTGATGCGCTAGTCGCCTTCGAAGTTCCGCCATGCTCTCCGTGTCGCTGGTGTAGTTTGCCAATCGGTGTTTGAGCGCCGTCGTCATGGCTCCCGCGCTACCATTGTGAAACTGCTTCTTCATGACGCTCATATCCATGGTCGAAAAGTCTGGCAGATGCTTCTTCAGCTTCATCAAACCGTCATCCATCTTTTCCGTCAAAATGTACCGCATGCACGCACTCTCCAAGTTGTTCTTGACGGCGTCCACGTGACACCGCGAGTTGGACGCCGGCGCGCCCGGCGCGAGCAAGTACGTCCACTCGTCACCATCTAAATACTCGTACCACTGCAGCGGACTAAGCGGACAATACTTCCAATCGGGCGCCCAGAGCGCGCGGTCTTCTGCACCTTCGAGGCAGGAGTACTTGTAATGACTCATGAAGCGATCAAACGGGTCACGAAGCACTGCGATGTACGAGCACGGCGCATTTGTCTGCGAACACAAACCCATGCCGTACGACCCCTTGGCAAAGAGTCTCCTACCACTGGCGTACGCTTCACCAACCTTATCGTTGGCGAAAATCCCTTTGCCGGTGCGCAACGCGTACGCGGTGGCGAAGACATTCCTCAACGTGGTGTCTAACATGCCCTTCGGTACCATAGACCCGCCGGCGTACAACCCGGCTGGAACGGATGACCCAACGGCGACGACGTTTCGATTTTGCAACCACGCCAGCACGTACATCATGAACGTTCCACCCGCTTTCGGAACGTGAATAAAGTTGTAAATCATCGTGCTGTTCTCCTGCTGCGTCACACCCTTGTCGTACCCGTTCAACGGGAGCCTATACGGCGACTCAGCGTTGACGTCCCCCGCACCCGCTTCGTACTCGTGGTGCAACTTGTGCGCGTCCACCCCTCTCGGCGGGAACGTCCCGTGTTGCTGTAAATGATTGGACAAGACTTGATTATCGTGAATTGCCCGGGCGACCCAGTACTTTTCGCGATCTTCCGACGCGTTCGTCGCGTCGTACACGTCACACGCCTTGCCCGCGACGACGCGCGGCGTCCACTTCCCCGTCTCCAAGTACTCCCTTCGGTGCTTGCTGAACGATCGTCCGAGCTCCGGCATGGCGGTGATCGTCGCCGGCGCCATCCCGGAGTGGTGCACCGTCGCCGCGGCGACAAAGATGGCGCCGACGCACGCGGAGAGTGCGATCGCGCGGGCGCTAGAGATCCTCGTCGTGATCGTAACACCCTTCGCATCGTCACCGCGCTCAACGTCGCGCGACGACGGATCGTCGTCCGACGCGACGCGAGACGTCGTCGACGAGTGTTGTATGAGTGGCGCGCGTTCCGCGGACATGTTTGTCGGTTGTTTCCGGCGTCGCGCGCGTCGCGTTCTGCCGAGTAAGGGATTTCGGTTTTGTTCTTAAAGGGTGTTGGGTGAGAGAAGTCTATCGTCGCTTGCTTTTATTACAACATCGATCGTTATCGATGCGTGAACCCCTAAAATGACAGCCTAAATCGTCAAACGGTGAATCGTTTAACACGATTTCACGGGCGACGACCACGATGCGTCGTAGTTTTTCACGGCAAAGTTGTACACTTCAGTCAACGCCGCGTGTCGCGCCTTGATGTCGCGCATGATTTTGTCATCCTTGAGGTAGGCGTCGTAGCGCTCCTTGAGGTGTTCAGATAACGGCTCCGCCTTGTTCATGTTGAGTGAAGAGGAGTAATCGAGACGGGCGAAATCCGGAAAGGTTTGACGAAGTCGCTCGATGCCGTCGTCGTACTTTTCGGCGAGAATGTAACGGGTGCACGCGCTGGCCAAATTCGCCTTGGCGGCGGCGACGCGCGCTTGCTCGGAACCTTTTCCTGGCGCGAGCTCGACGAGCCAGTCGAGATTTACTCCGAGATGATCCATGAATTCGCTCGGGTCCGCTTTACACTCGCCTTTCTCCTTCCATTCCGCCGTCCACTGCGCTCGTCCTTCGCCGCCGAGGAGACACGAGTAGACGTAGTGGCTCAAGTACCGCGACACGGGTTCTCGAAGCGTCGTCAGATAGACGCACGGCGCGTCCATCGCCTCGCAGAGACCCATGCCGTACTGACCTTTACCAAAGTACCGCTTCCCTTGCTCGTACTGCTTCTTGAGATGCTCCGTCGAGAAGAATGCCGCGGGCTCTTGCGTTTGAAACGCCCGTCTCAGCTCCAACGCGTTGGTTTGCGTCAAATCCACCAACGGTAGCGTGATCCACGAATCAAACGGCGCCTTGTTGAGCGGGTACGCGTACCCGTGATCTTCGCCCACTTGTTCCATCGCCTCCATGAGAAATCCGCTGAAAAACGTCCCTCCAGCTTTTGGAACGTGGACAAAGTTGTAAAATAGAGGCGAAGAGTTGCGCATCGCCATCGACTTGTTCACCCCGTGCGCCGGAAGCGTATACGGACCACTGGCACCGATGGTCGAACTCCATCTATCCATGAACGAATTAATACCCTCCTGATCCGGTTTCTCAGCCGTGAGCTTTGCGTAGTGCTCCTTGCGAAGCTTTGGATCGAGCGGCACCCACAGTCGCTGCGGCCACGGACCGATGGACGCGAACCGCGGCGAGTACGGCACCGTATGCGGAACCGCCGCGGCACCGTGGGCTAAACTCGACGTGGCAAGCTTCTTCTTCGCTTGGCCGAGCGCCGAACGCTCCGGAACGCCGCCTCGGCCTCTCGTCGACGTGTGCGACAACGAAACCGCGGCGCCAACCACGCACGCCAACGCCCCCAAAGCTCCCAACGCGTCCCGCGTCCGCGCATCCAACCAACCCGCGCGTCGACGCGAACGACGCGACGCACCCATCGTCGCTTCGCAATCGTCGACGTCCCGCTCCGTCTCCGTCGCACCGAAACCGGTTAAACACCGACGCGATCGAGCGTCTCCTTCTCCGTACCGATCACCC
>Ga0181570_10000611_pt1 | contig 33155 bp, 28 predicted proteins | sample 101ome_18_FD_148667 | JGI IMG/M metagenome (GOLD analysis project Ga0181570, IMG submission 148667) | Coastal salt marsh microbial communities from the Groves Creek Marsh, Skidaway Island, Georgia - 101406AT metaG (spades assembly) | ecosystem: Environmental > Aquatic > Marine > Intertidal zone...
TTGCGCTGCGTTTTGATGTTGTTCATCGGCGCTCGAAGATTGCGCTTCCAAGCTTTCAAGCTTGGCCTCACGTGCGGCGTCTAATGTATCCCCACCATGCAATATTCCTTTATCCAACATGGACTGGCTTCCGGTTTCGGCTCGGTTTAGGTCTGAAGACGGGCGGAAATATCCCGCGATCCCCCGCCGCTGATCTTCGTTTACCGATGACAGCAACCACATGACCATAAAAAATGCCATCATGGCGGTTACGAAATCGGCATAGGCCACTTTCCATCCGGCATTTTCTTGTGGTTCTTCCGGGTTTCTTATTTTGCGTTTGATAATTGTTTGAACAACAGTCTTTTCTGACCCACCCATTTTCTTTCCCCATTACCCACTGTAAGATTTAGCAGGCAGAGTTGGCGAAAGACTTAACGTTTAAAGTTCAACATATTTTTGCGCATATGCCGGCCTAGCCGATACGCGCGGCGTGGTAAATTGGCCGTAAATCTGTGTTCCACTCTTTGTTGTAGAGACCAAGCAATCGATCCGCCGGGGCTTTTTGGGTTGCCAGATTTTCGAAGAGAGGGTCTAGAAAACGGCTTTCATCAATGGCGCCTGTTTCGACATTGCCGCGGCCCCTTGCGATCAGGCCCTTGCGCGAGATATCAACAAGCTCTTTGGCGAGACCGATCAATTTAACCCCGTCAACCTCTGCTGCTAGGCCGCTTCTTGCGCTGTTTATCCGCAGCGTTTCGCGAAATTCGGCCGTCCAGTTTTTAGCTAAATCCCAAGCCGCATCCAACGCGGTTTTATCATAACACAAGCCCACCCAAAACGCTGAAAGCGCGCATAGATGATCTGCCTGCCCCGCATCTGCTCCGCGCATTTCAATAAATGTTTTCAGCCGGGCCTCGGGAAAAATAGTGGTCAAGTGATCCGCCCAATCGCTTAGGCTGGGCCGCTCTGCGGGCAAGGCGGGCAATTTTCCCTGCAGAAAATCGCGGAAAGATTGCCCTAAAGCATCAATATATCGGCCGTTTCGATAGACAAAATACATTGGTACATCGAGGGCGTATTCGACCCAAGCCTCAAAGCCAAACCCCGGCTCAAATATGAAGGGCAACATGCCTGTGCGATCGGCATCAAGATCTTGCCAAACGCGGCTGCGCCAACTTTTATGGCCATTGGGCAACCCATCGAAAAACGGTGAGTTGGCGAAAAGCGCGGTTGCAATCGGTTGCAGCGCAACCGCTACGCGCATTTTTTGAACCATATCCGCTTCAGAGCTGAAATCTAAATTTACCTGCACGCAAGACGTGCGATACATCATAAATTTCCCCATCGTGCCGACTCGATCCATATAATCGGTCATCAGAGTATAGCGACCTTTGGGCATTACGGGCATCATCTCATGAGACCATATGGGCGCCGCGCCCAGCGCTATAAATCCTGCGCCAATTTCATCGCTGATGCCCCGCAGTTCGTCTAGATGCTGGTTAAGCTCACTGGCCGTGTCATGAATGGTTTCCAAAGGGGCGCCCGATAATTCAAACTGGCCGCCCGGCTCGAGGGATATATTTGCGCCATTTCGGGTCAATCCGATTAATTTATCCGCTTCCAAAACCGGCGCCCACCCGAAGCGGTCGCGCAGCGCTTCGAGGATGGTCTGGATTGAACAGGCCCCAGAATAGGGCAAAGGCATCTGGTTTGCCTGGCAAAAGCCGAATTTTTCATGTTCGGTCCCGATGCGCCATTCGCTTTCCGGCTTGCAGCCAGCCGCCAGATAGGCCGCCATTTGCTCTGGGTGCTCGATGGGGCCTCCAGCAGATTGGGGAATAGACATTGCGGGATCTCCGAAGTTTCAGTGATGCAGATGTGCTGTGGATTAACCAAGCTGTCAATGGATGTAATTTTGGGGATCTAAAAAATAGTCTTTTTGCCAGATCGTTTGAGGCGTGTTCAAGCGTCGCGCCAAAAGCTGAAGCATCGGCTCGATTTGGAAATTTTGCAGCTGGGTAAAGGCATCAAACAGCCGCTCTGCGCCTGTCGCACCGGTGGGAATAAACAGCGCCGGCTGGGCCGGTTGCTCGAGTTTCCACAGCTGCTGGTTCTGATGATATATCAGGCTGATTTTGGTGATATCATCCAGCGCAATCACACCGCCTGTATCGGGGCCAAAATAGGTGATTTGGCCTTCGGTAACATCTACGATACCGGCCCCTTGTTGCGTTTTTACGAATCGCGCGCGCTGGAGCCCAGCAAAGCCAATCAGCGCTCCAATAAGGGTCAGCGCCGCCCCCACCCAGGATAACAGCCCGAAAGTTTTGGTAAACCAATAGAGCCCTAAGGCAATAAGCGCCGCGCCGATAAACGCATCGCGCCAGCGCAGTAAAACCGCTGTGGCCTCGGGCCGTATCATCTCCAATCTCCCTGATGGGCTTGCCAAAGACTGAGGGCGGTTACCGCGGCGGTATCGGCGCGCAAAATGCGCGGGCCCAAGCTGATGCAATGTGCCTTTGGCAAGTTGGATATCTGCTGGCGCTCTGCCGCGTGAAACCCGCCTTCCGGACCGATTAGAATGGCGCAGGGCCCCGGTGCGAGCGCTGCGAATGAAGAGGCCGCGCCCGCCTGTGTTTCGTCGCAAAATAATAAGCTACGATCTTGGGGCCAATGATCCAAAACCGCCTTTAATTTCTGTAACGTGTCAACCACTGGCACATAGGTGCTGCCGCATTGTTCGGCCGCTTCGATCGCATGGGCTTGCAGCCGGTCGCGCCGAATCCGCTCTGAATTTGTAAAGGCGGTTTGCACCGGACAAATCCGCGCAGCACCTAATTCAGTGGCTTTTTCTACAATAAAATCGGTGCGTGATTTTTTGATTGGTGCGAAAAGAAGCCAGAGATCTGGTGGGGGCCGCAGCGCTTTGCTTTGCGTCAAACAGCTCAGCACGCCCGATTTTTTACCGGCTTGCGTGATTTCAGCCAGCCATTCGCCGTCTTGGCCGTTGAACACCAGCACGCGATCTCCCACGTTTTGGCGCATCACGGAAAATAGGTAATGCGCGTGCTCGCACGTTAAAGGTAGTGATTGCGCCGGTGCCAGCGGGTGATCTACAAAGAGTCTGATTTTAGAATTCATAAGGCTTAACATATGTCTGAGCAGGGAACAAAACCAGAGGTGGCGGGTGAAGTTTTTGATGCTGTGAAAGGCAATTGGGTTGATCGCTTTGCGCCGCAGGCCAGCCGGCCTTATTTACGCCTGTCGCGGGCGGATCGGCCAATTGGAACCTGGTTGTTGCTGTTTCCTTGCTGGTGGGGGTTGTTTCTTGCAATTCTAGCCGATGGTCAATTTGCCTTAAGCGATTTGTGGATTTTTGTGGGATGCGGGCTGGGGGCTTTTTTAATGCGCGGGGCTGGCTGCACGTGGAATGATATCACAGATCGCAAATTTGACGGGGCGGTCGAACGGACCAAATCGCGGCCGATCCCCTCTGGGCAAGTATCGGTGAAATCGGCGGTGATCTGGATGGGCGCGCAGGTGGCACTGGCCGCCTGCATTCTGTTCAGCTTTAACGCGGCGGCGATTACATGCGGGATCATCGCCCTGATCCCCGTGGCGATTTACCCTTTTGCGAAACGCTTTACCTGGTGGCCGCAGGTGTTTTTGGGCTTGGCGTTTAATTGGGGCGTTTTATTGGCCTTTATCGCCCATCAGGGCGGGTTACAGGTTGCCGCGCTGATCCTATATCTAAGTGGTATTTTCTGGACGCTGTTTTACGATACAATTTATGCCCATCAGGATATTGAAGATGACGCATTGATCGGTATCAAATCCACCGCACGTTTATTTGGCGCAAAGACATGGCCTTGGTTGTTGGGCTTTGCCCTGACCAGCGGGGGATTGATGATGGGCGCTTTGGCGCTGCAAGTACAGGGGCCAGCTTTCTGGGTTGCGGGTCTGGGCGGTGCTGCCTTTGTGCTACATATGTTGTGGCAATTGCGTCAGTTCCGCCTAGGAGAAACCGAGTTGTTGTTGCGATTGTTTCGGGCAAACAGGCATACCGGCTTTTTGCCCGTGGTGTTCTTTGGCCTCGCGGTTTTCCTTTATTGAACCCATTGGCGCGAGAGCCTATGAAGTCACCAGCCCTGTAAACCGAGCGATCTTATGCGATTTTTGGCCAAGCGCTACATTCTTATTACCTTTAGTGGCGCCGCGATCTTGGCCTGTTTCTGCGCTATGGCTTTGGTTTGGGCGCTTGAAGCAAAAACCGTATCGCGGCTTGAAGCGGCCTTTGTAAAGGCGGATCTGGATTGGGTTGAGGTTGCCGCTGATGGGCGGCAGGTGGTGCTTTCTGGCCAAGCCGAAACCGCGGCGCAGCGGTTTCAAGCCTTGACACTGGCGCGTAAAACCGTGGCGATGCACAATCTATCAGATCAGATTTCTGTATCTGAGACAGACGCTAAAACACCAGCTGCGCTTACCCTGCAGATTTTTAAAACCCCAAAGTTAATCCGCGCACTGGGCAATGTGCCAAGCGGGCCGGCGCAAGAGACGCTGCTGGCGGGTTTGCGTGATATGGCCGCGGGGCAGGTGGAGCTAAAACATTTCTTTACCGCCGCCCAGCGCCGCCCGTCTGAAACATGGCTCACCGCCCAGCAGCTTGGGTTTGAAGCTTTGGCGCAGATACACCGCGGCGAGGTGACAATTGCGGAAGATCGCGTTGTTGTGAAAGCGCTGGCAAAAACGGAAGAGCGCCGGCAAGCGGTTTTGACAAATCTAGAGCAGCTTAGCCCGGCTGGCCTTCTCTATGAGGTTGCGGTGGTGGCGCCCAATGCTGCGCCCGAAGGCTATCGCTTTCGCGCGGTGAAACGCGATGGCGCGTTGCGGGTTCTCGCCTGCCGAGTCGATAGCCAAATGCATCTCAAAGCGCTTGCTTCAGCTTTGCAAGCGTTTGGCGTGACGCATGGATTGCCCTGCTTGATGAATTTGGCAGATCGCCCAAGCGGGTTTGATGAAACCATTTTCTTGGCGCTCGATGCAGTAAAACCGATCCGCGCAGCCACGATTCATTTAGAGGATAACCACCTTCAGCTGTTTTTTCCCGATCTGCCAGAGGCCGATAGCATCGCCGCAGTGGTTGAAAAAATAAAACAGCGTTTGCCAGAGGGCTATGGGGTTGAAGCGTCCAGACATCTGCCCGATATGGCGGACGGGGGTCTCGCCGCAGAGTTTTCCTTTGAGCTTGAGGCGGATGGCAACTTAATTCTGCAGGGCCCTTTGAAAGATCAACGCGCTCAAAGGGCGGTGAAAGCGCTGGCGCAGGCCCGGTTTGGATTTGATAAGGTGGCGTTTTCTGGATCGCTGGTTCCGGCGCTGGGCAATGATTGGACCTTGCAGATCCTGTCTTTGATCGAGGCGATGCTGCCCTTGCAGCGGGCGCAAATGCGCTTGACCCGGCAGGATCTAGCGGTCTCTGGCCTGTCGCATCGCAAGGATGCGCAGGCCGCCTTGGCGTTAAGTGTGCGCCAGATCTTGCCAAACACTGTTCGCACCGATTTGCAGATTACCTATCAACCGCCCCCCAAAACAGAGCCGGATCTGCTGCCGGCTGCCCTTTGTATCAGCCAAATAAACGGGCTGCTACAATCTGAAAAAATCAATTTTGACCCGGGATCGGATCGGGTGAATTTGGCAGGCCAAAACCTCTTGGATAAAATCGCGGATATATTGCGCCAATGTGGAGAAATTCCGCTTGAAATTGCCGGCCATACAGACAGTCAGGGGCGCGAGGAAATGAACCTGCAACTGAGCCAAACGCGTGCGCAGGCGGTGTTGATGGAGCTGCAAAGGCGGCGTATTTTAACCGGCAGTTTTGTGGCGCAAGGCTATGGTGAAACCAAACCCATTGCCGCAAATGACAGCGCAGAAGGGCGTGATATCAACCGGCGGATTGAATTTTATCTGCGCGAAAATGAACCGGCGCCGCCGGTGCAGGGCGATCCAGAAACGCTGCCAGCTGAGGCAAGGATAAATGCTAATGCAGGCCAATGAGGTGATGTTAATCGGTGCGCTCGCGCTGTTTGCAGCTTTTGTTATGGGCTGGTGCATGCATTGGCTTTGGATGCAGTTTTTGCGGGGCTCTTTGCCCAGCATCGAGGCGATGACCAACGTCACACAAGAGCTGCGTAACGCCACAGCCCAGCGCGATGCGGCGCGTGAAGAGGCCGCCCTAAAAGAGGCTGAGCTGACCAACCTATTGGCCCAAGCGCGGGCAGAACGTGACGCGGCGATGGAGGGGTTGCGACAGGCTCGGATCAGCGAAACCGACCGATCCTAACGCCCCAAGCCGGGCGCGATGGTGCGGCTACCAGCGCCTCAAAGCCTGCTCGTCGCTGTCTTTTGCCTCTACCCAGTTTGCTCCGGACGCGGTTATTTCTTTTTTCCAAAAAGGTGCGCGCGATTTGAGATAATCCATCAGAAAATCGGCGGCGGCAAACGCGTCACTGCGATGCGCGGCGGCGGTTGCCACCATCATGATCCCCTCACCCGGGGCAAGGTTTCCATAGCGATGCAGCACCAGCGCGTCCTGCAAGGACCATCTGTCAATTGCCCTTTGGGCGATGTCAGAAATCGCCTTTTCGGTCATGGCGGGGTAATGTTCGATTGCAAGGGTTTGTAAATCCCTTGCAGATGTGTTGCGCACAATCCCGGTGAAGGTAACTATTGCGCCGGCATTGTCTTGTCTCTCGGCAAAGTTTTGCGCTTCTTTACCCAGATCAAAGGGGTGTTCTTGAATGAGAATTCGCATGATCAGCCCCCCGTCATTGGAGGAAAAAATGCAACTTCTTTGGCGCCGTTGAGCGGGGCGTTAAACTCAACCAATTCTTGATTCACTGCGGCGCGCAGCGCAGAGAGATCCGAAAACGCCAGCGCGTAGCGCGGATCTTTGCCGCGCAGTTCTTCTATAAGAGCCGCCACTGTAGCGGCTTGGCTGTCAATGGTTTCGCGGGGGATGCCGATGCGCTCGCGCAGCCAAGCAAAATATAAAACCTCTATCATGCCTCATCTTTCAAAAACGGAAGCGCTTTTTTGAAATAATCAAAGCCGGTGATCAAGGTTAAAGCGGCTGCAACCCAAAGCAAGACCAGCCCGACATTGCCCGACCAGATCATCGCATGATGTTTCCAGATCACGCCCAGCGTATCTTGTGCGGCGCCGTTTAGGATATTATTCAGCGCGTCTGGGCCGATCTCTTGTGCCGAGAGCTTCAGATAATGCTCAAAAACACCTTGTGAGAATAAAATCGCGATCGCCGCCATTTGCGCGGTGGTTTTCCATTTTGCCAGTTTGGTGACCTGCAGCGTGCTGGCACTCTCGCCCAAAAACTCGCGCAGGCCAGACACAAAGACTTCGCGAAACAAAATCATGGTTGCAGGCAGCACCAGCCATGGCGACATGCTCGAATACCCCACAATGATCACAAGCGCGATAATAACCATTGCTTTATCCGCAATCGGATCGAGCATTTGGCCAAATTTGGTTTCCTGTTTCCACGTGCGCGCGAGGAATCCATCAACCCAATCTGTAAGCGCGGCAAATATAAACAGCAACAGCGCGAACCAATCCGCATAGGGCCGGTTAAAATACAAAAACATCAGCGCCAATGCAGGCGCAGCAAGCAAGCGCCCCGTGGTTAAAATATTTGGAACCGTCCATATCATAGCCTTGGTGTATCCAAACTTATTCAAAAGGAAAAGGCCAGCAACTGCCGCAAGGCTGAAAACCGCCTTAGGGCTCGAATGCCACGCGTGGCTGAGGAGGTTTTTAGAACGTTTCAGCGCGTTAAGGCGCCTTACTGCGCCGCAAAAAAGCCCTTATACGTGTTTCGCAGCAGGTTCTTTTGCACTTTACCCATCGTATTGCGCGGCAATTCCGCGATGATTTGGTAGGATTTTGGATGTTTAAAGCGTGCTAATTTTTGCGCCACTTCTGCGGCCAAATCGCTTTCCCGCAAAGTAACCCCGCTGCGGGGCACCACCACGGCCAGCACGGTTTCGCCAAAATCTGCATGCGGCACGCCGATCACGGCGCTTTCCAAAACGCCGGGCACATCATCTAAGATTTGCTCGATTTCCTTCGGGTAGATATTATAACCACCAGAGATGATAAGATCTTTGCTGCGTCCGACGATATGCACATATCCTTGCGCATCGATTTTTCCCAAATCACCGGTGATGAAAAACCCGTTTTCCTTCAGCTCGGCAGCGGTTTTTTCTGGCATGTTCCAATAGCCTTGAAACACGTTGGGGCCGCGTATTTCGATCATTCCAATTTCGCCTTGGGAAAGCAGTTCTTCGGTTTTTTCATCGATGATCCGCAGCTCTATACCGGGCAAAGGAAAGCCAACAGTGCCCGCGCGCCGCTCACCTTTATAAGGGTTTGACGTGTTCATATTGGTTTCGGTCATGCCGTAACGTTCTAGAATGCGATGCCCGGTGCGGCTTTCAAAGGCTTCATGCGTTTCTGTTAGAAGCGGCGCGCTGCCCGACACGAAGAGGCGCATGTTTTCGGTAACGCTTTTGGTGAAATTTGGGTCATTTAACAAACGGGAGTAAAAGGTTGGTACCCCCATTAATGCGGTGGCCATTGGCATATCTTGGATCAGCTGTTTGGCGTCAAACGCGGGATAAAACCGCATCGAGCATCCGGCAAGAAGGCAAATATTTGTGGCCACAAAAAGCCCGTGAGTGTGAAAAATAGGCAAAGCGTGCAAAAGCACATCTTGGGCGGTAAAGCGCCATGCGTCGCATAATGTTTTTGCGTTTGATAACAGGTTATCATGGCTAAGCATGGCCCCTTTTGAGCGCCCGGTGGTGCCCGATGTATAGAGAAAGGCTGCCAGATCATTGCCACTGCGGGCGCGGGGTTGGAAGCTTTTGGGATGTTGCATCGCCAAGCGTGTAAAGCCGCCGCTGCCATCCCCATTCAAAACCTGCAATTGCGCCTGCGCTGCCTGCGCCATGGGGCGCAAAGCGGTTTCTGCTTTGGCGTCGCACAACACCAGTTTTGCCCCTGAATTTTCGATAAAATAGGCCATTTCACGTGCTGTATAGGCGGTGTTTAAAGGCAGAAAGATTACCCCTGCTTGCAAACAGGCCGCGTAGGTGGCCAATGCTTCGGGGGATTTTTGAACCTGCACGGCCAATCGATCCCCGACCTCTAGCCCAAGCGCTTCTAACACATGCGCGTATTGTGCGGCAGTTTCTAAAAAGCGCTGATAGCTCCAAACGTCCCCATCTGGCAGGATCAAGAACGGCGCCTCAGAGCCGATATGATCGGCAAACAGCGCGTCGAATAAAACATTGCTCATTTTGAGGGCTTTCTATGCTGTGAGCAATTTCGCCATATGTTGAACCGCGATCTGATATCCGTGGCTGCCGAACCCAGCGATCACGCCCTCGGCGCGAAGCGAAACGTAAGAATGATGGCGGAAGCTTTCCCGTTTATGGATATTAGAGATATGAACCTCTAAAATTGGGCCCTCAAACATATTTAAAGCATCCAAAATGGCGATCGAACTATGCGAGAACGCCCCCGGGTTCATTATAATGCCCTCGGCGTCCTCTCGCGCTTGATGGATCCAATCAATCAGCTGGCCTTCATGATTTGACTGCAAATGCGTCAACGTCAGGCCCAGTTGGTCAGCGGTCAAATCGCAATCGCGGGCAATATCGTGTAATGTGTCATGCCCGTAGAGTTCAGGTTGGCGTTTTCCCAACAGATTCAAATTCGGTCCGTTCAGCATAAAAATCATGCGGGCCATCGTTTCGTCCTTTTGCTGCATTAGATGCTCTGAGCACGTCACTAGCACAGTGACTGCGTGGTTTAAAGGCTGGCCCAAAGGATCAGGCCAGCCCCGAAAACCACCCGATAGATCACATAAGGCGTGAAGCTGATGCTGCGCAGCAGGCGCATCATAAGCCCCAAAGCAATGAACGCTGAGAAGGCTGCAAAAGCGGCGGCCAATGCCGCATCGCGCAATCGTGTGGTCGCTCCCTCGGCAATCAGATCAAGGCTGGCCAGCGCTGTCGCGGCGAGGATCACCGGGATTGACATCAGCATGGATAAGCGCGCGGCTTCGTGCCGACTATAGCCTGCCAAGAGCGCCCCGGTGATGGTGATGCCGGATCGCGAAGTGCCCGGAATAAGCGCTAGCGCTTGCCAGAGGCCTAGTTTCAGCGCATCGCCTCGGCTGAAATCTGAAACAGTTTTCAGGCTTTTGGGGCGTCGATCAGCCCACCAGAGAAGCAGTCCGAATCCCAGCATCGCCCAGCCGATCAGCGCAACATTTTCGCGCATCGCGAAGCTCACACCAGAAAGTTTGAGCATAAAGCCGACGGCGATGGCGGGCAGGGTGGCGTAGATCAGGTATAGCGCGAATCTGGCCTCGGGTTGCGTGGCTCTGCCTTTCAACAGGTGGCTGGCGCCAAAAAAGATCTTCCGCACCTCGCCGTGAAAATACAGCATAACGGCGAGCAGCGTGCCCAAATGGACGGCGACATCGATAACAGGCCCTTGATCTGTGGTGCCGGTGAGCGCAGGAAATAAGATCAAATGGGCGCTTGAGGAAACAGGAAGAAATTCGGTAACCCCTTGAATAATAGCTAAGATAATCAAATGAAGCAGGGGCATTTTGAACCTTCTAATCGTGCAATCCCATCATATAACCAACAGATTTATAATAGGAACACTCTTTTTAAGTCCGAATCGGACTTACTTTTTGATTTTAATTGTCAATCCTTTTCCATTTCAGGGTGTGAATGAAAATAAACGTCAGCATTTCTGCCTTTTCTTTTTGAGAGGCTTCCGCTAAATAACCAAAAATCGAAATTAGGAGGCTCTCATGGCCAAGCAGCCAATGTTAAAATTCGTGTCGATCGAACGCGATATGCCAAAAAAACGCAGCGCAACCGAGCGTGCAGAAGATTTCAAAGAAATATACGCCGAATTCGCAGCCGAGAAGGCAAAAGAACAGGCCAGCCGCTGTAGCCAATGCGGGGTGCCTTATTGCCAGTCGCATTGCCCGCTTCACAACAACATCCCTGATTGGTTGCACTTAACCGCCGAGGGCCGCCTGCAAGAAGCCTATGAGGTGTCGCAGGCGACCAATAGTTTTCCGGAGATCTGCGGGCGGATCTGTCCGCAAGACCGTCTGTGCGAAGGCAATTGCGTGATTGAGCAATCGGGGCATGAAACTGTCACGATTGGGGCTGTCGAGAAATATATCACCGATACCGCATGGCAAGAAGGCTGGGTGCAGCCTTTGGCCCCCGCGCGCGAGCTTGATAAATCGGTTGGTATTATCGGTGCAGGGCCCGGTGGTTTGGCCGCCGCGGATCGGCTGCGCCGGGCAGGGTTTCAGGTGACAATTTATGACCGCTATGACCGAGCGGGTGGATTGCTCACTTATGGGATTCCCGGCTTCAAACTGGAAAAAGACATTGTTATGCGCCGCAACCAGCAATTGGTCGATGGCGGGGTGACGTTTAAGTTGAATTGCAATATCGGCGAAGACATCACGTTTGAAGCGCTTCGCGCCCAGCATGATGCGGTGATTGTGGCAACTGGCGTTTACAAAATCCGCGATCTAGATGTTCCGGGCGGCGCGCTGTCGGGCGTTGTGCAAGCGTTGGATTTTCTGGCCACGTCAAACCGTGAAAATTTTGGCGATGACGTGCCAGAGTTTACCAGCGGTGCGTTGAATGCTGCAGATAAAAACGTGGTGGTGATCGGTGGTGGTGATACGGCGATGGATTGCGTGCGCACGGCGATCCGCCAAGGGGCCACCTCGGTCAAATGCATGTACCGCCGCGACCGCGCCAATATGCCCGGATCGCAGCGGGAAGTTGAAAATGCCGAGGAAGAAGGCGTTGTTTTTGAATGGCTATCCGCGCCAGAAGCCTTTGTAAATGATTTGAAGATCCAGGATGTGAAAACGGTCGCCGGGCAAGCTGGCCCGGTGCGCGGCGTGCTGGGCCATAAAATGCGCCTTGGGGCGCCTGATGCCACCGGACGGCGGATGCCCGAAGTGATCGAAGGCAGCCGCTATGTCGAAAAGGCGGATCTGGTGATCAAAGCGCTGGGCTTTGAACCGGAAGATCTACCGCATTTATTTGACCAACCCGAATTGCCCGTGACCCGCTGGGGCACCGTAAAAGCGGAGTTTGGGAGCGGGAAAACGGCGCTTCCGGGGGTTTACGCAGTGGGTGATATCGTGCGCGGGGCCTCCTTGGTGGTTTGGGCCATTAAAGATGGGCAGGATACGGCCAATGCGATCATTGCCGAGCTGCAACCTTCGGCTGCCATCGCCGCAGAATAAAGAGATAAAAGGCCGCGCTGACGCCCGCCATTAAATGGCTTAGGGCAATTTGGTCGCCGCCGCATAAGGAGATGATCCATGACATATGAAAACACCACGGCCTTTGGGCCAGATTGGATGAAGCAACAGGACCAAAAGCGCCAATGGATGACGCAGAACAGCCTGTATCGCGAAGAGGATGAGCATGCCTCATGCGGCGTAGGTTTGGTGGTGTCGATCAATGGCAAGGCCAGCCGCAAAGTTGTTGAAAATGGCATTGCCGCGTTGAAGGCGGTTTGGCACCGCGGCGCTGTGGATGCAGATGGAAAAACCGGCGACGGTGCCGGCATCCACGTGCAAATACCCGTGCGGTTTTTCTATGATCAAATCCGCCGGACGGGTCATGAACCGCGCCAGGATGAGCTGGTGGCGGTGGGGCAGGTGTTTCTACCCCGCGCAGATTTTGGCGCTCAGGAAACCTGCAGAAGCATCGTTGAAAGCGAAGTTCTGCGGATGGGCTATTATATTTATGGGTGGCGGCACGTGCCCGTTGAGGTCAGTTGTTTGGGTGAAAAAGCCAACGCAACGCGGCCCGAAATCGAACAAATTCTGATCAGCAACTCCAAAGGGGTAGATGAAGAAACGTTTGAGCGCGATCTCTACGTGATCCGTCGCCGGATTGAAAAATCTGCGGCCGCGTCGGGTGTCGGACAACTTTACATTGCCTCGCTATCTTGCCGTTCGATTATTTACAAAGGCATGATGTTGGCCGAACAAGTGGCGGTGTTCTATCCTGATTTGATGGATGAGCGCTTCACCAGCGCCTTTGCCATCTATCATCAGCGCTATTCCACAAACACTTTTCCGCAATGGTGGTTGGCGCAGCCGTTTCGGATGCTCGCGCATAATGGCGAAATCAACACGCTGAAAGGCAATGTGAATTGGATGAAAAGCCATGAAATTCGCATGGCAAGTACGGCATTTGGCGAGACGGCTGAAGACATTAAACCCATCGTGCCAAGTGGCTCTTCTGATTCTGCGGCGCTTGACGCGGTGTTCGAGGCCTTGGTGCGCGCTGGGCGTAATGCGCCAATGGCGAAAACCATGTTAGTGCCTGAAACCTGGTCAAAGCAGGGCAAAGACCTGCCCGATGCTTGGCGGGATATGTATTCTTATTGCAATTCTGTGATGGAGCCATGGGATGGCCCTGCGGCGTTGGCGATGACCGATGGTCGCTGGGTTTGCGCTGGGCTGGACCGTAATGGATTGCGCCCGATGCGTTATGTGGTGACAGGCGATGGCTTGCTGATCGCCGGATCCGAAACCGGCATGGTGCCGGTTGACGAGGCCACGGTGCGCGAAAAGGGCGCTTTGGGCCCGGGGCAATTGCTCGCGGTCGATATGAGTGATGGAAAATTATACCATGACACAGCGATCAAAGATAAATTGGCGGCCGCGCAGCCCTTTGGCAGCTGGGTTGAAAAAATCAACGAATTAGACGCGCCTTTGGCACGCGTCACCGAAGCCCCGCTGTTTACCGGCGCAGATTTGCGTCAACGGCAGATTGCTGCGGGATATTCGATCGAAGAGCTCGAACAAATTCTGGCTCCGATGGCCGAAGATGGCAAAGAAACGCTTGCATCGATGGGTGATGATACGCCGAGCGCGGTCTTGTCGAAAAAATATCGCCCCTTGTCGCATTATTTCCGGCAAAATTTCTCGCAAGTGACAAACCCGCCGATTGACAGCTTGCGCGAATACCGCGTGATGAGCCTGAAAACGCGGTTTGGAAATCTTAAAAACGTATTGGATGAAAGCAGCGCGCAAACTGAAATTCTGGTGCTTGACAGCCCCTTCGTTGGAAATGCGCAATGGGAGGAATTGACCCGGCATTTTAACGCGCCGATGGTTGAGATTGACTGTAGCTTTGCCGTTGGCTCGGGGCCATCAGCTCTGCAAACAGGCTTGGAGCGCATCCGGGCAGAGGCAGAAGATGCCGTACGTTCGGGGGCGGGCCATTTGGTTTTGAGCGATCATGCCTCTAATGCAGAAAAAATCGCCATGCCGATGATTTTGGCCACCTCTGCGGTGCATAGCCATCTCACCCGCAAAGGCTTGCGTACGTTCTGTTCGCTGAATGTGCGGTCTGCAGAATGCATTGATCCGCATTATTTTGCGGTTTTGATTGGCGCGGGGGCAACGGTGGTGAATGCCTATTTGGCCGAGGACAGTTTGAACGATCGCATTGAGCGCGGCTTGCTGAACGGAACCCTGACAGAGGTTGTGTCGCGCTATCGCGAGGCGATCGATCAAGGCTTGCTGAAAATCATGTCGAAAATGGGTATTTCGGTGATTTCTTCCTATCGGGGCGGTTTGAATTTTGAAGCTGTTGGGCTTAGCCGTGCGATGTGCGCTGAATATTTCCCGGGCTTGATGAGCCGGATTTCGGGCATTGGCGTCAGCGGCGTGCAGAAAAAAGCAGAAGAAATTCACGCGGCCGCTTGGCAGGGTGCCACGGGTGTTTTGCCGATGGGCGGGTTTTATAAATCGCGCAAAACTGGTGAAACCCACGCTTGGGAGGCCCAGACCATGCATATGATGCAAACCGCCTGTGATCGGGCCAGCTTTGATTTATGGAAACAATATTCTGCCCGCATGCAATCAAACCCGCCAATTCATTTGCGCGATTTGCTGGCTGTGAAGCCGATCGGTGATCCTGTGCCATTAGAGGAAGTGGAAAGCATCACGGCGATTCGTCGGCGCTTTGTGACGCCGGGTATGTCTTTGGGGGCCTTAAGCCCGGAAGCGCATAAAACGCTAAACGTCGCGATGAACCGCATCGGTGCCAAATCGGATAGCGGCGAAGGGGGCGAGGATCCAGCGCATTTTCACCCCGAACCCAATGGTGACAACCCATCGGCGAAAATTAAGCAAGTTGCTTCGGGCCGCTTTGGAGTGACTGCGGAATATCTCAACCAATGTGAAGAGCTTGAGATTAAGGTCGCGCAAGGGGCGAAACCAGGTGAAGGCGGTCAGCTGCCGGGCATGAAGGTCACCGATTTGATCGCCCGTTTGCGCCATTCTACCAAGGGCGTTACGTTAATTTCCCCGCCTCCACATCACGATATTTATTCGATCGAGGATCTGGCGCAGCTGATCTATGATTTGAAACAAATCAACCCGCGCTGCAAAGTGACAGTTAAATTGGTCGCCTCTTCAGGCGTGGGTACGATCGCGGCCGGGGTTGCAAAAGCTGAAGCAGATGTGATTTTGATTTCCGGCCATAATGGGGGCACTGGTGCTTCTCCGGCAACCTCGATCAAATTTGCCGGTTTGCCATGGGAAATGGGATTGACCGAGGCCCATCAAGTGTTGGCGATGAACAATCTGCGCGACCGCATTACTTTGCGCACCGATGGCGGGTTGCGCACGGGTCGTGATATCATCATGGCTGCGATGATGGGGGCCGAAGAATTTGGCATCGGTACCGCAGCATTGATTGCGATGGGCTGTATTATGGTGCGGCAGTGCCAATCCAACACATGCCCGGTTGGCGTGTGCACGCAAAACGAAGAGCTGCGCTCAAAATTCACCGGCTCTGCGGATAAAGTCGTGAATTTGATCACCTTCTATGCGCAAGAGGTGCGCGAAATTCTGGCGAGTATTGGCGCGCGCTCATTGGATGAGATCATTGGTCGGGCCGATCTGCTCGGGCAAGTCAGCCGGGGCGCCGAACATTTGGATGATCTGGACTTGAACCCACTTTTGATCCGCGTCGATGGGGCTGATACGGTTGTGTATAACCGTGACCGTCCCCGCAATACGGTTCCCGATACGCTGGATGCTGAAATTGTGCGCGACGCGGCGCGGTTTTTACAAGATGGCGAAAAAATGCAGCTGTCTTATTCGGTTCAAAACACCCACCGCACCGTCGGCACACGCATATCCAGCCATATTGTAACCAAATTCGGTATGCGCAATGCGCTGCAAGAGGATCACCTAACGATCAAGCTTACGGGCAGCGCGGGCCAATCTTTGGGCGCCTTTGCCGCGCCCGGGCTGAAGCTGCAAGTGTCGGGGGATGCCAATGATTATGTTGGCAAAGGGCTGTCAGGGGGCATGATTGTGGTGCGTCCTGCAATGACCAGCCCTTTGGTGGCGGCGGATAATACAATTATCGGCAACACGGTCCTTTATGGCGCCACCGATGGCCATTTATTCGCAAGCGGGCGCGCCGGTGAGCGCTTTGGCGTGCGCAATTCAGGTGCCAAGGCTGTGGTTGAAGGCTGCGGCAGCAATGGATGCGAATATATGACCGGCGGCGTTGCGGTGATTCTGGGCACTGTCGGGGCCAATTTTGGCGCCGGTATGACGGGTGGCATGGCCTATATTTATGATCCAGACTCGCTGGCGCAAAGCCGGATGAATATGGAAACATTGGTCACCTGTCCGGTCACGATTGTGCATTGGCAAGAGCAGTTGAAATCTTTGATTTCACGCCATGCTGAAGAAACCGGCAGCCCTAAGGCGCATGATATTTTGCGCCAATGGGATGTGGAAAAAGATCACTTTTTGCAAGTTTGTCCTAAAGAGATGTTGGTGCATCTGCCGCATCCTTTATCGGATGAAGCCAAAAGCATTCCGGCTGAATAAGCACAGCAGCGCTTGGGCCCTTGGTTAAAAGAGCCCAAGCGCGCTGCCTTTGTCAGACGCGCCTTTGGCAAACCGGCTTAGGCGATATAATCGTGCCAAGCAGGATAAATTGGCGTTTGAAGGATTGAAAAACCCGCTCTGACAAGGCATTCAAAGTGAGACGTTATTTGTTTTGAAAGTCTGAAATGCTGCGCTTGTATCATGCCCCTCTCTCGCCGTTTTGTCGGAAAATTCGGCTGACCCTTGCTGAAAAACGCGTTGAGGTTGAGCTGGTCGATGAAAAATACTGGGAGCGCAGTACGGATTTTTTGCGCCGTAATCCGGCTGGGCAAGTTCCGATTTTGCGCCATGAAAGCGGCTATCTCACTCAAAGCGCGGCAATTTGCGAATTTCTTGAGGATTTATACCCCGATCCAGCGCTGCTGCCCAAAACCGCTTTGGACAAATACGAAATGCGCCGTTTGATTACGTGGTTCGATGATAAGTTTCACAAAGACGTGACGGTAAAATTGCTAAATGAGCGGGTGATCAAGAAAATCACCGGCGAGGGTTTTCCCGAAAGCAAACACGTGATTGCAGGTATGAAGGCGATAAAATTTCATCTTGATTATATGTCTGAGCTGTTGGACCAGCGCCGCTGGCTTGCGGGGGATCAGATGACGCTGGCAGATTTTGCAGCTGCCGCGCATCTGTCAGTGCTTGATTATATTTCGGATGTGGATTGGAATCGTTCGGCTATTGTGAAAGATTGGTACGCTAAAATCAAATCTCGCCCTGCGTTTCGAAGTATTCTGGCAGATCAAGTGCCGGGGTTTCCACCGCCCAAACATTACAATGATTTGGATTTCTAACATGGCGTGCGGCTCAGGCAAAGGCGCGGCACACTATATTGGGCCGGGATCTGATGCAAGAGCTTAAACAGCGGCTTTTGGCGCAGGCCAAGGGGGAAGGTTTTGATCAACTGGCGATTTGCCAACCCTCGGCCGTACCCCAGATGCAGGCCGATTTGCGCGCATTTTTGGCCAAAAATTATCACGGACAAATGGCTTGGCTGGAAGATCGACAAGCCTGGCGTTCGGATCCCAGCGCCCTGTGGCCAGAGGCGAAATCGGTTATAATGCTGGCGCGGTCCTACGCGCCCAGCGAAGATCCGATGGCGGTTTTGGCGCAGCTGGATCGCGGTACAATTTCTGTTTATGCCCGAAATAAAGATTACCATGATGTTATTAAAAAGCGTCTGAAAGCCTTGGCCCGTTGGTTGATCGCCGAGCAGGGTGGCGCTGTTAAAGTGTTTGTGGATACGGCGCCGGTGCCAGAAAAACCTTTGGCGCAGGCTGCTGGGCTTGGCTGGCAAGGCAAACATACCAATTTGGTCAGCCGATCGCTGGGCAATTGGTTTTTCTTGGGCGCGATTTTTACAACGCTCGATTTGCCGCTGGATGAAAAAGAGCCGGATCATTGCGGATCCTGTCAGGCGTGTTTGCAGGCTTGCCCGACGCAGGCTTTTCCAGCGCCATATCAGCTGGATGCGCGGCGTTGCATTTCCTATTTGACGATTGAACATAAAGGCCCGGTGGATCTTGATTTACGGGCGCAGATGGGAAATCGCATTTATGGTTGCGATGATTGTTTGGCGGCATGCCCGTGGAATAAATTTGCACAAACCGCGCAAGATATGCGCTTTCACGCGCGCGAAGATTTAACCGCGCCAAAATTGGCTGAGCTGGCGATGCTAAAAGATGCCGAATTTCGCCAGAAATTTTCGGGCAGTCCGATCAAACGAATCGGCCGTGATCGTTTTATACGCAATGTGCTTTATGCGATCGGAAATTCGCAGCAGGTTGAGTTGGCAGCGGTGGCCGCCCGCCTGCAATCAGATCCTGACCCAACGGTCGCAGAGGCAGCGATTTGGGCGCAAGCGCAGCTTGAAAAACTTTAACCGGTCGAAAGCGGCTTTGATCCGCGGCTTTGTGTCGTAATCTGTCTTTCTTTTGGCTTTAATTGCGATTAGGTGCGGGCGCAGGCAGCTGCAACAGTCAATCATTAAGAGGACCAGATGGCCGTTTTACTGGGCGTTGATACGGGAGGTACTTTTACGGATGCAGTTTTGCTGCGCGATGAAACAGAAGTGATCGCCAGCGCAAAATCCTTAACCACGCGTTCAGATTTGGCCGAGGGCATTGGCAAGGCTGTCGCGGCGGTTTTGGCCGCCTCGCGGATCAAACCGGAAGAGATCGCGATGGCCTCGCTATCAACCACATTGGCCACGAACGCGTTGGTTGAAGGGCAAGGCGGACGGGTGGGATTGGTCTATATCGGGTTTCGCCCCGGTGATCTGATCCGCCATGGCCTGTCTGAGGTATTGGCCGGTGATCCGGCCATCGAATTACCTGGGGGGCATGATCATTCAGGATCGGAGCAGCAGCCTTTGGATCTGCGCGCCTTGCAAAGCTGGGTAGAGGCTCAAACCGGGGTGTCAGCTTTTGCCGTGGCCGGGCAGTTCGCCACGCGCAATCCGGCGCATGAAGAAGCGGCCAGCCAGCTTATCCGCGCGGTCTCGGGAAAGCCGGTCAGCGCGTCTTATCAGCTATCCTCGAAATTAAATGGGCCAAAGCGGGCGCTCACATCGGTGTTAAACGCCCGTTTGATTGGGATGATTGATGGTTTGATTGAGCGGGCAAGCTTCAAATTAACGGCGCTTGGTATTCTGGCGCCCTTGATGGTGGTGCGCGGCGATGGGGCCTTGATTTCGGCGCAGCTGGCGCGCGACAAACCCATTGAGACCATTCTAAGCGGGCCTGCTGCCTCGCTGGTGGGCGCGCGGTGGCTCACCGGTGAAAAAACAGCTTTGGTTTCTGATATTGGTGGCACCACCACGGATATTGCCGTTTTGCGCAACGGGCAACCAGCGCTGGATTCGCAGGGGGCCCAAGTGGGCCCTTATCGCACCATGGTGGAGGCTGTTGCTATGCGCACCTCTGGTTTGGGGGGCGATAGCGAAGTTCATTTCTTATCTGAAGGGTTGCAGGGTGGCGTTTTGCTGGGGCCCAAACGCGTTTTGCCAATTTGCTTGGCGGCGATAGAGGCCCCCGATCTGGTGCATGATGCGTTAGATCGTCAGCTCCATACGGCGCTTCCGAGCGAATATGATGGGCGTTTTGTGCGCCGCCTTGCGGGGCAGGCTATGCAAGGGTTACAAGGCCGCGATCTGGCGCTTTATCAGCGCCTCACCCTTGATTTTCAACCCTTGGATAAGGTGCTGAAAAGCCGGTTAGAGCAGCAGGTTTTGCGCCGCTTGCTGTCGCGGGGGGTGATACAAATTGCAGCTTTAACGCCTTCGGATGCCAGCCATTTTCTGGGCGCTTCGCAACTTTGGGATCGCGGTGCGGCGCAAAAAGCCCTTAGCGTTTTTGGGCGGCGGCGCACGGGCGCCGGGCAGCGTTTGGCAAAAAGCCCACAAGATATGGCGGATATGATAATCGATCAACTCACTCGCCAAACCTCCACTGCGTTGTTAGACGTGGCTTTTGCCGAAGAAGAGCAAAGCTTTGGCTTGGCCTCGCAAGATTTGGCAGGGCATATCTTGCTGGAACGTGGGCTAAGCGGGCATCGTGGATTGATAAAACTGGATGCTGGCCTAAATTTGCCTGTGGTAGGTTTGGGCGCTTCGGCGCCAAGCTATTACCCGGCGGTTGGGGCGCGCCTGAACTGCCCAATGCTGCTTCCCCAGCATGGCGATGTTGCAAATGCTATCGGCGCAGTTGTCGGGCAGATAACGATGCGCGCCAGCGGTACGGTGACCGCGCCCACAGAAGGTGTGTTTCGCGTCCATAGCGGCGCGGGCACGCAGGATTTTACGCAAGAAACACTGGCGCTTGAAACGCTTGAGCAGATCTTGAGAGATCAGGCGACAACGCAGGCGAAGGCTGCAGGGGCTGATGCGCTTGAGCTAAGCTGGCAGCGCGATATTTCAAAAACCCAGGCAGAGAATCGCATGGTTTTCATTGAAGCGCGACTAACCGCTGTGGTGTCAGGCCGGCCCCGCATTACGGCCTAGCGAAGGCTCTTCATGCGCGGCTGGGCTGGTTGGTCTCTGTTGAAAAGCCAACGCTTATGCAGCCTCTGTTCTAGCACTCGAAACAAAAAAACTGCAAAGTTTTGAACCTATCCTTCTTGGCTCATCAAAATCTCTTGCAAATTCTTTGCTTCGGGGCTTGTGATCCTTTGGCAGTAGGTTTATGAAACCTGTACCTGGCGCGGGATGGAGCAGCCCGGTAGCTCGTCAGGCTCATAACCTGAAGGTCGCAGGTTCAAATCCTGCTCCCGCAACCAACAAGACCCTTCCAACTTTCTGCCGCGGAAGTTTTAAGTAACTACATCTTATTTACTGTTCACTCATATTTAGGTTTGTGACCGATCTAGAGTTCTATCCCACTATATCTATTATCGGCGCCTCAAAACGAAGCTTCTTTTGTTCAATGTTATTAAACCAATTCCTATTAAGATCGTAGCTCCGCCATAAAACTTTTCTAATGTGAGTATTTCTCCCAAGAAAAGGTTTCCACCTATGACGGAAAATACTGGAAGTAACAGTAAGAATGGTGCGACTTTACTGACATCATGATGCCGTATCAATGTGTTCCAGAAGTAATAACCCAGGCACGTCATTATCAAACCAAGGTAAAGAACGGTCCACCACACCAATGGTTCAGCAGTCCTGATTGCTTCTATTTGCCCATTTTCAAATATTGCTGACATGAGAAATAATTGTGGAGCGGCAAAAACTGCTATCCAGGCTGTAACTTGCATTCCTGAAACATCTTTGAGTTTTCTGATCATAACCTGACCTAGGGCCCATGCAAAGCAGCCACTGAGTACCAAAGCGATAGAAATAAAATTTCCGCTCAGTTCATCTTGCTGGCTCATTATTGCGACACCCACAAATGAAATGGCTATACCTGTCCACTTTTTGTAACCAGGTCTTTCCTTTAAAAGAAGCGCTCCCAGAATTACAAGGAACGGTACTTCCAGCTGCACAATTATTGAGGCTAGTCCTGCCTCTAAACCTTTAACACCAGTAAACGTAAGGCTGTATTGAATTGCGGCTGCGACAATTGCGATTTTAAAAAGTTGATTAAATTTGTCAACGGGTAGTGGAGTAAACCAAACCAACACCAAAGCCGTTAATGAAAAGCGAAATGCCATCAGTAAAATTGGTGGAAAATGATTAATTGCCCCTTTTGCAAATACGAAACCCAAACCCCACAAAAGTGGGACAAAAAGAGCCATAACAGTTTGCTTCAGGGTAAATTGGTTCATGAGCCGTTGTTCAAAAAGTTTTTTCGTGTGTGATCACTAGCAAACAGCTTGACCATTTGATCGTGTGTGTCTGGTTTAAACGCGACGCTTGAGCCTGTCGTCTTTGGCAAAGCTGAAATCAAGAGATTTTTTGCGTGGGATATTTTATGCTAGGTCAGGCCGCAGTTTTTTGTTTTACAGGCGTGGGAAATTAAGTCTCTTACCCAGGAAAATATTCAAAAGTCCAATTTTCTAACACATTCAAACAGAAGAGTAGCAATTGGCTTCATAGCTTCAGGGTCATGGTAAACGCCATCAATATTTGAAACGCATACATGATTATTGAGATCTGCGAACACTAAAAATATCGCCATGCAAGCCATTGAATCTAAATATATAATTTATATCACCCCCTATTAAAATTCCTCGTGTCGACTGTTCAAATCCGCCCTCGGACAGCACATTTAAAAATAATATCAATGGCTTAAGTTTCGCGAACTAACGCTATACGCGCGTGTTTCAAAAACACACACTGTCTATATGTTTTTAGGGTCGGATTTCGGGCTGAAACGCTGTGCCTTAACGCAATAAGGAGAACATAGTCTTTTGCCTGATTAAATTACGACGCATCTAGCAGTCGCATATGGCAAAGTATTCTATAGATAAGAGTTCAAAATAACATCTGAACTTATTTTCCAGGATAATTCAAATTGCAACAAGCATCTAATCAACAGGAGCATGCGTTGAAAGCAATACTGCTTCTAGTTTTAGGCATGTCATTTATTCCATTAAACGACGCGCTTATTAAAATAATGAGTCAGCGTCTGCCTCTAGCCGAAATTGTGACGATGCGAGCTGTTATATCTCTGGCCATCTTGGTAGTCTTCACAAATGGATTACGCGCCATCTTAGCGTTGAATTCAAGGACAATCTTGTTATTTGTTTTGCGCGGAATGTGTTTAGTTGCAGCCATGTATTTTTACTTTTTGGCGCTATCAAGTTTGCCTATTTCAACAGTAGTATCTATCTTCTTTCTATCACCGTTACTAATTACTGCGTTATCGGCTGTTTTTTTAAAAGAGAAGATTGGTTCCCATCGTATCACTGCTGTCGTGTTGGCTTTATTGGGCGTTGCACTAATTATGAGACCAGGGACAAGCTTTTTTAAATTGGAAATGCTTTTGGCGCTTGGTTCTGCAGTAAGTTACGCGATATTCCAAGTTGTTACGCGTCGATTGAAAGGGGTGGGAGACCTACCGGGTCTTATTACTATCCAACACTTATGTTATCTGGTTTCTGCGTTACCTCTTCTTGCTTACAATTTAACTGGAAATTGGGAGCAGTCTGGTAATCAATCAGTAGATTTTTTGCTTAGGCAAACAGTTTGGCCGACGTTTATCGAATACGCTTTTTTTATTGTGTGTGCTTTCGCAGTGCTATTTCTCTCTTTTGCATCATCCTATGCATATAGAAACGCTGAGGCATCTCTTATTGCGCCGTTTGAGTATGTGGCAATACCAGTTAGCGTTCTGTGGGGTATTTTCATATGGAATGAATGGCCAGATACGCTTTCCTGGGTTGGAATGCTTCTTATTCTTTTTGGTGGAGTCTATACCGTGTATCGAGAGCGTAAACTTCAGATCGAGGTGGCGTCTAGTGTACCGATGCCTGCGTCTACTGGTATGAAGATGACTGAAGAAACGGCTGAGTGACAGAATAATTTTAGGAAAGCATTTTTCTATTATTGAATAAAGATCAGGACGTAATCGGCACTGCTAAGATGCACAGCGAATTAGTTGGGACTCTTACTAAGTAGCGCGCTTTTTCTGCCTAAAGAATGCCTGAACCACTTTGTTGAATATAAATTCTGGTTATTTTGAACTCATTGAGTTTGCAGTTTACGTGACGGAAATAAGAAATATTTTTCTTCCTTAAAACCTAATTTCTATTAGTCTCGTAGATGTCAACTTCTCCAGAGAGAGAATAGTTTTAAAAAGGGAGAACATAAGATGATTAAAGCTTTATCAAAAAGAAAAAGTCTTCGATCTGCTTTAATGCCATTTGGCGTTTTAGCTTCGATAGCTCTGACAACGTTGACCTCATCTGCCTTTGCAGAAAATTTTGTAGCGAGGATGTCCGGACATTGGAGTCCTAAGCACCAGAGCGCAATTCACTCACAGATTTTCGCTGATGAAGTGACAAAACGCTCGGACGGACGATTGACGATTCAGTTTTATCCATCAAAACAACTTTTCGGTATTCGAGAGGTTATGGGAGCCATAACCTCTGGCGCGGTAGAGTTGGGTGGAGTTGTTGGTGTAGTGAGTTTTCCACCCATTAATAAAAACTTTAATGTTGCTTCTTATCCAGGGTTATTTTCTTCATATGACCAGCAGCGAGCCTTCTTTAAAGAATCTGAAGCAGGCAGAGCGGTTTGGGAAGATTTAACAAAAAAGAGTAACTCTAAGCTAATTATGTACAATCCGGTTGGTCCTGTAATGACTTTTTCTAGTGCGCGTGAGCTAACAGGAATTGACGTTATGAAGGGGCTTAAAGCCCGAGCTCTCTTGAAAAGTGAACGTCCCATGTGGGATGCCTACGAAGCAAATACCGTTTCATTACCTACTGGTGAAGTTTATACGGCTTTGCAAACGGGTATGATTGATACTATAAATAGTCCTCCCGGGAGCATCGAAGCTTACAGTTGGTGGGAATATTTGGCATATGCTCAAAAGCCGTACCAATATTTTGCAGATGCATATATCATGGCCAACCGAGACTGGTTCGATTCATTGCCAGAAGATCTTCAAAGCTTGGTAATGGAAGTTGGAGCTGAAGTTGGAGAGCTTGCCACGAATACAATTTTGGACGCCGGTGAAAATACACTTAGCAAATTTGTTGATCGCGGCGGCATCGTAACTACTCTAAGTGGGTCCGAAAAAGCAAAATTTAACGCGATGATGGCCGATAAAGTGATGCCTGCGATGGCAGATATGTTTGATAGCGAAGTTTTGCTAGCGGCAGAAAAGTTTGCAAGTCAATAAGCCGTTTCTTTAACGCTGCGTTTACGGAAATAAGCAATGTCGATTTTAACGAAGATCAACAATATTCTAACAAAAATTGCTTACTTCTTGGGTATGACGATTATTGCAACAATGGTAGTGGCACTTAGCACTAGTGCCATTACTCGCTATTTATCAGGTACCGGCTATGACTGGTTAATTGAATTACCACCAGTATTGGTTTGCTGGTTGGTTTTCCCTCTTTTAGGACCACTTTTAAGAGAGGGAAATCATATACAGGTTGATTTCATTTCTTCAGTTGCATCGTTGAAGCAAACAAAAATACTGAAAGTCCTGATAAACCTAACTGCTTTGTTTGCTTCTATTATATTTTTTAAGGCGGGTTTGGATGCCACTCTTCTTTATTATAATCTGGGCCAAATGATGGAATTAGAATTAGATATTCCGATTTGGTGGATGTATTTGTCTTTTCCAATAGGGTTTCTAATTTTAGGATCTTTTGCACTTGAGCTGACATTTAAAGCAATTTCCGATTTGAAACCACAAGCGCCAGAGGTTAATTAATGTATCTTTTGGCATTTATAGTAGCGTTGGTTTTGCTATCTTTTTCTGTTCCAGTTTTCCTAGTTTTTGGGATTGGAAGCTCTATAGCAGCAATTTTGGGGTTAAGCCTGCCTTGGTCAGTATTAATTCAAGTGTCATTCGGTGCACTCACCAAACATATACTAATAGCGGTGCCTCTTTTTGTATTTGCGGGCACAGCGATGCTCAGGGGTGGTGCCGCTACGAGATTGGTTAGTTTTGCGACTTCTCTCGTAGGCCATTGGCCCGGTGGGCTGGCAATAGCCATGGTTATTTCTATGGGCTTTTTTGCTGCGTTCTGCGGATCGATTTTGGCTGCTATAACGGCGGTTGGAACAATTATGATGCCAAAAATGATAGAGCATGGTTACCCGAAGCCTTTCGTCGTTGTTTTGGCTGCATCAGCGGCATTATTAGAGGCCCTTATTCCACCTTCGAATGCCGCAATTTTATTTAGTGCGCTGACGAATGTGCCCGTTTCGCAAACCTTTGCTGCAGGTGTTATTCCGGGGTTGATTTTATTACTTTTTATGATCGCGATTGTTTTGATCAAATGCAGAGATATTGCGGGTACAGATAAGGCAACTGGGATGGAAAGGCTCGCAGCAGCAAAAAAAGCGTTACCAGCGTTAATCACCCCAATTATCATTTTAGGTGGCATTTATGCCGGTTTACTCACACCTTCTGAGTCAGCGGCAATTGCAGGACTTTGGGCAGTCATTATGGGTTTTATAATATATCGTGAGTTAACAATTGAAGGCCTTTTGAAATGCTTAAAAGAGACAGCGGCAATAACTGCAGTGATTTTTTCAATCATTGCTACAGCAACCTTTCTTAGCGTGGTGCTAACCTATACCCAATTGCCCCAAAAAATAATCAGTTTTTTTACTGATATGGGAGCTGGTATATATGTATTTTGGTTTGCCTTAGCTTTAATCTGTTTGATTTTAGGAACTTTCATAGAAATCGTTCCGGTGTTTTACTTAACAGTTCCGGTATTTGCCGCCCTTGTTTTGTCTTTAAATCAAAACCTTTTGCATCTTTATGTTGTATTTGTAGCTTTTGCAGGTATCGGGATGATTACACCGCCCGTTTGTGTTGGTATCTATACAGCAGCTGGTGTGATACGAGAAGATCCTGCCAAAGCGTTTAAAGAAGTACCACTCTTTGTTGGGGTTGGAATTATCTACGGTGTTTTGATGATATTCCTACCCGCGGCCTCAACTTGGTTACCAAGTATTTTAAGATAGTGATTGCAAATTAGTATTTGGCTCTAAGACTAATAACTCTGAGATCTATTAATACGTGTGTCGGTGGTTCAAATCCGCCCCCGGGCACCATATTTCTAATAAATATCAATGACTTAATGTTTCTCTATTAACGCTATGCGTGTGTTTTTCAAAAACACACCAAAGACACACTTTTTTGCGTGTATTAAGGGCGCGATTGCAGGCTCAAACACTGTGCCTTAACCTCGTTGCATGCACAGAGTATTTTTTAGTGTCCTCTGATTCCGAGATACAATTATCTCTCCTTATTCATCAGGTAGACCATCGTATGAATATTGTTTTTTCGATAAATCACCAGCCCACAGATAGACCGACATAAAGGCGGACTGTTCAGTTTTAGTTGCATGGGGTAACATAGATGGGTGATATGATCGCCCTCCAACGCCCGCTAATTGGTAGGCCTGAGCGCCACGCTTCCAAAGGCAATTACCCGCGAGCATTATATATATTTCTTCAGCGGGATGTGTTCGGATGCCATATTCTGATTTTGGCAGCATTCCATACAGGCCTAGCCGTACTTTATTTGAATGAACTAAGCCATCAGGCCCAAGAAGCTCTACATGGGCTTTGAAAATACTATGTTGCTTATATAATTTACTATTTGAGGTTTCTGGTGGGGTCCAATCAAAGGGTATTTCTCTGATCAGAGAACAAATGGGATGAGCGTGCTGTGATTGCATCGCATTGATGAAGTCTGATGCTAAAGGTTTTCCTAGTCCTAGAGTGAGCGGGGCATGCGCGTTCTTAATCAGTTCTTGCGAGGCTAATCTTTCGATTTTTAGATTTCCGTTGAATACTTCAGCTAATTTTAGAAAGAGATTTTTGTTGGGCAACTTTGCATGTCCTATGATTGGATACAGCTATAAAATCTAAGCGTTTAAGACTTTGATGTAGTTTATGTATGCATCGTTTTCTTGCGTTCACGGGTAACACGCGTTGCTTCCTCGGTTCCGTCATTGAACGTTCCAAACCATCTATCCCAAGGCATTTCTTGATTGCCATAGTTGCATTCGTAATAGCGGTGATGCAGTTGGTGATAGAACGTCCCCAACGCTAACCGGCGTTTGTCTTTGATGAGCAAATCTTCATAACCAGTATGGGTCATGGCGGCACCAGGCCCTTGGTAAATAATATGGAAAATTAAGTGTATTGGATGACTGGCAACAAACCAGTGAATGCATAGGGATGACAAATAAAGAAAATGCTCAACTGGATGCATGGATAATCCAGACCATGGGCCAATGTTGACGTTGCGATGATGTAGAGAGTGCACTTTTCTGTAAAGGAGCGGCACATGTAACAACCTGTGCACCCAATAAAAATGAAAGGCCGACCATATTGGGAGCAGCAGAAATGCCAGAAGAAACCAAATAGGGTTTGAGCTTAGCATTACGGTAGGCGCATATCCCTTGGCCATCATCCACATTGTAACCACTTGAAAGGCGGTTAGTTGAGTTACGCCTGAGCCAAGCGACCAAAACATATTGTCTTTAACCTGATCAGAGAAATTCCATAGTTTGTTATTTTTTCCTTGGTCGCGACGGTCAAATTTAAGGCTCTTGTTTTGCTTATTGTACTTGATGAACCAAAGATGCAGCCCTCCGGCAATACTGCCTACCAGGGCAAGGTTGATAATCCAAACCTGGGCTATCCAGCCAAAAGCAAAATCCTTAGCGGCTTCCAAATCTGGATAGACCCAAATCCATAGTAAAATGGCGAGCAGCAACATCAGAACACGTTCGGATAGGCTTAACCAGTTAGTTCTGAGCCAGTTGGCTGCGAAGCTTGGATCTGGTGGCCACTTGAATATAGAATTATCAGCCAATGGTAAATCTGGATGATAATTCCAATTTGAATTTGATGAGGTTTTGGAATGTTCTGGCATCATACTCTCCGCGATCGGTAATACTCAGCGTAAGCATCCAATCTGTGCGCGCACCAATTTAAACGACATACGAATTGTGAAAAAACGACCAGTATGTAAACGTGTTCTTTAAAAAATCTGAGCAGTACTGCATGCTTTTGCTTGTTACTCACTATAAAATAACTTGCTCAAACCTGCGTATGATCTAGAGACGACATATGGCTGTCTCCCTTATGTCTCATATTTATGCAAATGCTCCGATAGTGCTTTGTCTCGCCACATTAGGTTGGGGTAGTAATGCCGTTGCCAGTCGCCTTGCGGTTGGGGAAGTTTCACCCATGATGCTGATTTTCTTACGATGGGGACTAGTTGTTCTACTAATCTTTTCTTTGCATGGAAAAGAGATGATCAAAGAATGGCCCGCCATTCGTAATAGGCTTAAATGGGTTTTTCTGATGGGTGGTTTTGGGTTGAGCATGTTTAATGCGCTTTTCTATATCGCAGCACATAGCACGACCGCAGTTAACTTGGGTATTATACAAAGCACGATGCCTGGCATGATCCTACTTGGTTCATTTTTCATATTTGGGTCTCGCATTAATACATTACAAATTTTCGGACTTATAATGACGTTCATCGGTGTGGTTGTAATGGTGTCCAAAGGCTCAATAGAAAACCTAGTGCTCTTAACCTTTAGCACTGGTGACTTGTTGATGCTTGTCGCATGTGTATTTTATGCAGGTTATGCTATCGGACTGATAAATAGGCCAAAGGTTTCAGGGCTGGTTATGTTGGGCTATTTCTCGGTTGCTGCTTTCGTGATGACAATACCGTTAATGGTAATTGAAAACGCAGTATATGGAACCATCATGCCTGGACCAAAGGGGTGGTTGATTATTCTTTACATTGCTCTCGTGCCATCCTTTGTTTCACAGATATTTTTCATGCGTGGTGTGGATTTGATAGGTTCTGGGTCGGCCGGTTTATATGCTAATTTAGTACCCGTATTTTCCGCCATCATTGCCGTGATACTTTTGGGCGAAATTTTCAGTCTTTACCACCTTTCTGCGATGATCTTTGTATTTGGTGGCATTGCATTGTTTGAACATCAAAAGAGAATGAAAACATGATTTGGGATTATTGATGCGTCTTAATAATAACATGAAAGGCGCTGCTCTGATGACTGGCTGCGTATTTGCCTACGTTATCAATGATGCCCTTATGAAATTTCTATTTTCTGACATCGCTTTGTTCCAAGCAGTATTTTTACGCAGTATCATTACAGTTCCACCAGTTTTGCTGCTGGTCTGGTTTACCAAAGTCACACTTAGAAATTTAGCCAAACAGGACATACGCCTGATATGGTTGCGGGTGGGCGCTGAGATTTGCACTACGATCGCTTTTTTGACAGCCCTTAAATATATGCCTTTAGCCAATGTAACAGCTATTTTACAAGCACTACCGCTAGCTGTAACGATGGCGGCAGCACTTTTTCTTTCAGAGCCAATTGGGTGGCGGCGTTGGAGCGCCATTCTCGTAGGATTTCTGGGTGTTCTAATCGTTGTCCGACCTGGTCTGGACGGTTTTAATGTTTATTCACTATCAGCTTTAGCAGCAATTATTTTTATTACCGTGAGAGAAATTGCGACGCGTAAACTTGCGCAGGAAGTGCCCACAATTACTGTCGTTCTATCGACAGCTATTGGCAGTGCTGTATTTTCTGGGATCATGATGATTGGGGCAGAATGGCATACAGTAAGTACATCATCATGGTTGCTGCTCATAGGCGCAGCTTTCGCAGTTTTGATTGCTACTTTACTGAGTGTAATGGCGATGCGGACGGGAGAGATTGGTTTTGTGTCTCCTTTCAGATACACTTCTATGCTTGGCGCCATAGGCCTCGGCATTTTAATGTTTGGCGAATGGCCTGATCGACCAACATTAGCTGGGACGCTCATTATAGTGATCACGGGTATTTACACTTTCCATCGTGAACAAAAGGTTAGTAGAGGAGTCACAGCATCATGATCTTGATGTCGGTGGTTCGATTCCGTCCCCGAGCACCACTTTCCAATAAATATCAATGACTTAATTTTTGCGCACGAACGCTATGTTTTAGTGGCTCAAAAATACACCAAACACACACTTTTTGCTATGTTTTTAGTTTGCTGGGCTTGTTTCTGGGGCCTATCTCGATGTCTTTAAACCTGCGAATGAACCTAGTTATCTAGAAAGTCACTACTTAATCATCTTTATAAATCTAAATATCTTTTTCTATTGTTGGTGAATGAGTAAATTCTGCTCAAGCTTGTCCACCAATCGGAAACAACGTTGCGTTCGCCACTCATATGGCACCGTCCTTTCCTAGCGCTTCAAGCTGCTCTGCATTAACGCCCAACGCACCCCAGATTTCGGCATTGTGCTCACCAAGCTGAGGGGGCGGGGTCTGGACGGTTGGTGCGCAGCCATCCAGTTTGATGCCCGTGGTAGCAACCTGAATGTCGCGATCGATACCCGGTACGTTCTCAAATGCGTGAAGAAAACCGCGGTCAGCGACCTGTGGCATCTCCAACACCTCCGGGACTGTAAGAACCGCGCCAGAGGGGACGCCAATCCGATTGAGTTCCTTGGCCCAGTCTCGCGCAGGCCGGGTTTTCAAAACTGATTCCAACTCAGCCTTCAATGCCGACCTGTTCTTTTTCCGGTCTTCGCGCGTCGCGTATTCTGGTCGCTCCCGAAGCGCAGCCAACCCCAGATGATCTGTCAACAGATCCCATTGCTCATCCTTGTTGGCGGCAATATTGATCAGCCCCTGTGCAGCCTCAAAGGCACCCGATGGCGCGGAGGTCACATTCTCGTTGCCGTGGGCCGCGGGCTCAACTCCGGCGATGAGGTAGTTAGAAACCACCCAACCCATCGTCGCCAGCATTGATTCCAGCATTGAGACGTCGATAAACGTTCCGCGAGGATTGCCATTGAGCGCCGCAGCGATGGCAAACGCAGCCGTGACGCCGCCGACCGTGTCGGCGACTGGATAACCCACCCGCAGCGGCGCGCTGCCCGCATCACCAGTGATCGACATCACCCCCGAAGTGCCCTGAATGATCTGATCGTACGCCGGGCGGTGGACCCAAGGCCCCTCCTGCCCAAAACCAGAGATCGCGCAATAAATGATCTCCGGCCTGATCTCTTTCAAAACTTCGTAACCTACACCCAATCGGTGCATTACTCCTGGGCGAAAATTCTCCACAACTACGTCGGCTGTTTTCACCAGCCTTAGAAAAAGCGCTTTCCCCTCAGGGTGTTTGAGATTGACGGTGACAGATTTCTTGCCCGCATTCTGGGCAAGAAAAGACACACCCATGTTCTTATTGCTAAGTTCCAGATCGGCGCCCAACTGTCTGGCTAAATCACCACGGCCCACGGCTTCGACCTTGATGACTTCGGCACCCATATGTGCTAACTGATGGCAACAAAATGGACCGGCAAGCACGTTTGTAAGGTCAAGAACACGAAAGCTTTCAAGCGGCTTTGACATTCTTTCCTCCCGAGTAAGCATTGACGGCAACAAGCAAGATCACGAGCGTTCCGCCCAGATTTACCAAATTTATTTGCTTTTGTTCAAGCCGTGTTGGTCCATGAAAATAGATCTATAGCGAAATCAAGGCTAGGTTTAATTTTTACCGAGGCTTAAGACTCAATTTAAAATAAACGCCTATATCTTTTCACCAATGCGGAAAATGCTTTTCGAAAAACCGTGGTAATTTGGAAGTGATTACAGCTTTAATCGCAGATTTAGCAGCGATTAAAAAAGGCACTTCTGCCGGACTCCCATCTTGCGGATTATAACCGATAACGTTTTTGGTCTCTTCAAGGTCCCAGCGCATGCCTGGATTGTTCGACATCAAATTCAAAGCTGCAAACTGCACCTTTGGTGCGGCGATGGCAGCTTTCATACCATTGAGGAAATCGCGATCGCTCAACCACATTTCCTGTCCCTAACGGCCCATCGCCATATGGGGCCCGGGCTTATTGTCATGCGCCTATTGCGTCCATCCAATACGAAGGCAAATGATTGAAATATCGTAATATTTGGCAAAATA
>Ga0181570_10000612_pt1 | contig 33132 bp, 13 predicted proteins | sample 101ome_18_FD_148667 | JGI IMG/M metagenome (GOLD analysis project Ga0181570, IMG submission 148667) | Coastal salt marsh microbial communities from the Groves Creek Marsh, Skidaway Island, Georgia - 101406AT metaG (spades assembly) | ecosystem: Environmental > Aquatic > Marine > Intertidal zone...
TCACGACCGGTGGATCGGTGATACACGCGCACACTCGCACACCGCTCTGTGAAAAAGTCGATCGGGATTTTTTGTCGCGCGCGCGCGTGTCTCGGTTGACTCGGCGAGTCGTGACCCGTCGTCCGAGTGATGTGCGGGTGATGTGCGGGTGATGCGTGGGTGGCTAACAGTGTAAATTTAATTAATGTATCGATACCTACCCGGTAGATTGATTGATTCGCGCGCATGAATGATGCGATGGACGCCAAAGGCGCGGGCGACGACGCGGAAGAGCGCTCGACAGTGCGAGACGCGCGACGAACGGGCGACGCGCGCGTGAGAGAGCGTGCGTGCGTGCGTGAGAGAGAGAGAGCGTGCGTGCGGATTCGACGGATTCGACGGATTCGACGGATCGATACGCCGGTGCGGTGCGGTGCGGTGCGGTGAACGACGTCGCGCGCGATGCCGGCGGCTGCTGGAAAAAGTGCTCCTCCCGCTGCGAAACCGACGACGGCGCGAGAGGCGCTGGCGAGCGTCGGGGCGAAACGAGTGAAGATTGAGTGGCGAGGGGAGAGGATCATCGATGCCGGGGAGGAAGGGTACGACTCGGACGACGATGCCGGGGCGTACGACGGACCGTTCGTGGTGAGGAATAGAGCGGCGGCGAACGGGGAGGTGGAACCCGGAACGGCGTTTGAGGCGTGGCGGCCGAGACCGGGGTTGGACCGGGAGGAGATCGGGGAACGGTACGAGGATTTGGTGCGTCGTGATTTGGACGATCCGTTTCGGGCGAATAACATCATCTTGCGAGGGAAAGGGGATGGGGTTGACTACGTCGGGAAGAATTACACGCACTCGTTGAGCGGCGTCGGCCGAACGTACGAGAGAGAGTACGGCGATCGATCGAGACAGATGATAGGGAGGCTGCGCAAGTCGAGTGGGAAAGATGGCGAATACGTCATGGAGCTCATCCCTATTGCGGGGGGTAAGGTGATTGATCTCGAGGCGCGGTTGCACAAGTACAACTACACGGAGCACAAGAAGAGCGAGTACGCCGACTTGAACGATCCGGCGGTCCGTGCGGCGATCAACGCCAAGCAGCTCGAGGCTTTCGCTTCAGATAAGCGTAAGAGGCAAGTGAATAGAATTAACGCCGCTCGAAAGATGGACCAAGACTCCATCGCATCGCCGCAGATGATGGAGACGCACATCGCGGACGGCGCCGCCAACCTCAAGAGCAGAAACGACCTCATCATCGAGGCTGGCAAGACGAGAAACATTCCGCCGCACGAAGGCGAAGCCACCGAGGCGAGTGACGCCTACCCGGTGACCTCCACGCCGTGCTATCAGCTCTTTGCGAAGCTCCACTGGAAGGAGCTCTTGGACGCCGCAAAGAAGGACAAATTGCAAACAGATGGCAAGTATGAATCGTTGACGGTGTCGTTGGCTGAGACGCTCAAGGGAGGCGCTTCGGCTGTTCTCAACGAACGCGCAAAACTCATCGCTTTCGGTGATGCTTTGTGCAAGCTACTCCCGCGCGATCGCGTCAAGGAGGCGAGATCCACGCTCGCGGATGACGGAGAGACGCAAGTCAAGCCGACGCATCCGTTCATGTACACTAGCGCCGACAACGTCGACCCGGATCTTCAGCGAGCCATCATCGAGGAGTACATGGAGGAGGACGCCACCGGAGATTACCGCCAGTTTGTCATGCCTAAGCACAAGAGGGATCTCATCAGATTGCAGGTGATTCTCATCGCGCTTCGAGTGAATGAGTGGAAGATCCAACTCGGGGAACTGCAGGAACAGCTGCGCATCGACATGAAAGAGTTGACAAACTACACGAGACAGCTCGGATGTAAGTCTGTCTCCAGTGGTAAGAACCCGACGGTGAAGCTCGATCTCATGGGTAAGCCGCTCGCGGCGTACTTGCCAGAAATTCGCGCGCGCGCAAAGCGCGCCAAACCAAGAGAGTAGGAACTTTTGTAAATAGCTGAGTCATATTGAACTATCACAAGGTCGCGAGAACAACGCATCTAATTTTCTTCTTCGTCTCTTCATCGCATGCTCATCACTTTTTTCCTCCTTCCCTCCAAAGTGCAACCCGAAGCGCCTCCTTCGTCGTCCTCGCAGTCCAACGTGCTCCACCTCTCGTCGATCCTCGAGCAATCGAACCGCGGTTTACCCAAAGACTCGTTCACCTCATTGTGCGCCGCACACATCCATCGCTGCAAACCCAACCCCGAAGAGCAATCCGGCGGATTATTCCTCACAATCTCGGCGAAATGTTGCGCGCACTCGCCGCACGGGTACATGCGCGTGAGAATCATAATCAACTCTCTCGCGTCCCTCTCCTGCCTCTTGGTCGGTTCATCCGGAAACTGCGCCGCGAACGTGTGTAAAAACGTCCACGTCGCCCGTCCTAAGTCCTCCTTGCTCGTCTTCGCCCCAGAGTTCGCATTCGCATCGCCACCGCTCGGCAACGTCGTCTCCGTCGCTCCAGTCCCATCCGCGCCCAACCGTCGTCGGTTCGTCAGCGCCCTCGCGTTCGAGCGAAACCCTCCTCGCCGCTGGTTCGGCGCGATCGCCGTGGCGTCGCGCGCGCTCCCGCTCGTCTCCCCCGCGGCGCTTCGCGCGTCTGACATTTTCCTTCTCCCGCGTCGGGTGCGCGCGAGTTCGAAATCGAAACGTCGAGTCGTCGTCTGTCGTCTGTCGTCTGTCGTCTGTCGAGTCTTCAAAACTTGGCACTCGAGGCTGACGCCGATGCCGATGCCGATGCCGACGCTCGAGCCGTGAACCACCGATGGAGCGCGGGTCGGATCTCGCGGCGCTCCTCGCGCGTTTGCTCTCCGACGCGTCGAGCGATGCGCTGGCGTCGCACGCCGCCGGGACGGCGACGGAGATACGGGTGCGTCGACGGAACGCGGCGCGTAACGACCTGTTGATTTTGATTTTGATTTTGATTTCGTTTCCGTGGCGACTGACGAACGACGGGACGCGACGAACGCGGCGTGTGATAGGAATCGTGCGAGACGATGACGAAAGATGAACTCTGCGCGCGAGGGAGGGTTGTGTTTAACCGCGAAAAGGGGTTGTTGGCGTACGTGCGAGCCACGGATGGGAGACGCGGACGAGAGTACGCGGGCGGACGGACCAAGGCTTTGGAGTGCGCGGCGGAGTGCGTGACGCGGATGGGAGACGCGTTCGTGGATAGCGTCGGTGCGAATAGCGTGTTGGATTGTTTCGAGACGGCGTCGGCTACTTTTAGAAGAGATGGATCAAACTCGGTCAAGGCTTCGGCGCTGCGGTTGATGATGGCTGCGACGACGTACGGAACGAGAGAGTTGGAATCGGATAAACTCAGAGCGCACGCGAAGATGCTTCGGAGGGACTACGAGCGCGCGACGGGGAGCACGAAAACGGTGCGGGGATTGATACTTCGTTTGCTCGGTGCGATACACGTCGGATTGCACTCGAGAGGTTTGGCGCTCGCGGATGACGAAGCGATATCAGACGTTCCGACGGTTACGTGGCTGTTGATTTCTGCGTGCAGAATTTTAGATGCAGCTTTAGACGAAGAGGACGACGTTCGAAAAGAGGCAGTCCTCATGTCGAGCGCTATAGACGCAATTTCATCTGCGCTGCGGGTATACGCGAAAGAAGACCGAGCTATTCACGCTCGAGTGGTGCGCATTCTGGGCCACGTTCTTTCGATACCTCTCGCCCGTCTGAGGATAGACGTTGTGAAAGCGGCGTTGAGCTTACTTTCTGCGCACGCAAAGACTCTCAGACACGAGCTTGTTACAATCGCAGCGATGATGTTCGAAAAAGTACTGAACATGCGCGGCGAAAAAAACAAGGATGTGTCTCGATGCGCTTGTGAAGCGTTCGATAGCTTGCTCCCAGCCTTGGCTGACGCGTTCGGTAACGATGCGTTCTCAAAAGATGAGGTTCGCGCACATTCACTCGAGTTGATTCTGAAGGATGTGATCAGTACATTAGACGACGTGGAATCTCCGCAAAGAACGAAAACAGCATGCATTCGAGCTCTGGGAAAATTCACTCAACCGGCGTTGCAGTTGCTTCCTGACAAAGAAGCAATCGTGAGCTCATACATGGGAAGACTCAGCAGACTGACACTATACATCAAATTTAAAGACGGCGCAAATGAATTCATGGCTCGTTTTGAAAGTATTGAAAGGCAAGTGGGCTTGATATCCGCCTACAGTGATTTGCTGCGTCTGCCGAAAGTGTTCATTGACAGTACGCTCATGGAGACCTTGGCCACCTTGGTCGAATGGACTTGGGAACAGTACGCATTTGAAGCTCTGAAAAGAAAATCGTTCATTGAAGATGCTATCATGGGACTTTTCGTAGCCTTATCATCGCATGGCTGCGCACTGAAAACGTTTTTAGATCGCGTTGGAAGCAGTTTATTAGCTTTGACTCTACGCGTTTCGCCACCAGATCCAATCGACGCGGTGCTGCACGCTGCTCCGCCTGTACCAATGTGGCCGCGTTACGTCGTAATCTGGACTCATCTAAATGGTGGATCCGTCGACAAGTCGAAATATTATTCGTATAGCGAAGTTGATGTGAATAACGTTGCGGGAGAATTTTACAGTTGCTTCATCACTCAGCTCTTGAATTTGTGCAAGACTTTGAATCTCAACGTTCACACGTCAGTGGATGACAAAGAGGAGAAGATGCATGATGACGTCGCCGCAGCGGTGAGTTTAGGCGATGAAGCGAGTGCAGAGAATCTGGGTGACATGCAAACATTTCTACAACTCATTGAATGGGCGCAGAAAGTGATAGATGAATCTCCAGCGGAAGGATTGATTCCGTGGGTTAATCCCATGTGTAGCGAATTGATGGATGCAACGAACACAAACAGTTCGATTTCAGGATTTTATAAATTGATTGGAACAGTCCTTCGCGTAGCCGATCGAGCTTCTTACTTTACACAACGTGGAGCTGCCGAAAAGGAGCAAGTGATCCTTTTATTCCGATCGTTCTTGACAGAGGTACTGCAAGACACGCGCAGATTTTCTGGAGAATTGCTCGCGGCAATACTGCGTTTGTTACTTTCCATGCCAAGTGTCATCTTGTCGGTCGTAGAGCTCGTCTCTCCATTGAAAAGAGCTTTGGAGGTTGGTTTGCAACATCCTCCTACTGCAGAAGTGGCTCTGGACACGCTCGAAGGCTGGCTCGAAGAAGAACACCTCGACGAACTTTCTCCATATTTCCCCTCGATCGCACATCATTTGAATGTATATCTAGAGAGTATTGACGCTACGAAGCCAATATTCTCCACTAACGAGATCTCATCGGATGCCGAACAAAATACAGCAGCGTTGTGGCGCAATCGGAAACGAAAGAGAGATGGTGCGCAAGAGGAATCATTCTTCACAGATGGTACATACACGCGAATAGTCAAAATATTAGGTATGATGGGCGGCGCGGTGCATGGTTTAGTTCCGGAGAAGAGCGCTTTGTCCGAGGAACACGCAAACACACCGTGGTCATTTGAGTCAAAAATCTCTGTCCCATTCGGTCTAGTGCGTTCATCTTCAAAATTGTGGCTGGATAAACTCTTGCCTCGCTTGTCTCATTTGGCGCTGCATTCTCGCGATCGTGTGTTGAAGATTAGTGCATGTGAGGGAATATATGGTATCACTGTATTCCTCATCGGCAAAAGTGCTCAAGGACCTGCATCAAACGCCGGTGATTTTACCAGAACGGAGTCCAAGTACCGTTCTGTATTCGAAAGGTTGTTCCCAATCATTCTTGAGTTGGCTGTAGATGTTGAACCCGTCGCTCAGCAACTGTTCCATTCTCTATCTTTTCAGATGACTCGGTGGTATGCGAAGAGTCAAGCGCGCGAGTTGGATACGACTCTCTGTTTATTTGATGCAATGATATCTGGATTGGCAAACACGTCGAAAGCGGGTGCGATTCGTGACTTGTGCTCAAATCTCATCGTGGAACTTTTGGAATGGAGTTTGAAATACGTTCCCGACGGGCACTCTTTCGATCATTGTGTGAATCATAAATACATATTTCGTACACTTTATGGATTGATGAGTCATGCAAGAGTAGCCCATAGACTTGGAGCGATCGCCGCAGTTCGCAAGTGTCTAGGACACGTTGAGAAGAACCGTGAACTTGTGAAAGCCTACGCTCTCGAGATTTCTCAAGTGGTGTTTCGTAGCTTGGTGCGTTCAAGCGAACGTGAAATATCGGCACCCTCGTCAGGTCGAGGTTCTGACGTTCCCATGGCGATTCTCATAAGGGAGGTAATGGAAATCATTCATAAACACATGCAATCGCTCACTGATACGTCAACACTACCTGTCATCGAAGACTTGTGCATGACTCTACTACAGGCGAGCATGAGTATTGATGAGTTTGTCAGGCGTGAGGGGCAGCTTGCGTTCAACTCGATAGCCCCAGGTGCTATTTCGGACGTTGGTAAATGGATGATGCACCATACAACTTTTGTAGCTTGTCACATTGACTCGTCAGTTCCGAGCGCCGTTCATCCGCTCAGTGAAGTGGCGTTGAAGAAATTTGTCGCCGTCACGCAGTGGTCGCGCTGGATAGTCAACTCAGGACACGGAGGGTCGAAGTTGTTTGAGTCTTCGCGAAAGACACATTTCCAAGCCATGAGAGAATATTTACTACGCGTCGCAGCAGAGTCAGACAATTGCAACGTGAGCAGTGAGTTGGTGCAAGAGATCCTTCTCCTGATGGATAGCATCCTGAACGCAAATCTTAGCGACGGCGAAAAAGATGATTTGCTCACTGTGATTATCAATCAAGACGATGAATTGATGGTCGGTAAACTGGTTACGCTCGCTATTTTCGCGCCGCATCTCATGGGAGAAAGCGTTTCTGTACATGCCAGATCAAAATCGCTAATGTCATTTGGCGCAAAATTGTTGCGCTCGTTGTCAGACAAGAACGTCACATCATTCACGTCTCGAGTTTTTGAAACCACGAAAAACTGTCTGAAAGAGGCGATTTCAAAAGATTTTGATCTCGGTTTAGCAGATCTCGAGACCACCGAGGGATGTCTAGCGTCGAAGAAACTTGCCGAAGGGTATCGCGAACTGGCGAATGTGTCAATGTTGAAGAAGATACTGCCAAAAGAGGGCGATTTGTCCGCACAAAATTTGACGCATCGCATGGTTAATGCAGTCTACCGTCAAAGTCACCGTGCGAGTCCACCACAAGTCTTGGTTAGTAAAATGATGATACAGCTTTGTCTTCACCTCAATATGAAACCAGAGTCACTCCTGGACCTTCTTATAGATCAAAACTCTTTAGCGTACGAAGACAAGCACGGAGAGGAGTTCTATCGGAATCACAAAGACTGCATTCTACGCGCATGCAAATACCAGTTTGGAGATTACGCCGAACGATTGTTTGCGGTCGCCGGAAAAGATATGGAAACGTCTGGTGGAGTAATTGCAAGTGACCTAATCGCAGGTGTACTCGATCTGGTCATTTCAAAGGTGCCCAAAGGAGATGATCGTGGCGCGAAGATCCTACTCAATACGGCCAAGAAGAACTCAGATAGCTTACGCTTTCTCTTTGACGGCTCCGTATCACGATCATCCTCCGATGTCAAAGATGCTGCACACAAGAGGTTTTTAGGCCTAGTGAGTAAGATGGTCGCCCTTGATTCTGGACTCAGTCAGAAGAGTGAATTGTTCTCCGACGAAGATGATGCCATCTTTGCTGGTCTTATCATGTGTGTTAGAGGCGATCACATAGCACTGAGTTCGCATTTGGACGCCCTCACTTTGATTGCCGAAGTACTTAAAGGATGTGACATACCTCTGCATTTGAGAGAGCGACTGATAAAAACTCTGGAAAACTTGCTGAAAAATTTACCGACACAGGAGCGCTGCACGCCTGCTGAATTCAGCAAACGGTTTCCATCTACAATCAAAGCGTTCAGACAAGCGTTCAAAATATGTCAAGTGCCGTCGATTTTGGCTACAACTCTTCCGTTTTGCAACGTAGCAGATGTTCATTCCTTATTGCGCGATAAAGACTCGCGTATCGATTCAGCACTGACCCAGTGCATTTGGGATTTGACTGCAAACGCCATGAAGCCATTTGAAACAAGACTTCTCAGTGTGGAAACGGTGCTACCTGAAGTCTTGTCGCGATTGAGTCCGGAGGACATCGCTGCCTTTTACGCAAAGAACGCGAGTGCCATTCTGGCAGATTTTACGCGTGCACCCGATGAGGGAGAATTACTCGTTCGCATCAGAAATCTTCTGCTCACTCGCGAGTTGTACGCCCGATGTAGCAAGGACAGCGTTTCTGCAGTCACGTCTGCGATTCCAAAATTCAATGCTACGATATCCAAGACTGTCATGAGTGAACTTGCTGGTTTGGGTGTCGCGAAACATGCTCGATTGGGTGAAGAGAAGATTGCAGTGCACATCCTGCAGCTTGCGTTCTCCACTTTTGCCGCCCTCTTGGTGTGTACACAGACGGACGTAAAATTCTATGCGAGAATTTTCGACATGTCGCCAACTCACTGGAATAATCTGACGAATCGTCTGGAAAAACTTGATCCAGAATTCGATCGGTCCGCGTCATCGTCGCAAGATTTACAAACGAACACGAGTGATAAAGAGCGAAAGAATGTCTCTTTCACGTTGTCGTCTACTATAGCGGCATTGCATGCAACACTTGGTACATCAGACCAAGCCGCTGAGAAGCCGACGATATCGGCATCTGATGGAATCACCAGTGATGAAAAATCAACTAAGGCGCTTCCCCGTGACGGTTTGGAGGCATCGCCAGTGTGCGATTCACTCTTCAAAATTTTAAAGTTCACCATCGAGCATGGTCTGACAGGCGAGGTTCAGAGCGGCTCTCCACAGTTACACATACTGAATTCGGTGTGCATCTTGCTACAGTCTCCTGATCTATCGCCAAAAATCAAGTTGTTGATAGTAAAAGCGATACTTCGACTGAATCACGTCTTCTCTGCGACGGATGGTGACGTGCAAATGACATCTATCGCGACATCTCCGTCGCTTCTTGTGGCGCATCCAGAATTAATGGTTGCCACTTTGACTGCATTGACTGATATCACAAAGGCGAGCGACAGAGTCATCTCAACGCCGCTAAGAGAAGCGCTAGTGGTGGCTTTCAGTGCAGACCAGCTATGGACTTCTTCTTTCGAGGATGCAAAACCATGCCTACTTGAGCTTTTTGAAATGACTTTGAAAAATGCACCAAGTGACGGCGCAACCGTGATGATTGAAAACGTGAAGTTGATGTCGCAATTTTTCGTTCGATTGCGTGAAGGGATGGTTTACTCAGGCTCTAAATCGTCGCATATATTTCAAACCGTGTTTGATTGTATTCATGCATATTTGACGAGCCATGAGAAAGATGCAAAATATAAGCAGATGACGATGATACAGCTGCTCGGTACACTCTTACAGAACAAAGTGATTGCCATCTTGGACGACTCAGTGGCAGTCATTTCTACCGAAGGCGTCCCATTAGGGACACCAATTTCAGTGCCTCTGGTATCTGGTATCATGTCTTGTTTGATGCGTCCAAACGCCACGAGTGGTAGAAAGCTGAACTCGGCTGCGGCGTCGCTCCTTGGGAAAATCATGGCTACGGCAAGAGGGCATGCCGCCTTCTCGCCGAATGTCATATGTGAAAATTTGAAGGTTCTATTCAAAACTGGCACGTTTGACGTTTTCTTGGACGTTTTAGATAGGCTCACACATCACTGTCCAAAGTTTGTCCACGAGGCTGGCTTTGCCCCGCAGGTGCACTCACTCCTAGACAAGGTCCATGGTGAACCAAAGTACGTTGCTTTGACAATCCTTACAAAAGAACATAGCAGCGATATCGCAAAGTCAACTTGTGAACGCATGCTTCCTTTTGTTCCATTATTGATTAAACAGAAGGATGCACAGACAATGGAGCTCGTCTTTTCTGCATTGACTCGTGGCCTCGAGGCGAGCAAAAAGAGTAAGAAGAAAAGGGACGATGTGCAGCTTTGGAAAGCGGCATTAAGCGAATCGGACAAGTGCGTCGACAGCGAAAGCGTTGTCAACGTGCGAGACGCGCATGCTCACATGTGCATCGCCGTAGGTGAAATTTATCCAGAACTCATGGATGAACCAAGTGTACGAAATCCACTGCTGCGTTGCCTAGCGGATCAAATCAGTCAACAGAACCGGGAAAATGCCATACGATTTTGGAATCGCCGCCTGGCTTCTGATAACTTGGCAAACCGATTTCACGGCATTTTGCATCTCGTGCCGAGTAAGTCCATGGAAGGCTTGTGGCTCCCCGCCGCTTGTCGCTTGCTGTATGCAGTACAGGATATGAACCCCGCGAATGGTGCCCCGTTGATTGAGAACGACCTCTCTGAGTGTACGTTTGCATCTGCCAATGTCAATACACGTCGTAAACGTGTGACGCGTACAATGCTCCCCTTGTTCTCAGCGGTACAAGGGGAGAACAACATTGATGAAGCAGGAGAACTCGAGTTACGTACATTGATTCTTAAGAAAACGCAGCATCTCGTCGACCCATTGATTGTAGCGAGGCAATCCGACCAAATGCCATCGTTGAGATTGTCCAAGGCTGGTGTCAAGCCTTACTCAGATGCAAACGCAACACAAGGTATCGGGCAAGCAATGAGTGCGCCGCTGAATCAGGAAAAGCTGGAAAAATTCATTAGGGATGAGCAGAAAGCGACGATAAAACTGACTCGGTTGTATCGTACTGGGGATCTTCCGGACGTGAAACTATCTCTAAGAGAACTCATGTCGCCGCTTCTACTGGTGGCAGAGGGTGATTCAACTTTCGCATGCGCCCTGCTAGTGGAACTTTCACGATCGGCACGTGAGGAATTCGATTTTCTTCAACGCGATGCAAAACGCTCAGAAGAATCAACGTCGGAAACTGCAAAAATCTTGGCTGAACCATTCAAACAATTTGCCAAGCAAATAGAAGGTCGAGACGGTTCGCTTGTTCGTTTCTTACTTGGTCTCTGCGAGGTGATCCCAGAGGCAAAAGTTCCAGCGGAACATGTCGTGCGATTGTCTCTATCGAGCAACAATCTTTCGAGTGGAATCGTTGCAATGGATGCGTTGATAAACTCCGGAGAGCAATCAACTGATGAGTGGTGCGCGCTTGCACGACTTTGTAAGTCGACTGGTCAAGATGATGCAGCACTCCTCGCTTTTGTGCATGCTTTTCCGTATCAGAACGATACTCTGACAGCCATTCGCCAAGAGATGTCTGGTAACCTGCAGAGTGCCTTTTCTAGTTACAAGGCGCTTCTATCTGACAAGACCGAACGATCCCAACAGGAGCAAGATTTCTGGAAGCGGGAATACTTTGCATGCGCCGAGAAACTCGGCGAGTGGGGCGCATTGGAAGAGGAACTCGCCAGCACGAGGACTGAGCCCGTGAACCTTGACATGTTGGATATTTTTGATTGCATCATCCCAGGCGAAGCTTCCGGAGGAGCTGCGTTATCCTCCGCGGTGCGCGTCGCCATTAGACAACCACTCGTTGATTGGAGCTCTTGGCTGGAGAATTTGATATCTCACGAGTCTTCGTCAAGCAAATTGTTGAAGAGCGTGCACCTTGAGTTGGCTCTACACACTATTTGTGAAGACAAAAGAGATGAAACCAAGCGTCTTCTCTCACACGTGTTTGATGAATTCATAGGGCAATGGGTTCAAACACATCCGTCTTCAATCGCAATACGACGAAAATTAATTCAAGTGCTGCAACCAGCAGTTGAAGTGGATGAAACTTTGAAAATTCTCACCGAGATGAAAAATGTGCAAGTTTCAAATCATGCGAGCGTCGCCGAAGTGGACAAGATGGTTGAGAGACTCAAGTATAAATGGTCGCGACGTTGGCCATCTGCCAGGTGTGATACATCAGAGGTTTGGGAACGCGTCGTGACGTTCAGATCGAAGTTATTGAGTGTCATATCTGGCGAGATTCCCGAGTTACACACAGAGCGGATAAGAACGATGCGCACAAATTTGTATTTGAATGCGGCGGAAGGTCTCAGACAGGTTGGTCAAGTTTTACTCTCTCAGAAAATGTTACGGAGCTACATAGAAATGGTAGGTCAGTCGAACGACGCCGACTCTTGGAAACTTTACGAGGCTCTGTTCAAATTAAAACTTTCTAGTGGATCTGAGAATGCCGTTCGCAAGGCATTAGAAATGTGTCAAGCGCAACGCGAAGAGCAGAAATGGCGAGGAGACGACAATTTGAGCTGTATGATTCTCGAAGGTCGGATGAGCGAGCAGCTCGCGTACGCAAACCAAGCTGACAGTACGAATTATGGTATTCAAGCGGTCAACCGCTACATGGACGCTATACGAGAAGCAAACCTGAACAACGCCCCTGCGCACGAAATGGATGCCTCGCTACGCTTGGCTCATTTTTGTGATACGGCTCTAAAGCAGCTTAGAGGTGAAAACTCGATTAAAACTGTCTCAGTAGAATGCGCCGAATCCCTAAACAGCTGGTTCGCAGCCGACCCAGAACAGGAGTCGAGTCTTACAGACGTCTTCATGCGCAGCGCCATTAAGGCGTTGGAAATTTCCGGGACGCAGAATTCTTCGTCTGCTCGTCAACTTTTGCCTCGTCTTCTGGTGTTGCTCAGAACGAGTGTATCAATCGCTGACGTACAAAAATACAGCCAAGCGATATTGAGAATCCCAACATGGCTCTTTTTGGATTGGATACCGCAAATTCTGTCCATGCTTTCAGACGAGGTCTCGCGTGGCGTCGTCGCGCCTCTCGTCCAAAAATTGGTCTCTAGGTATCCAGGCGCCGTGCGTCCGCATTTCAACCTCACCAAAGAAGATATGGACGACGCAGTGAGCCATCGCATGGAGCGCGCACTTCATTCTTCGATACACGAGGGATTCAACAGAGCGATCGAACTTCTAGATTCGCCACTGAATCGTCTAAAATGGTGGCGACAGCAAATAGAGCTACGCGAACGCCAAAGAGAAAGTCATCTCGTCGCAAAGCTCATCGCAGCCATGAAGTTGGATGTCGCAAACACGACAGACCCGTTGATCGGACCTTTGAATGCGAATTTCACAAATATTGCGTCGAACTTGCTCGACAAACATCTGGATTCGGCGGAAAATTCTACAAGCGTTGCAGAGATTATCAAGCGTGCCGAGAACGAAATCGTCATCGCGTGGGGGAGCGCTGGCGCAGAGTTCGAAAAGGCGACGAGACTCCGCATCGGTGATTTATCCACTTGGTTCACAAACTTTGATTCGTTATCTACAAATTACGTCACGTTAGAAATACCTGGGCAATACGACGCTCTCATGTCGCCGCCAGATGTTGATCGACACGTTTCGGTGGTTGGCTTCGCGCCCGAAGTTCAAATCTTTGATTCCAAACAACGTCCGAATAAAATAACGTTGCGCGGAAGCGACGGGCGTGAGTATCAATTCATAGCAAAAGGCGGTGAAGATCTTCGACAGGATGAGAGGATACAAAGGCTGTATAGAGCTATGAATGGACTGCTGAATTCATCCGCTGAGTCGAGAGGAAGACGACTGCGTCTTCGAACTTTCCATGTGGCGCCGTTGTCAAATCGTTCAGGACTTCTCGAATTTGTTCCGAACACGTCGACCATTTTAAAATTGACTGCGCGTGGTCAAGGTGCAGATATATTCGCGCAGCATCAAACGTGGATCAAAGAACAAGCTCTAGGAGTACACAAGGGTAAGCGTTTGAGAGACGAACAAGTCGATAATATCGGCTACGTTGATTACCTCGAAGCAATGGGAAAAGCCTCAAAGGATGACTGCCAGGCCATCCTGAGTCGCCTTGGACAAAATGCCGCGCCGCGCGATGCGCTGCGTAATGTGCTTTCCTCTTGTTCAGGAAGTGCTGAATCATTCGTGATCATGCGACAACAATTTTCCGTCTCTCTCGCAGCTTCAAGCATATGCGGTTACGTTGCTGGGGTCGGCGACAGACACCTTGAGAACATCCTACTTGATACGTCGTCGGGAGAGTTGGTGCACATCGATTTTGGCTATGCGTTCGGAACCGCTGCTTCAGCGCTTCCTATTCCAGAATTAGTGCCGTTTAGAGCTACTCCAATCCTAATCAATACTTTGAAACCGTTGGATGCGAAAACTTGGCTTGAAACAGACATGACAAGGACTATGAAGGCTTTGCATGACGGCTCGACGTTGCTCAAAGGAGTGATGGACATTTTCCTGCGTGACCCACTCATCGATTGGGAACGAGAAGAGCTGTGCACTCGTAAGAAATCTTCATCATCACACTCCGAAGAAAGGATAGCCCGCGCCTGCGGCAAATTAGAATTGGCCAATCCAACGGCAATCTTACTCCAGGAGTGCTCGGCCAAACACAAATCCCGCCCGTATTGGAACAGCATGCGTGCTGTGTTGGGCGGCTCTGAGACGAACGATACGAAATGTAGAGACATAGAAGAACAAGTAGAAGCTTTACTAGAATTGGCAACAAACCCCGAGGTCTTGGCCGTCTCATGGAGCGGTTGGCGACCTTGGTTGTAATCAATAGCTCAAATCAAATAGCTCCTCTCTGAGACTGAAAAACAACATACCTCAAAGCGCGCCGCCCGCGAGATAGTCGCGACGTCTGGCTGGCGCATGAGTTTTTCGTTAGATCACATTGAGCGTCGTTTGAACGTTGGGACTGGGAGAGTTCGGGCGGGTTTCTTCGGCGCGTGTAGCGCGTCGCGTTCCGAGTTATTTGAGCTGTCGCACATCTTCATCACGTCACGATGGATGACCTTACGGCGCTTCACGAGTCCTTGAGAAGTGATAAGCTGCGGAAACGACGGGTACGTAAACGTTTGCGTCGTTCGAATCTCGCGTTCAGTCTGCTCACGCTCTTCCTTTCGCGCACGGCCGATAACTAACGCGGCGTTGTTTGAGTTGTTTTTTTGCGTCTTCAACAGGATGGTATTAAACAGTTGCTGCTGTATCTTCAATCCGCGGATTTTGTCAATCAGTTAGACGCTGGGACGAAATCGTTCGATTCAAAAGGGACGGGTGAAGTTAGGAACACATGGGCAGGATTGATTAGCTCTGTCATGACGTGCGTCTCTTTCGAGCTTGGTGAAAATCGCTCGTGTGACAAGAACGCATCGTCACTCTTGAGAAAGTGTATCACCGTCGCGGAAGGACGTCGAAGGCTCAGTGGAAATCCGACACCGTTTATCCGACGTGCTGGTAAAATATTCGCTCACGTACTCTCTGTACTCCAGCAAGAAGAATCTAGTTTCACCGTGGACTACGTACATGTGCTGCGTACAAACCTCCTCGTCGTTCCAGAGTATTGCGCGAGAGCGAAGCAAAGCGTCTTCGAAGATTTGATGGAGTTTTTTGCAACTCAGTTGACGCGTTCGCGCACTGAGACCTTGAGCGGCGAGCAAAAAGAGGAGAAGTATCGGAGTGCGGCGGCTTTCTGCTTGTTGATTCAAAACTGTCCATTTGATTTGTCTTCAAATGCTGTGAGTGGGCTCTTGGACGTTTTTAGCAATATTTTTCGGGGCATGCAGGAAGACGGGCGCACGTCTACTATGATCATGTCGGCCATGAACAATTTTATTATCCGGGTGGGTCTAGATATCAGTTCGCGTATGACTGAGCTTTATGAAAGCGTCGAACCATACTTGCTTTGGGCACTCAAAGGCAATGCTCGAGATTCAAAGTTACACGAAGAGCTGATTAAATACTGCTTGTTGCAAATTAGTGCGAATGCTGTGAATAAAGCCCAATTTGAAGTGCTTGCTGACGTGCTGGAGCGCAGGATCAGCGAGATGGGCTCCGATAGATTTATCAGTGGCGGTGCGTCAGAGCGATTGGAAGTTAAATTACCTCAAAGATTCCTCTTTGAGTTGTACGGTGATGTGGTCAGCAAGTTGCGCACTGGTATGGAAGATGATATTAGTAATGACGAGCACTTGGCAAAACGTGCACGCGGCGAGGAATCTCGATGTTCACGTATAGTGTCAAAGTTTCTCTCTGGCGGCGGCTGTTGGGGGGCAGCGTTGTGTATATTTTTGAAGAATCACGGCGACGCCATACCAACGTCTGATTTCAACGAATACGTGAGTCTAATCAATAAAAGTCTGTCAGACTCGTTTTCTCAAGGAAGTGTGGCGGATATCAAGACGCAGGCCCATGTGTTATGGTTGATAAGAGCGCTGCAAGAAATTGGGCATCGGGTGCAGGGAGGCGCTCCCATCTGGGGAGAGGTCCTGAACTGTTTGCTCTACTGGTTACCAGCGCATGTTTCAGACTTGCGGATCGTAGATGAGTGCCTCTTGCTATGTTCGGTGTTAATAAGTCGGCGACTAGTTCCGGCCTCGTCTCTGGGCCAACCATTTTGGACTCTAAATGTATTTGATTTCGCGGATGTGCCCACATCCGCCGCGTTAGAACTTGTTGGAACAGTAGCGTCACTTGGCATGTGCGATCAAATTCTTTCAGGGCGCACTTATGAACAGTATTTCGACTGGGTATTGAGAGGTCTCTTATACAAGCACGACGAGAAAATATCTTTCTACGGAAGGCGTGCAAATGTAGTTTCTTCTAGCGATTTAGCACTTTCTCGGGTTCAATCGGCGTTTCAAAACTCTCTTATGGCCGGCTCTCATCAGTGTTGGATCGAGGCGACTCAAGATCGCATTTGGCTGGAGATCTTGGACGAACCCTGCGAACAGTTCTTGTACCATACTAGTCGGGTTCGTATGTTGACAAAGCCTTACACATGTTACAAAGTTATGCATAGGTATGAGTTAGCTGAGCGAGCAGATGACGAGAAGACCACAGTCTTTGCGAACCAGATTAGTATCGACCCCGATATTCATGGGATCGGAGCGGCTCGCATCGAGCGCGCGTTAGCAGAGACGACGAAACCCGATGACACAATTAGACTGTGCACAGTAGCCCTAGGTGTCATCGCAACCAGCTTCGCGGTTGGACAAGCATCCAAATCTGCACCGAACGCCTTTTGGGGTAGCGGGGGTGGCTCGATGATGAGTAAAATTTGCTCAGCTATCCTTGGTGTGCTGAAATACGACGTCGATGTACTGATATCTGCAAAAAGTACGTCACTAGACTCGTTGACGCTCATGGCGGCTGCAATTCAACGGATTCAAAGTGCAGGCGGTTTCGATGCAAATATTGGACACGTATCGCATGAAGTAGTCTCATCTCTTCGCAAACTGGCCAAGAACGTTATCAAGTTGATTGAAAATGCTATGCGAGCGAAGACTCCAGTAGCGAATTCCCGAGCATCGCATCAATTCGATGATGAGGATTTAGATTTTGACATGCCAGACGTGAATGAACGTTCACATTCGTCCCAACAACCAACCACTTCATATGGAGGGTCTGATCTTGAAAACTCAATTGCAGCTGGCGAACGTACAATTAGAGTCATTTTACGATGTTTAGAGTCTTTCTTGCCATTGATGCGAGAGACATCGACAAGAGCACTTTCAAATCTATTGCTCAGCGCGGTGCCGCCAGATGACGCTCCTCCTCGTGGGGAATGCGGTATTGGTATATCGCAAGATATCGCGGAAGCGGTGATTCGTTCTCTCGGTGCACCAGATACTGAATTCTTGCTTGAAAATATTTTCCCAGTCTTGGAGGCTGTGGCACGCGGTCAATTAAACCTGGATGAACACGCCGGGCTGACGTCGTCTGCACGATCTTGGTTGATACGTCAAATACACTGTTTGTCAGACGGTTTGCGCTCACTCACTTCTGATCCATCGGAAGCGATCATACCTAGTAACACATTTGAATGTGTGGCAAGACTAGTGTACGATGCGGCGGGTATCGATGAAGCTGGCTATCCACTTGCGCTAAGGAGCTCTAGCGCTCGCGCTGGTCTGGCAGAATGTATTTTGAGCTTATGCAGGCTCAATCTAGACTATTTCCAGCCGCGTTTCGGGCCTTGTTTGTTGCAGTTGATGAGCGATGCGAGCTACTCGGTGCGAATTTGCGCTGGGTTCTCGATGGCATCGGTTCTGGACTTTTTTGAGGAAGCAGATCACATTGATATTTTTGAGAAAAACGTCATTCCAAACTTGGTCATCAAGTTTCGTTGGGTGGAGCCAAGAAAGATAGAAATAGCACCAATGGATGATATAGTGGACAAGGAACTTGAGTTTTCTAGTTTGCACACCATAGCGGCATTTGGAGTTGCGTCACGAATCCTAGAGCCCTGGTGCTTGTTTATGCTCATCTATCATAGTGCTAGACAAGATGTGAGTGTCTACGAGTGTACTATGAATGCCGTGAAGTACATGTCTACGGCCTGCGGACACGACTCAATCGCTTCATTCATCGCTTACCATAAACGATCGATTGGTTATATGTGGGTTCAATCGCGCATGCCATTCACTATGCTATTCAAGATTCCAGAGTTACTTGGTCTATCTTCGGCATCGACAAAGCGCGATGTAGCAGATCACATGAAGAGCTGCCTCATTCCACCACTTATTATCGAAAAGGAACTGGATGAATTGAAATTACTAGCAGCCACATGCGACTCGACGCTAGAAACCATCCTAGTTTCGCACTGGCATCTCATCGAAGCGTACTTCTTCACATTAGTCATTCCGCACCGTACGTTTGCACTTGAGTTACTAACACCGGCAGGGCGCGAAGAAGTGAATAGTGAAGCAGTTAGGTTGAAAACGCTGATGGAGATGTTCTCACTCGTAGCCGTTCCGGGGTTGAAGCATCAGGACGTTCCACCACCGTGCAGAACTCCGGGTGACGTGACTACAATTTTGTCAGAGTGCTTTCAAGGCAAAGAAGCACTCTTACGAGTCGATCTTGAGGCATGTTTTCAGTGCATGCTGCACGTGCACGCTTCGATTGATAAGTTTGTTTCACCTAGACATCGCCCGAAGGCTCTTTCGTCTTTGCGTATACTTATTCAATGGGCGAGAGGTATAGTCCGTGTAGCATCAACGATTCGATATGCGTGCTTCATGACGCTTCCATACATTGGCGATAAAACAGTGGGCATGGATTGTCTTGAAATCTTGGAAGACATCATACAAAGTGTATATCATCTTTTGAAGGAGGAGCCAAATGACAACATGTGCGCGTATCAGTCGACAGTGAAGAAAATGATCATGCCAATTGTGTTGACGTTGACCTCGGTTATCGAGTCGCAATCAACATCAACAAGTCAAAGACAAAAGGCTGTGGCCATCCTCGAGCAGTTTGTTGAGCAAGCTCCTTCGTGCATGCATCACGATCTGAGTATTTTACCCCCATTACCAGACTTGCCGCAGCTTGGAACCGTTAAGAAAGCTCTACAGTCTCGATTTCAGAGTCCAGGAATAGATGTGCGCTTCAAAGCGCTCATCACTACTGCATCTTCACTGCCTGCAAATATCCGCAAAATTGCACTTCGCTCTGGAGGCTTCGAAGCTTTACAGTACAAAAGCACTCTCGTGGCATTGTGTCGGAGCGATGTGAAATCGCCAATCCCAGAACATGTGTGGCAATATGCGAGGCTTGTGGCACAGCTTGGTGACAAAGAGCTTTTTGCAACGGCGGCGGAGCTTCTGTCGTCTCTTGGTCCGCTAAGACCGAACTCGATCGCCTTTATTCCTCCTGTCGTACAAGGTACCTCAGGGACTGTTGTTACGACATTGGTTCCCAAGGTTTTGGCACACTTGATTGATCTGCTATGCTCGCCATCTTACACGACTGTCAGCGCCGCAGCGGACATGATCCGACGTTTATTGGCAGTAGAAATCGTGCAGAAAAGCCTCAAGTCATTGCCCGCTTTCGTTGAACAGGCATATGTTAAACCTTTCTTATTGAACGCAAAGACTGGCAGCGCGGTTCCCAAAGTGGTTCCTAAAGCTGCGTCACCGCCAATGATGAGCGATTTATTTGCAACTGATGATGCGCGTCTATGGATACCGAATTCAACGTACGATGACTGGATATGCACCTTGACACATCACTTGGTGAGCATCTCCGACATGGGCCTTTTGAAGATCATGCAGCCCCTGGTACGTGGTGGTGACGTCATGTTGGCGGATATGGTTTTCCCGGCAACTATTTTGTTCCTTGCGAAGGCTCGAAAACTTTGCGAAGTGTCACCAAATCTACACAACGAGCTGAGTCGTGGTATCGCAATGTGCCTCGCAAATCGTTCTGCGGGTCCGACCAGCAGAAGAGCTGCGCAGACTGTGTTAAAAGCTCTTGAAGAACTTCGACAGGAGTACGTTAACATGTGCAAGAATGCTCATCCCAAGGAATATAGATGGAAAAAAGCGTACTGGGTGGATGTTGACTATCTCGATGTCGCACAGGCTGCGAATGAATCAAACGCACCTCTGATGACCATGCTTCTAATTGAGTACTGGTTGGAGGAAAAAGGTGGAAGTGTCGCCTTGCATCAGGTTGATCCTCGCGAGCATATGTCCGACAACACTCCACGTTATCTTTCATTACTGCTTGATGCGCAGTCAAAGCTATCCGAGCCTGATGGTATTTACGGCTTGATGCGCTCAAATTCTCTTGATTTGCAATTGCACCTGAGCGAGCACGAAGGGCAATGGGACAGAGCCCTCGCCGGTTACGATTTATTGAGTGGCAACATGGAAACCAAGGTTGATCGTCTTCCCATACTAAAGTCTTTACGGCAACTCGGCTGTTTGCACCTTCTGCGCGCATATTCAAACTCATTTTTGGATGACGAATTGGCTTCTCCGCAGTTTAAGGACTTGCAGTTTGAGGCTGCATGGCGAGCTGGGCAGTGGTCTCTGCCCTCTGCCCTTGTACATTCGCACGACGATACATCTTTTACGTTCAATCAAAGTTTGTATTCTTCGCTTCGGGCGCTCGACAGAGGTGATTCAGAGTTTGCCATGTACGAGACCACTCGATCGCGTGCTGAGCTTCTTCACAAAGCTGTGAACGTGGGCGCCGAATCTGCAAATGTTATGAACATGACCATCATGCGAATGCGAATGCTAGATGATGTTTCAGATGCAGCTCGACTTTGGCGACATTTTGCCGCTACGGATGTCACTTCTTACGAGGAGGCAAAGTTGAGTCTGATGAATAGATGGAACGCACGAATTCTTGAGAATGTGCCGTTCAAACTTGTCGAGCCTTCGCTTGCGCTGCAGAGAATTATACTACAGATGGCAAAACTGGACGACTACCTCGCGCAAAATTTGACGAGAACTTCGATATTGGCTCGTAAGGACGGTCATATCACGGAGGGCGTGCAAGCGATTCGGAACATGCGAATGATTGCAAGTCACTCAGATCGTTCATCATCCTTGCCAGGTCTGATCACCGACAAAGCGGCTCCATGGCGCGTTGAGGAGGCAAAATTACTCTGGGCTGAAGGTAAGAACGAATTAGCGATCGCTACCGTAGATTCTATGCTGCGTCTAATGAAGCTTGAGCAGCCGGAAGGAGCTTCAATGTTCCATCCGGATGCGCGATATTACGAGTTACTTTGTCTGCTTTCAAAATGGCAAGCGATTTCACGCACAGAGTCAAGCAAGACTATTTTAGATAGGCTCTGCAATAGTGTCAACGGAATGACGCAAACGTACGTCGGCGATTTGGAAAACGGATATGAACAATCGAAAAAGAAACGACTTGCAGATGGCTCTCGTCGTAATCGAGTGCTTTACACGAAGGACGGTGTCCATCCAGTGACAGTGCTTCGACTTCTCAGCCGATCTCATCACCGTCTAGCACAGTTCAGTGATTCCTTGTACGAACAACTAGAAGAACGAATTCACTCTCCTGAATGGGCTCGATCTGAGAAGTTACGCAGAAACAATGAATACGAGCTCAGTCGTCTGAAAAGTGAGCGAGGAGCCAAGGCTGCCGATCTCCAAAAGAGAAAGAAAGGTTCGAAGATTTACAACGAATTATATCAAGAATATTGTGCTTTGAACGCGCGTTGTGTGCCTCTCGAAAGACAGGTGTTGAACGATCGCGAAGAATCTGCTAGAGTCTATAACGAGCATTCGACTTCTCTTGTCACAGCTTTACAAGCTTATCGTAGATCCCTCGAAGCGGGCATTTGGAACAGTCAGGCAACCATTTTCAGGACAGTGGCGCTGTGGTTCAAGCACTGCGGCGGGGCGAAAATCTTGGGCACAACGAAAATGATCACCTCAGTGAATGATGAGGTGAAAAAGCTCATCGATAGAAAGGCGATTCCAAGTTCCATATACCTGGAGTTATCTCACCAGATTGTCAGTCGCCTCGGAACCAAGCGCATCGATGGAAACGACTTTATCGATATTCTGGAGACTTTGGTATTTCGGTTGATGCAAGATCATCCACACCACGTTCTTTATCAGATCCAAGCCTTGACCAGAAGCGGTCGCGTCACCGTAGCTGGGGGATTTGAAGCCCCAAATGAGAAAATCGCCGCGGCGAAGAGACTGTTGACCAAGTACGCGGCGCAATCTGCACATGTCCAAAAGTTCCTGTCGCAGATGGAACGGATGATTGAGGCTTACATTTACGTTGCCGCTCACAAGTTGCCGGCTCGCACCGAAGTCGCCCACCAATTACCGAACAACTTGAAAAAACGCACCTTGAGCGATCTCACGCAAATTCCAGTTCTGACGGCGCCGCTTCCAGTTGACCCAAAGTGCAAATATCCGCCGGGTTCGTTTCCATACTTTTCACACTTTGAAGAGAAAATATCGCTCGTGGGTGGTATAAATGAACCGAAACTGCTTCGATGCGTCGGATCGGACGGTCGCATCTACAAACAGCTCGCCAAGAGTGGTAACGACGATTTGCGTCAGGACGCCGTCATACAACAACTCTTTGGATTTGTCAACACATTGCTGAAACAGTGCCAGAGCACCAACGTCAGAAACTTGAACATTCGGACGTACAAGGTGATTCCGTTTTCACCAGAGGCTGGACTTCTCGAGTGGGTCGATGGCACAGTGCTCCTGTCCACCTATCTTGTAGGAAAGCAAGGAGCGCACGAACGGTATCGCCCTCACGACATGAAATCAGCCGATATTTCGGTAATGTTGAAAGACGCGCCCGCGTCGAATCTCGATCAACTCTACAAGGAGGTGTGCGAAAATTTCCACCCGGTGATGCACAATTTCTTTCTCGAGCACTACCACGAACCGGGCAACTGGTACGAAAAGAGGGTCGCGTACACGAGATCGTGCGCCGTCAACTCCATCGTTGGCTACATCATCGGTCTCGGCGACCGCCACAGCAGTAATATTCTCATCGACAAGGGCACCGCAGAGTTTGTCCACATCGACTTTGGCATCACTTTCGAGCAAGGATTAACCCTTCGCACCCCAGAACGCGTTCCATTCCGCCTCACCCGCGACATTGTCGACGGCATGGGCGCCTGCGGCGTCGAGGGCATCATGCGACGCTGCTGCGAAGAAACCATGCAAGTCCTTCGCTCCAACCGCGAAGCTCTCACGACAATCATCGCCGTCCTCGTTCACGACCCCATTCTCAAGTGGGCCGTCGCCGAGAAACACCGCCAAATCGATCCCGGGTCGAACCATCCCGCGGCGAACGCGCACCATTCCGCCGAACCGCGGCAGCACCTCTCCGACGGCAACCTCGACGCCGAGCGCGCTTTAATGCGCGTCAAGCAAAAGCTCGAAGGTTACGAAGTCGGTGAGCTTCGCAGCATTCACGGTCAGGTGCAACAGCTCATTCACGATGCCCGCGATCCCGCTCGGCTCTGTCGCATGTACGCCGGTTGGGCCGCCTGGCTCTAGCGGTGGTCACAAAGTAGGCGCGCGCGCGTTGTGAACAATTGCATCACTTTTTACCGTCCCATCTACCCTAAACCCTAAACCCTAAACATTACGTGTCGACGTCATCAAAAAGGGAAAAGCGGTTGCGCGTCGTAATCCGTTCCGTGCCGACGTCACACGCCGCCGCCGCCGCCCCCGAGGACGCGAAACATGCACGCGACGACGACGACGACTACGAGTGTTTTGAACACCCCCGCCACCGCGCGCGGTAAACCGACGACGCGACGTGGACGACGCGCGTCGACGCCGACGTCCACGATGCGCGCGGTGCGCGGGCGAGACACCGCGGCTGAAACCGCGACGACGACGACGACGTCGCGACGCGACGCGTTGATGATGACGGCGACGGCGACGCTGATGATGATGTCGCCGTCGGCGCGCGCGGCGATGGACTCGAGCAGATCGTTCAACGAGGTGTGCGATCCCACGGAGAACGGCGCCGAGTGTCGCGCGGCTATTCTGTCCAAGGATGCCGTGGACGCGGACGCCGCGTACGATAACTCCAAGTCTAAGTTTAAAGCGGCGGCGACGCAGACGAACCCGAACCTGTCGACGTATCAAGTGGATACGTTGGCGTTCGTGACCGAGGTGGAGGAGCTCTTAGCGATGGATGTGTACGATCCAAAGCGCGAGAAGGCAATCGCGGTGTTTCAGAAGAAATCCAACGACTGGAGCGGAAAGTACGCCCCGGGCGGGAGCAGTAAAACGGCATCGGGTCGCGCTTTTTACAACGCGCTCAATCAACTCGCGGGGCACTATGCGTTCAACGGGTTGGCGCCGTTGCCGAGGTCGAGACTCGAGGTTGTTGAGGGGAACATTGCGAAGACGCGCGAACTCATCGACCAAGGTCGTTGACGAGGACGCGTGCAGTCGAGTCAAGCCGCCGAGCGCGCGCGTCAGTCAAACCAATCAAACGGTCCGCGCCCGCGGTCTCGGTTCCGTTCACCCTGAAAAAATGTAGTGTATCGTTTTTAATGTTTAAATCGTGAGCGCATAGATTTGATTTCGTGCCGCGATCCATGACGCAGTCGTGGTTTGCTTCGAGTCTCTGTCGAAAAGGTCTGTCTTTGAAGAGTAATCCTTCATAAAACGTCGCGGTGCATGTTACGTCGACCACCGACGCGCATCGAACTCAAGGCGGAGGACAAAGACGAGGTACGAGCGAACGAATGGACCGTAAAAAGCTTCTCTCGCGACGGACGCGAACGCGCGGCTTTAAAGTTTTTGAGACTGATGATGATGATGATTTTTGTTTTTGAAAACGATTCTACAGTTTGAACAACTCCGTCGGGACTATTTAAACGCGCGCGAGCTCGGAAGCGCGGGGGCGAACAACGCGGAGGAATCGCCGTCGGAACGCGCGGAGCGAGATCGGGTGAACCGGGACCGCGAACGGGCGAGGAGGCTCGGGTTGGATAGACAACAGTGAGCGAGCGACGCGCGAAACGCCCGCCAAAAAGTATGACTCGTCCGTTGGTCGTCGTCGGTCCGTCCGGTGTGGGTAAGGGTACGCTCATCGCGATGTTACAAAAAGAGTTTCCGGACAAGTTTGGGTTCTCCGTCTCGCACACGACGCGGGCGCCGAGACCGGGTGAAGTGAACGGGACGCACTATAACTTTGTCGACAAGACTACGATGGAGAAGGACATCGCGGCGGGAAAGTTTTTGGAACACGCGCACGTGCATCAAAACATATACGGCACCTCTTTCGCGGCGGTGAGAAAGGTTACGGCGCAAGGTCGTATATGTCTCCTCGATATCGACGTGCAAGGAGCGGAGAGCGTCAAGAGGAGTAACATGGACGCCGCGTACGTCTTCATCGCTCCGCCATCGATGGACGAGCTCGAACGCCGACTTCGCGGTCGTGGCACCGAAACCGAGGACGCCGTGTTAAAACGCTTAGAAAACGCGCGCATTGAGATGGCTAAGAAGGATGTCGACGGTTTCTTTGACGCCGTCATCGTCAACGATGACGTTGAAAAGGCGTACGAAGCGTTAAAGGATGTCATCAAGCGTCACGTCGAAACCAAGGGATCCTCCGGCGCCAACCACATTCTCTCTCAATACGGTCCGGTTGCCTTTGGCATCGCGTGCGCCATCGCCATCGCCGCGCGCGTCTTCATCAATGGTCGTCCGTGAACCCTCCTTTTGTTTGTTTTCCACGATTAGCGTTGCAATGAAACAAATCGAATACGTCGTTCGAGTACGGAAAGCTCCACCTGCCAAGTTTATTTTAACTTCGCATTCACCTCACCTCACCTCACCGCACCTCACCGCACTTCACCCCGCGCGTCTCACGACGGACGCACCGATCGATCACTGAATAAAACCAACCAAACATGTGGTTGTTCGCGAAGAAGAAAACCCCGACCGAGATGTTGCGCGAGAACAAACGCATGCTCGATAAATCCATTCGTGAGTTGGATCGAGAGCGAATGCACATGCAGTCGCAAGAGAAGAAACTCATCGCGGAGATTAAAAAGATGGCGAAACAGAACCAGATGGGCGCGGTCAAGGTGCGTCGTCGCGTCGGCTTTCGTCGTCGAGTGCGATGTTCGTGGGTGACGAAGGAGACGCAGCGGTGATTGAGCGCGCAACCGACTGACTGGGCGCCGAGCCAAACCGACTGACTGACTGACTTTTGTTTTTCATCTCAAAACGTAGGTCATGGCGAAGGATCTCGTGCGAACGAGACACTCGATTACAAAATTTTACTCGTTGAAATCGCAGTTGCAAGGGGTATCGCTTCGAATGCAGACGCTTAAGAGCTCGCAGGCGATGGCGGACGCGATGCGAGGGGTGACGAAGGCGATGAAGTCTATGAATACTCGGTTGAGTTTACCATCCTTGCAAAATATTCTAAAGGAGTTTGAGCGACAGAACGAAAAGATGGACATGACGACGGAAGTCATGGGAGATGCGATCGATGACGCGTTCGCGGAGGAGGATGAAGAGGAGGAGACAGAGGAGCTCGTCAACGCCGTTTTGGATGAATTGGGATGCAACGTCGGAGCAGAAATGGTCTCTGCGCCCGCTGGGGGGGTCGGCGTCGCCGTGGAGAAGGATAGCGCGGGCCCGACGCCCGTTCTTGAGGGCACGGCGGCAGAATCGGGTGATGGTGGACTGGATGACGATCTTCAGGCTCGGCTCGACAAGCTTCGCGGCGCGTAACGGGCGGGCTGCGAGTAGTGCTAGGAAATTCTTGTTGTGTTTTACAAAGTCGTATTTTACCCAAACTCGCTGCGTCTCCGGCTCTACTCCACCTGCGCGATGATTTTCTTCTTCCGCGCCGGCTTGAACTCGTCCTTCTCGGCGCCCGGAGCTGCGTGTGCGACGCGTCTTCTCGCCTTGCGCGTTTCGGCGTCTTGCATCGTCCGCCTGAGCTTGGTTTGCTTGTGAATCGCCTTCGGCACGTGATGGTGATTGGCTATGCGTCTAATCTCCGGCATGTGCTTAAATCTGTCCTTGAGAGACGCGTTATACGCGTGCTTGCGCTGCTCTCTGGGTAAAAGAGTGCCCATCTGCGCGCTCGCGTCCGCCTTCCAACATCTGAGATTCATGTCGTCAGAGCCGCTGAAAACGTACGAGCCATCCATGGAGAAGCGAACACTAAAGACGCGCTGCATGCGCTTGGTGTGGTAGCACTCCTTCGAGTGACCGGCGTTGTAATCAAAGAGTCTGATGGTTCTGTCGTAGCTACCGGCGACGAACTCGCGACCTGTCGGCGAGTAATCAATGTCCATGACGGCGCTCACGAAATCCTTGTGCACGCACGTGGCAATGTCCAACTTGCGCATGTCGTACGAGTACAGGTTGCAATCTTCGTTGGCCACGGTGAAATTAAATGCCTCCATCGGGTTCCAGCACAATTTCGTCGACTTGGTCTGCATCACGAGCTTTTTCAGCGGCGTCTCCATGCGCACGTCGTACAACGCAATGGATCGATCCGTGCCGCACGAAGCAAAGATATCCTTCTCAACCGGGTTATAACGCACCGAGAGCACCGTATCGGTACCCCATTCAAACTCATGCAACGGATAATTCCTGTGCATATTCCAAACCTGCACGTTCGCCCCGCATGTGGCGAATTCTTCCTTGGCCCAGTGCGCGTCGCAGTCTCTAAAACCGTTGTCGCACGCAAACACCTCCTTCGCCTCGACAACCGGAGCCCGCGCGTTGGGGTTTCTCATCTCCCCCATGCCCGCTCGCGCGAGTTCCCACACTCGAATCGTCGCGTCGTCACCGCACGAAACGACGTGTTTCCCGTCGTTCGACACCGTCACGCCTCGCACCGCGCCTTTATGTCCCTCCAGCGTACGCATGGTTTTCCTCGACGGCACGTCCCACACCCGAATCTCCCCATCCGCCGCCCCGCTCACCAACTCCGTCAGCGTCACCGGCGATTTCGCCATGCACAGCACCCCGTCCGCGTGTCCACCCATCTGTCCGACGAGCGGCTTGGCGAACACCTTGTCAAGCTTGACGGCGTTGAGCGCTCGCTTGTACTCGACCGCGCGTTGCATCGGTCGCAACTCTGGGTCCAGGTTTCTGTGCACCTTGTAGTGGTCCGATTTCCGCTCTCGCGTGTAATCCTCCTCGACGCGCGAGATTGTTTTAATCTTCATCTCCCTCCCTCGTCGTATCTCTCGTCCTTCGTCGTATCTCTCGTCGTATTCAGTCGAAGAACCGATTCAGCGCGAGTGGCGGCGGCCGCGTCCTCTTCGCTTCGTCCTTCGTCGTTCGCGTCGCGTCGCGCGCTCGCGGGCGGGGCGCGTCGTCGTCGGCGTCGCCCCGAAGCCTCTCCTTCGTCGTCGCGTTCGCGTCCGCGCGTTCGCGTTCGCGTTCGCGTTCCGTCCGTCCGTCCGTCCGTGCGTCGGTCTCTCCCGGCGGCTCCCTCTGTCTGGGTGCGCGTCGCTTCACACTCGCGCGCGCGTCGATGCCGTTCGTGCACATTGCCTGGTGCGTCGCGACCGCGAAGACGACGACGACGACGACGACGACGACGACGAAATCGTGGAGAGGACGGCGATCGGATGGATGGATGGATGGATCGACGCGCGACGGGTGACGAAGAAGAAGAGAGCGAGCGAAGAGAGCTGGTGGAAAGACTGACGATGTGAACGGAACGAATCGACGACGACGACGCGTCGTCTCGTTTCGTTGTCGCGAAAACGCAGGCTGCCGAAAGCGTGCCGCACTCCGGAAGTACGTAAAGAGGTTGCGAACGCGGTCATCAAGGCTTTGGTGAACGTGAAGAGCGCGGAAATTACCCCGGATAAGGTTGTCGTGCGCTTTAGCGAAGCCGTGGACGGGTTCGCGTTGCCGCCGGGACACACGCACGAAAACGTGAACGATCCGGTAAAAAAGTAAAAGAAACAGAGAGAGAAGAAGAAGAAGAAGATGTTTGCGAAGGAGGCTGGAAAGCGGGCGATGGCGGCGGCGTCCGGGGCGATGACGCGGTTGTCGGTGAGAGGAAAGCACCAACTCGTGACGGTTGAGTTGGTTTCGGATACCATGTGACCCAACGGGTACATCGGGAAGCGTCAGTTGCAACGCGCGATGCAAGCGGTGCAAAAGGCGCCTCTCGATCCAAACAATCCGTTGCGGTTCACGGTTATTCGTGTTCCGTTTTTCCTCGAGCCGGATTACCCGCGGGATGAAAACTGGCACGAGACAAACAGGACGAGGTTGGAACGCAAGTGGGGCGGTAAGAGGGAGTTTGCGGAGCAAAAGACGAGGCATCGACTCAAGGAGCGGGGGATGGATGTTGGAATTAAACATTTCAACCTTGATCGCCTCGCTTCGAGCACGATGCAGAGTCATAGATTGGTTCAGTGGGTGACGAAGAACTACGGATGCACGGTGAGCGAGATTTTGTACAACGACTTGAACAAGCGGCATTTCGAACTCGGGCAAAAGCTTAACGATCAGAAAATGCTTGTCGAAGCGGCGTCAGCGGCGGGTGTGGATGCACAAAAAGCTGAAGCCTTCCTGGCTTCCGGCGAAGGTGAAATGGAGATTGAAGGAGCGCTGCACATTTTGAGACGCATGGGCATTCATTCCATTCCAAATTTCATCGTCGGTGCGCAACACATCTTGTCCGGCGCCGTGCACTCGTCCGAGCTCGTCAAGTTGTTCCGGGAAATTGAAAAGACGGGCAAAGGCGCGCCTGAAAGCGCATTCGCTGACGTTTTGGGCATTCCGGATACAGTGGTTGAACAACCGCTCGTGTACAATCAAGCCACCGCATAGTCGTTCTTCATAGAAGAGAAGAAATGGTACCGCGTGACAATCAAACCGAAAGCGTGCGCTGGTTTAGATTTGATTCACCAATTCTCTCTTTACGCTCAGGCTACGCGTTGATGCGTTATGATTTTTGTTTTAACAATCATTTTTTTATTTTATATAACAACTTCGACTCGTTTTTTCTTTCGGGCGTCGCGTTCACGCGACGCCTAAATTTCAGTTTTGACGTCATCCATGTTGCAAAAACGGAAATCCATTTCGCAATCCATGGCCCAGTGGAACTTCTCGATGAGCGCCTTGGTGAACACGGTGGGCGGAGGAACCTCGTGACGCTTGCACCAGGAGATTGTGATTCTCGGGTCGAGGTAGTTGATCTTTGACGTCCCGAGAGACACCGTTTTGAGTTCTTCCTTCATGTTCATCTGGATTTCTAACTTGGCTTGACGTTCCTTGAGAGCCGCGAGTTTCTTCTTCTTGTTCTTATCATCGCTCTTTTTCATGGCGGTGATTTGCTTGGCAAGATCCTTCTTCTTTGTGGCTAGTTTTTCCATTTGCGTGTCGTGCGCCTTGCTCACACCCTTTTGGTGATTACAGAGAATCGCAACCTCCTTGTTGGCGGCGTCGTACGTCGCCTTCTTTTGCAGAGTCGTATTCTTGTCATTGGTGTCTTGGAGCAAGCGATCGAGAGTAATGGATGCGTTGTACGTACGGAAAACTTTGATGGTAAGGCCAGCCATGAGCGTCTGGAGATGAGCGTTAACCTTTTGTGGGTTGATCTCATCGAAAATATCGACATCTGGGCCCTTACCGCGAACGAAACGCTGCAAGCACTTGTAAGCCGTCTCATCAATCTTGTGTTGCTGAAGGTACTGGATGGAATCTTTACCGAGGAAGTCAAACTCGATGACGTTGTCATCCATAAACTTGATGTGACCGGCACGCAGAGTACACACGCCAACCGTGTCGGCGAGATCTTCATCCTTCTCGCCACCGGCACGAAGCGCGAGCTTGTCCACGAGATAAGTCGTGACAGCCAACTGCGCCATTTCCTTGGAATCGCTCGCCATGTTTCTCTTGTAATCAGAACGAATCCTATCAATGTACTTGTGCAAGGAACGCGCCTTTTCGTACTTTTTCTGGTCGCTCTCCGCCTTGATGGACGAGGTGGCGCCGAACTGCACGTATTTCCAATCCTTGACGTTGATGACGTCGTTCCAACCGGCGAGCCACGTCGCGGTATCGTTGTGAATCACCGCCTTCCACTGGTGTCCAGCCGGTGGCGGCGGCACCTGGGCGTCTCGTCCTATATTAATCGTAATATCCTCCGGCATGACTCGGCGCTTAATCTTGCCCATCTTCGGGTGCTCACCGCGCCCGCGGAATAAGCCCGGAGGCTCGATGCGGAAGTTACCCACCTTTTCTTTCCTACCGTCAATCACAGCCCAAGTGTACTTTTCTTCCGCCTTGTCCTTGGCAGCCTTGATAGCCTTCTTTTCCTCCGTTGTCATCGCCTTCTTCTCTTCGCGAATCTTCGCAAAGTGGTTGTACATCTTCGTAAAGTCGCACTTTTTGAAATCAGTGATAAAGGCATGCGGACCGTTGCGCAACGCCGCGCGGAACCCGTCCATGAAGTTTTTCACAAAGACAGGTTTGAGCGCGTAATCCGTATCCTTCATCACGGCGAAGAAACCGGCAATCTCCTCCTCGTGAGGCAAGAGCTTGACGTCTTGGCCATCATACGTCAACGGCACGCCGTGCGGTTCGTAATCCGGAGGAAATACGACACCATTGTGTTCAAGAGTCTTCCACATCACCACGGCGCCCTTCTTCATCGTGTACGGTTGCTCGCTGCGCAACGGCTTCTTTTTCGGTTTCGGCGCCGGCGCGCGTTCGCCATCCGGTCTCGATCTCTTCTTCTCCTTGAGCATCTTGTATTCCTTCATGCGCTTCTCCTCCTTGAGTTTCTTCAACTTCATCTTCATCCGCGCCCTTTCATCCAACTCGCGCGACGACGACGACACACCCGTCGGTCTCGGCGGCGGCGCCGCCTCGTCGTCGCTCGAAGAGTCCAATCTCGAGCTCTGTTTCGCCGGCATCGCCACCGGTCTTTTACTCATCTTAAACCCCCCGATCGGCGGTTTCGGCGTCACGATCGGCGGTCTCGCAACCACCACCGGCGGTCTCGCCGCCGGCGCCTGCATCCCCGTCGGTCTCACCGCCGCCGGCGGCGGCGTCGGTCTCGCCGGAACCACCGAGTTCGCCCTCGGCGTCGTCGCCCCGCCCGCGTTCGCCCCACCCGTCGCCATCTTCGCCCGTTGCGCCAGCGGTACGTCGTCATCATCGCTCGAATCATCATCCCTCGGTCTCCCGTTCGCCGTTCCCACCGGTTTCCCCGCCAGACCCGCCGAGACCGGCGGACCGGTCGTCGTCGTCGTCGTCGGTCGTTGCGCTGACGGGGCGCCCGATCCCTCCTCTCCCGTCGTCATCGGTCGTTCGTGCGCGTGCGACGGCGGTTTACTCGCGACGCCCACCGCGGCGGCGCGTTGCGCGAGAGGTACCTCGTCGTCATCGCTCGAGCTGTTGAGCGTCGGCATCGTCGTCGTCGTCGTCGCGCGTCGCGGACTCCCGCGTCGTCGTCGTCGTCCGAAACGTTCGTTCAAAGCGTAGTCTCAACCCTAACATGGGGTCTTTCTAGAGTCATGACTCGTCGATTCGGGTCATTTCAAAAGTGTGCAAAATTTTGCATTCTTCAATGCATTTTCAATCGACCCGTCCGATGCATGCGTTCCTCGGGCGTTCGTTCGCGCGTCGAATGTTTTCCGAAACGTCCGAAACGCGCGCGGGGGCGTTTATTCTTTCTCGACGCCGGCCGCGCGCGCGTTTCATTTTTTAAAACCATTTTTGATTTCGTTTCGTTCGTTTCGGTTGAACACACACATCCCGCGACGATGATGGATTTCATTCAAATCGAAACGCGTTCTTCGTTTGCACATCGACGAGTCGTGAACCTT